>ERZ1370068.3978-contig-3074_pt1 | contig 32027 bp, 39 predicted proteins | sample MGYA00561227_ERZ1370068 | MGnify/ENA primary metagenome ERZ1370068 (study PRJEB38410, sample SAMEA6850437) | metagenome | study: Metagenomic assessment of the ecological functions of the soil: analysis of the soil microbiota associated with the...
CTCGTTGTACTTCGTTCAGTTACGTATTGCTGTGTGGGACGCGGACGCTGCCGCCACCTCGCCATGAAAGTCGCCCTGGGGAGGAAGGAACCGCGCCGCGAGCGCGGTGCAGCGCAAAGAAGGCGCACGGTTCGCGCGCTTCCTCGAGAGAGGCGCGGGTCACCGGCGCAGCTCGATCACCCCGGCATCGTGCCCGTGCACGAGCTCGGCCTCGACGCGCGAGGGTCGCGTCTACTTCACGATGAAGCTCGTGCAAGGGCCGCGACCTCGAGCAGAGTCTTCGAGCTCGTCTTCGCGACGGCACGAGGGCTGGAACGAGACGCGCGCGCTCGGCGTGCTGCCTCAAGGTTTGCGAGGCGATGGCCTACGCGCACGCGAAGGGCGTCATCCACCGCGACCTCAAGCCCGCGCAACGTCATGGTCGGGCGGCTTCGGCGAGAGTGTACGTGATGGACTGGGGCCTGGCGCGCGTGTCGTCGGAACCGTCGCGGATGCGCTACGACGTCCGACGTCGCGCGCGACACGACTCGGCGCAGACGAAGCCCGATTCCGGCGCGTCACGCATGGACGGCGCAGTGCTCAGGAACGCCGGCGTACATGGCGCCCGAGCAAGCGCGCGGCGAACGTCGAGGCGCTCTCGGCCCGCGCTCGGACGTCGCACGCGGTCGGCGCGATTGCTCTATCCACTTTGCTCGCCCGAGCCGCATGCCGTACGCCACGGCCGGCGATGCGCACGAACCGGCGCGGCACGTTGCTCGACGCGAGTTCGCGCGGGACCGCCGCCCATGGCGCTGCGCCAGCTGACGTCGCACGCGGCGCCGATCTGGGCTCGTCGCGATACGCGCAGAAGGCGATGGCGCGCGATCGCCGCGCGAAGCGCTACGCGGACACGGTCGGCGTTGGCGAGCGACCTGCGCTGCGTTACCTCGGAAGCGTCGCGTGGTCGCGGCGCACGAAGCGGGCGCGGTCGCCGGGCTGCGCAAGTGGATCGCGCGCAACCGCGCCTTGGCGACCGCGTGCGCGGCGGCGATCAGCATCCTCGCCGTCGCCGTGGTGCGTCCAGCTCGTCGCTGTACGTGAGAAGAGGCGGGAGACCGCGCGTGCGGACGCGAGCCGGGAGCTGGAGTTAGCGAACAAGGCTCTCGCCTCGGAACTCGCCGCGCGGAGGAAAGCCGTCGAGGCGGAAAGTCAGCGCCGGATCGCGTCAGAGCGCGCCGACGACGTGCTCGCTCTCGGCGGGGAGACGCTGCACGAGCTCATCGACCGTGCGGACGCGCTCTGGCCCGCGCTTCCGGGCGCGCAGGCGCGTACGAGCAGCGTGGCTGGCGGACGCGCATGTGCTACTCGACGGTCGGGCGGCCGATCCGGCAACGTGGGATCCGCGCCAAGCCGGGCCTGGCGGCGACCGCAAGAAGAGCTCGCCCAGCTGGAAGCGCGCGCGCTGCCGGCGAACGAGGCGGAGCTCGAAGCGACCGCGGCGCAGCGCGCCGTCCGGTTCGCGAGCGGCGAGAGAGACGGCTGGTGGCGCGCGCGGCTCGGCACGCTGATCGCCGATCTCGCAGAGGCGCTCTCGAATCCCGAGACCCGGCTTGCGCTCGACTGGCACGGATCCGGAGCACGGCTGGGGCGTGGAGCGACGGCTCGAGGCGGCACGAGGCACGATCGCCGAAAGCGGAGCGCCGATTTCCTGGCGCTCGAGGCCAGCGCGGCGCTGGGCCGAGGCGATCGCGTCGATTCGCGACCCCGCGCGGTGTCCGCAGCACGCCGGCCTCGTCTTGTCACCGCAACTCGGACTCCTCCCGTCGGCGGGGATCCTCGGTCCGGGGCTGTGGGAGTTCGGGCGCACTTGCCGACGGGCGAGCCGGGCCGAGCGCGAAGCGAGGGCCGCAGAGCTCGTCATGAAGGAGGGAACGGGCCTCGTCAATCTTCGTTGCTGGTTCCCGCCGGTTCGCTTCTGGATGATGGGGAGCGCGAAGGGATGACCCCACCGGTCGCAGCTACGATCCGCAGTCCGATCCCAAACGAGTCGCCGGTGCACGAGGTGACTTTGGACGCGTACTTCTTGTCGAAGCTAACGAGATGACGCAGGGCCAGTGGTCGCGTTTCGCGTGGGAAGCAATCCGAGCCTCTACGGACCGGTGAACGGTTCTCGGTGGGAACAGGGACGACCCTTGCTCCATCCCGTCGAGCAGGTGAGCTGGAGCCACGCGACGATAATCCTGAAACGGCTCGACCTGCAGCCTTCCCACGGAAGCGCAGTGGGAACGCGCGGCGCGCGCGCGAGGACACGCAGAACGATCTACTGGACCAGGCGACGAGAGAAGGAGAGTCTCCAGGGGGAGCGAACCTGGCCGACAGCTTCGCCAGAACGCAACGGCCCTTCCGGGCTGGTCTTGCGAGGATCGGCTCGACGACGGCTACAGGGCCCACGCGCCGGTCGGCTCTTTTCGCGCGAGGCGCACTTCGGCGTGCAACGACGTCGCTCGGCAACGCCTTCGAATTGTGTCGCGAAGGCCTACGGAGAGTACGACCTGCTTCGGGCGAGCAGGTGTTCGGCGAACGGCGGTGACACCGACCAGCACCCCGCACGCGCTGCGCGGCGGCGGCTATCTGCAATCCCGCGAAGCGTCGCCCGCGTCGCATTCCGCATCGACGTGCCGCCGGACTATTTCGACTTCAGCATCGGGCTGCGACCGGAGCGCGACGTCAGCGCGTTAAGACGCTCACTGTAGCGGTGAGCAAGGGACGCCGAAATCACCGTGGACCTCCGCGTGCTGATCGGGGGCGCTGCGATCGGGGATTCCGCGGTCGCCGAGCATCCCGAGACATCAGTGGTCCGGTCAGCCGCCATGCTCCCGGGTCTGCTCCATTGCGCGTCCGGCTGCCGTAGGCGAAGACGAGCTCCGCCCGGCGCGGTCGAGCGGCGTCTTCGGGCCGAAGCGGCCGATCGGCATGCCGTCGCCGGGCTTGGCGCTGGCGCAGGTCGCGGACGAACCAGCCGGTCGTCGAGTCGGCGCGCGAAGTCGCGCAGGACGGGATCTTCCGAGTCGAGCAGCTGGGCGCGGGTGCAAGTCGGTCTGCGTCGACACGCGCACGGACGGACTCCCGGACGACGACGGCTACCGGACCCGTCGTGTGGAGCGGCGCAGTAGCGCAAGGTAATCGTCGACGAAGGTCGCGAGGTCGGGCTCTGGTAGACGAGCACGGGCGCGTCGTGGCACACGAACCACACGGGCCGAGGATCGTGCCTGCCCGGGCGCAGCTCCAGCACCCAGGAGTTGCCCGCTGCCATCGCCGACGACGTTCACGACCTGCCCGAGCGGCGCTCTGCCAGGGACACGGCCTCGATGCTCGCCAGGTCGAGGCTCTCCCCGCGTCCATGTCGAGGCCGGCGCTCACGCGCAGGAGCTCGGTGAGCTCGCCCGGCAGGGGTGAATCCGATCTCGCGTTCGATCTCGATCACGCGCGCAGGCGAGACCGGAGGTTGCAGGCTCACCAGATCTGACTCGCCATCGATGTCGATGAGCTTGCGCCAGTCCGCTCGCAGCAGGCCGTCCTTCGTGCTCATGGAAGCTCGAGTACGGAAGAATCCGACGTGGGCTTGAGTGTCCTCGCCACTCGTTCGGGATCTCCCGCCTCCACCAACTTCGCGAGGAGGACGAGCGATTTCTCGCGCAACCCTGCCGAGGTAACAGGACTCGACCGGAGTCACGTCGGGAACTGCCCTTCCGCGTGATTCGCGCTTCGGTATCCCGCAGCTCTCACCGCCCGAAGCGCGACGGTCACTTGCATCTCGCCTGGCCAGGTTCGGGTCGTCGAACTTTGTCCGTGCTTGGCGGATGCGCTCGTTCGGCGCTCAGCCTCGACGTACGTTCCGCCGAAGTGGTGATTACCGCCCTTTGTACTTCGGAAGTTCGTGAAGTGACATCCGATGTCTACCATAGACTTCGGCATCCATCTGGTGGACCTTCCCCGTGAAGCCGTGCGGGGAAGCCCGCATTTCGCCATCGCGTCAGGATCGAGGAAAGCCTTGTAGATACGTGGGAGGCCGGTGCTAGCGAAGGACTCGGTGAAGTTGAATGGTGCTCATAGGTCCAGCTTCTGTCTCTACTGTTGGTTCGGTCGTCAGCGTTGCTCCTCTAGCTCCCTCGTTCGCTGCGCGCGAGATCGAGCGCTTGGTCGAGATACAATAGGAACCGGGCCTGGCCATGATCCAACCCGACGCCCTGGCATCGGACGCCCCGTGGCCCTGGTCGCCGGGTCGGGGCGTCGGCGGTGTGGGCGATGTTCCTCGCGTGTCGTGACGGGATCTCGGAAGCGGCGAAGGCGCTCGTGGCGCGAGACTCGTCCCTCGTCCGGTCAGTACGAGTACCACACCCCGCTCTCGTTCGCCGTCCGCGAGAATCGTCTCGACGTCGCGGCGTACCTCCTTCGATCTCGGCGCCGCGGCGTGAGGCTCGGCGACCCGCTCGAGATGGTACACGAGATCGCGGTTACGCCGAGATGGTGAAGCTACTCGAGAGCCGGCTGGCGTCCCTGCACGACGCCCTCGGCCCGGGGCGAACCGGTGGCCGCGGCGATTCGAGGCGCGTGACCTCGCCCGCGTGCGAGAGCTCCTCGATGCCACGCCGACTCTGTTGCACGCGGGCGACGGCGCGATCGAGTCGACCGATCCACTGGGCCGCGATGACGAGGCAGCTTGGCCTGATCGACGAGCTCCTCGCGCGCACAGCGCGGACATCGACGCGGAGCGCGTCGACGGCGCGCGGCCCATTCATCTTGGTAACGGCGACTATTTCTATCGCGGCTGGCGCGACGTGCCCTCGATGTGAAAACGACTCCGCGAGAAGTGTACGAGCACCTGGTCGCGCGCGCGCGCCGAAGTGGACGCCGGTATGGCGGCGGCCACGGGGAATATCGCAGCAGCATGCGCGAGCTGCTCGCTCGCGATCCGTCGCTCGCACGCCGCGCATCGTACTACAGCTCGGGGCTACGTCGGCGGCGGCACGCGCCGTTGCAGAATGCCGCGGGCGGCGGGCACCTCGAAATGGTGGAGCTCTTGCTCGCGCACGGCGCCGATCCCGATGTTCCCGAAGAGGCATCGCGCCTCACGGCAAGGCGCTGTACTCGGCCGTCTATCACCGCCACTACGACATCGCGAAACGACTGCTCGAGCGGGGCGCTTACGAGTCAGGAAGTGGAGAGCTCCGCGGGCACCGTCTGGATCGCGATCCGGAATCGCGATCGCCGGATGCTCGGAGCTGCTCGCGCGTCGCACGGGGCGGTCTGGAGCATTTCCGATCGACCTCGACGCCTCGCTCACGTACCGAGATCTCGCCGCACTCGACTGCGCGCACGCGTCCGCGATCCTCGCTCACTACGGCGACCTCGGGGAGGCTGCGGCCCGGCTCGCTGCCACGCCTTCGCTCGCTGACGATCCGAAGCTCTCCAGGGAGGCCGCCGGCCAAGGCAACGACGCGTTCGTCGAGCTGCTGCTCCGTCATCGACGCGATCTCGTCACGCGCGCGTCGTCGTCTCGGCGCCGCAGCGGATGGCGATCGCGATGTTCGAGCGCGGGATGGATCCCGATCGGTCCGATTGGATGGGAATCACGAGCCTGCACCGCTTCAGCTGAGCACGGCGACATCGACCGCGCCGAGCTCTTCCTCGACCATGGCGCCGACATCGAGGCGCGGGACGACGAGTCGAAGTCGAGGCCCTCGCGTGGGCGGCACGGGGTGGACGCGAGGCGATGGTCGAGTTCCTGCTTCGACGTGGCGCGCGCGCCCACGCCTGCCGGACGATCCCGAATGGGCCACGCCGCTGCGCCTGGGCCACGCGCCGTGGTCATATGGGCGTCGTGCGCCTGTTGACTCGAGCCTGAGATCACCGCAGCGTTTGCGATCTCGCAGCGAGTCCTTCCCGTCTACGTCACGGCCTGCGAACGGCGCGCGATTCGCTCAGACCGGTGCTTTCGAAGCAGTGAGAAGTGTCGTGCTGGCGATCGGATTGCCCCACCAGAACTTCCATCCCAGCCTTCGTCGTTCGACTTCACCGCGTGGAGCGTCGCGCAGGGCGTCCTGCGTAGGTCGCGCGTGGCACGGATGTCCGCGATGACGAGACGACCGCCGGGTTTCAGGACGCGAAACCCCTCGGCGACCGCCTGCCTGCGATCGCGATTCGAGCGAATGTGTGTGGATCGCGAGGCTCGAGACCACGAGATCGAAGGTGGCATCCGGAAACGCCAGCGTGCGCATGTCGCCGGTCTGGATGTCCACGCGCTCGCCGACTCCCTCGAGCGACGCGTTCCGCAGGGTGACCTCGCGAGCGTTGCCAGACTGATCGTGCGTGCTCCAGATGTCGACGCCGCTGACTCGGCCCGTAGTCAGCCGGCGCGCGACTGCCGTGAGCACCGCTCCCGACCGCATCCCATGTCGAGCACGCGCTCGTCCCCACGCAGGTGAAGACCATCGAGGATCTGTTCCCACTCCAGGAATTTGCCGCGCCTGGTCGTGTAGAAGAAGCTGACGCCGTTCAGGAAGAAGAAGACGGCGAAGAAACGTGAAACTGCGCTGCCGTGCGAAGCGGACCCTTTTGCCAGAGCAATGTCGCGAGCAGCGCGCTCGCTACCGCGAAGGATCCGAACATCACCAGCGCGTACGTGTGCATCGTAGCCGTAGTCGCCCCGGCGGTTTTCGAGCGCGTTCGGTCGCAAGGCCATACTCTAGCCACGATCCGTACGACCCAGGGCACACTCTCCTCCGACCCACGGAGCCAGCTTCTCATGCGATTCTGTCCTCGTCCTCGCCTTCTCCTCCTGACCTCGCTCCACCGCGTCTCTGCCCGAGGCCGCTCGAGCTCGTCTACGTCACGACGCTGGCGGACACCACGATCGCGCGCGAGGTGGTCGTGCTCACCGAGAACGGCTGGACGAGCGAGGTCGCCGTCGACTTGCCGGGGAGGAAGGTCACCTTCCGTGCCACTCTCGAGCGCGGCGAAGGCTCGCGACTCGGGCTGGAAAGCGGAAGTCGAGGGGATGGCAATCCGGTGATCCATGCGAGCTACGACGCCGGGTCCGTCCAGGTCGAGATCGAGCCGCAGGGAGCGAAGCGCTCGTTCGAGGTGAAGTCCGACGCGGAAACGGCCGCGCCCTTCTTCTTCGAGAACCTCAGTGGGCCTGCTTCCACGAGGTCGCTCGACACCTCGTGCCGCTCGCCGAGGCCGGCAAGCTCGCGGCCGACGCGCGGATGACCGGGCTCCTCGCGCAGCTCTCGAAGACGCTCGGCCTGACCGTGACGAGCTTCAGAGCGCGATGCCCAGCAGGGTTGGCGCTTCGTGATGCAGCTCGAAGGTGGCACCGAGATCCGCATGTCTTGCGACTCGACCGGATTGCCGACGCGTTTCGAGATCCCGTCCCAGAAGATCGTCGTCACGCTCGAGGGACGCGAGCTCGTGACGAGCTCGAGGGTCGCTCCGTCGTCGACCGCGGTGCCTGGCGCGCGATGCTCTCGCAGCCGACGCACGAGGTCGTGCAGGAGGAGGGCCTGCGCGTTCCGATGCGCGACGGCACCGAGCTCCGCCGCCGACGTCTACCGCCCCGCCGGCGAGGGGAAGTTCCCCGCGATCCTGATCCGCACGCCTTACAACCGCAAGAACGAGGGGCTGGCCAACGGTCATCGCTTCGCGAAACGCGGATACGCCGTCTGCGTGCAAGACGTGCGCGGTCGCTTCGAGAGCGCCCGGCGAATTCCGGCCACTCCACCAGGAGACGGCCGACGGCGCCGGACACGACTCGACTGGCTCGCCGCGCGGAGTGGTGCGACGGGCAGATCGGCATGATCGGCGGGAGCTACGGCGGCGTCGTGCAGTGGTTCGCTGCCAAGAGCGGCAATGCGCACTTGAAAGCGATCATCCCGGGCAAAGTCTCGCCGCCCGACCCGAACGAGAACTTTCCTTATGAAGGAGGGGTCTTCATGCTGGCCGTGGCCTGGCGGGCCATGGTGCTCACCACGATGGACTCGAACGGCGGCGCCGGGCTACCGCAAGGCGTCGACTGGGAACGGCTCCTCGCCACTCTTTCCGCTGCAGAAGGTCGACGACGCGCTCGAAGCGCCGCACGCCTTTTTCGACGAGTGGCTGGCTCACCCGCCGACCGACACCGAGTACTGGAGCGGGGCTGAGCTACCAGGCCGACATCCCGAAGATGGACGTCCCGGCGCTGCACATCACCGGTTGGTTCGACGGCGATCAGCCGGGCGCGCTTGCAGAACTTCCCTCGCATGCGTCGCGAGTGCGAAATCCGAACGCGCGCGCGGCGGCCAGTTCTTGATCACGGGCCCGTGGGGACACGGCTTAACGTGGCCGACGAGCCTCGGCGATGTCGACTTCGGCTCGAGGCGGTGATCGACATGCAGTCGATCGAGCTGCGCTTCTTCGACCACTACTTGAAAGGCATCGAGAACGGCATCGAGGAAGGAGGACCCGGTCTGGGCCTTCGTGATGGGGAGAATCGCTGGCGGCACGAGAAGACCTGGCCGCCAGTCGGCATGCGCGAGACGGCGCTCTACCTCGGAAGCGACGGCGACGCGGCGCGGCGTGACGGGGACGGCGAGCTCGCTCTCGTCGCCGGCGCTGGCGGCACCGCCGCCGGCGACGAGTACCGCTACGACCCGAAGGATCCGCCCGAGTTGCCCGACGATATCTGGAACGATGTCACGGGCCAGCACGCGACGATGGACCTCAGCGGCGCTCCCGGATCGCGAGGACTCGCCTGGACTACACCTCCGCGCCGCTCTCCGCCCCGGTCGAGCTGACTGGACCGTTCCGGTGCAGTCCGTGGACGACTTCCTCGGCCGCCGACACGGACTACGCGGTAGCGATCTCGCGCCTCGACCCGGAGCGGGCGTCTCTTGCGCATCGCCGGCGGCGTCCAGCGCGTGCGCTACCGCAACGGCAAGGACGAGCCCGCGCCTCCCGGCGACATCGTGCGCCTCGAGGTCGACTGTTGGGCGTCCCTCGATCCGCCTGCGCGCCAAGGACCGCCTGCACGTCGAGGCTGTCCTCGACCGCCTTCCCCGGCTTCGCGCGCAACCTCGGCATCGCTCGAGCCGAACGACACCACCGGAGACGATCGTCGTCGCCACACGAACCGCATCCTGCACGACGCCGAGCACCCGAGTCACGTCGTGCTGCCCGTGGTCCCCGCGCGAGGGCGCGCCAGGAGCTCGTCTTCGAGCGTTGAGTCGGGGCCCCGAGGATCTCATGCGCACCTGGTATCGATGACGCTGCACGAAGCATCCGAAGTGGAGGTGCTCGAGATGTCGAAGAGTCGGCCGTTGATCTCGCTCATGCTGGCAGTTCCGATGCCCCGGCTGCGTTGGCCTGGTACAAGCGGCAGCACTCGGCGTGCTACCGAGCTCTGGAACCTTGGCACAGTCATTGGAATGGAGATCGACGGTGCGCCGATCTTCTCGGCCAACCCGAGGAGAACGGATGGGAGACTCCCGCGAAGCTAGGTGCGCCGTCAGCGGAGTCGAAGTGTTCTGCGACGACCCCGATGACGTTCATCGCCCGCGCGTTGTGAGGCGGGCGCGAAGGGGAGCCTGGACCGCGTCAGGAACCATCAGATGCCTTGGGGAAGTCACCGGCAAGGCGGTTTCATCGATCCGTTCGGCCATAAGTGGTTGAGTGCGCGACAGGTCACCGCTGAGCCCCCACCCATGAGGCATGTACTGTCGGACCCGAGGGAGATAGCCAATATCGCGGCGTATCAAGAACCTCGTGGTGTGAATGTCCGCGAAGGACGCTCGAGCAATCGAAGCGGTCTCTGCCATGGCAGCTCGAATTCAAGATTCCCCGAGGGCCGACTGAGGCCTCGTCATGTCGTCCGCAAGACTATGCGCCGGTCGAGCGCGCGCATCGCACGCGTTCAGTGCAACGACTCAGGGGCGAGGTCCGCACCGCTCGGCCAGACCAGGGTGTAATCGACCTCGAATCGGGCACGAAGCTACGCGGATCTCTCAGCGGTTCGAACATCGGGCCGCGCAGGGCGTCCAGCTGGGTCCGCCTCGCCTTCGAGTCCGTCGTCGAAGCGCAGCCAGACTCGGTGCTCACCCAGATCGGCGGGCTTCGACGACGCGGACCAAAGCGGGATTCGAGGGGTTCATTCGAGGAGGGGACGGGTTCGAGCGGTTCGCCCGCCCGCGCCAGATTCCAGTCTTCCATGAGCTCGACTTGGTGGGGATGGTACCACTCGCGGAGATGGCGGAGGGACCGCGGCGGGGAACCAGCCGGCAACGCTTCCATCCGCGATGCGAACGACGACCGCCGTGATCGCCGTAGACCGCGTGGAAATGTGGCGGCGCGTGTTCGTGCCGTAGAACATGCGGATACTGATTCCCAGGAAGCGCAGAGACCTCAGGCACGGTTGGTGGAAGGACTCGACCCGACGGAGCGCGGTTGCAGGCAAGCTGCCGAGCGATTCTCTTCTGCGATTTCCACGCGACGATGCGCTTCCTGCTCGGCATGGAGCACGCCAGGCTCACCTACCGCTACAACGTCCGCAACTTCCGGCTGACCGACGTCGGAACGCGAAGGTCGTGAAGGCCATTCAAGCGTGAGCTCGCGACGGGTCGCTGTCATCGCCCGTCAGACGGTGAGCGGACGCGTCGAGTGTGGAGGTCGGGATTCGCCACGGTCGCGGTCGTAGCTGTTGCACCGCTGGGGTCGGCAGGCCGCATGTGGTGGTAGACTGCCGTCCAACCCGCCGCAGCGGCTGACGCGCACAAAAGTGTGCTGAGCGGCAGAGACGTTGGGGCATCTCCTGCGCGAAGAGGTGACGCGTTGGCCAAGGACCTCGAGTTTGCATTCAAGGGGTCTCCCGGTCGGTCGTTTCCGAGGAGCCCGAGTACCCCCGATGCGCCGGGCGCTATCGGTACATGCCTTACCGAGGGCTAGGGCATCGCAACATGGGCCAGGCGCTTGGCGCTCGGTCCAGTTCCAGTGCTCTCCTTCGAGGACGGTGACTCGCTCCATGAGTTTCGTCGTGGTGTCCGTGCCAGAAGTACGGCGTCCTCCAGGTCGATTCGGTTCGGCGTGGTTAGCGCGAGCGGACGGTCTTTCCTGCTTCGCGCCGAACTTCGCGAGCACTTCGATTTCTCCATGTTCGTCCGAGCGCGACTTTGCGGTCGACATAGCGAGGCGGAACAACGCGACGATCTACGCGTTGGCTTGAAGCCGGACGTCGCGCTTCGGTGAGCGGACCGCGGCCGCGAGGATCGAGATCGAGGGGCGATCGCCGCGCGGCGAGTCGTCCCCCTTTCTCTCTCTCCTCAGTCCTCTGCCGACCTCGGCCGGCAGCGGGTGGATTGCGTCAGAAGTCCATCTTGTCGAGCGTCGGTTCGAGGATCGCCTGGAGCTCAGGGTCGCTGCCGATCCGGATCATCTCCTGCGTGATCTTCTGCATGCTGGCTCCCATCTCGGTCCGAGTTTCGGTGACGAGCCTCTTGGAGGTTTCTCTCGTCCGGCTCTCCGGCCTTCGACATGCGGGTGCTGAAGATCAGCTGGCGCGCTCGGAGAGCTTCTCGAGCGTCGGGGTGTACTGCTTCTGCCGAGGGAGGCGTCAGTGATCTTCGACAAGGTCATTGCCGAAGTCTTTCAGCAGGGCCGTGTTCTGGCGCGCGAGTCCTTCGGGAGAGTCGTCGCTGCCGCAGGAGCCGGAGGCTGAAGAGGAGCAGGAACGTCAACAGGAGGAAGGGCACGGTTCATGGAGTTTTCATGGGGGCGGAGTGGAGCGGGATGCGTGGGAAAGCGTCGGCGGACCGACGGTTGGGAGCTCGAGTACGCTCCCGGTCCGCCTTCCAGGATGGAGGCGGCGATCGACTGCCGAGCCAGAAGACGAGGGCGAGCACCAGCGGGATCGCGAGGGACGAGCGCGCGCTCGGAGAGCTTCGCGGATGCGCACGTAGCCCGAGTGGAGCAGGAGCACGCCGGGACAACTCGCGAAGAGGAAAGGCCGGCGATCGCTCCGTAGTGCTCGTAGCCGAGGAGTCCGTTGAGGCGGCATGGCGAGAGAGATCGGCAGGACGGCGACGCCGGAAAGTGAGCACGTCTCCGCCGAGACTTCCCACCGGCCTTGAAGAGCTTGCGCGCGGCCAGGCTGCCGGCGCAGGTTCCACCGAAGGGGGCAGGCAGAAGAGGACGGCTCTTCAGCACGCCGGGAGAAACCGATGAAGTCAGAGCAAGCCGTCGTGGAACGGCAAAGAGCATGTAACCGCCGATGACGAAGAGCAGCGCGGAGCCGGCGCCGTAGACCAAGCCGAACGCGCACGGCCTGCGCCTCGCCGAGTGCGGCGTGCACCTCGGGTAGGCGTCCGACCGGATCACCGGCCAAGGCGCTTCAAGGCTCCCCATGCGCTGCCCCATGCGGCGCGTATCTCGGCCGTCTTGTCGGCAGCGGGCTGTCGGCCCGGCACGGCCGCCCGGCAGCTCCGGGCATGCGACCGCCACATCGGCCATCGTCGTTCCACAGGCTTGGCAAAACATGGGCACTCCTCGGGACTGGACGTGAGCGTCGCACCGCCGCATTGCGGTCGAGCACGCTCCGACCTCGAATGCGAAGGGCGCCGGAGAGTCCGCAGGCAATTCCGACTTTCGATTGCGGAGTCGGTGCCGCACTTCGCATTCGATCCCGGCGGCCAGGCCATGAGGCCGGACGCCCTTCGCCCATGAACGACGCGCCGGAACCACCATGACCGCCTCGCACTCCTTCCTTCCGCTCCTTCCCGCTCCCTTGTTGCTCGCCCTCTCTGCCTGCAGCTCCGAAGCCCGATCCGGCGCACCGACCGAGAAGGCGCACTCCGAGGAGGTCGCCGCCGCGCATTCGCAAGCGACGCCGGACGCCGCGCCGAGCGCCGCCTCTTGCGCCGACCGAGCTCGCGCCTCCTGCGACCGCTACTCAACAACCCGCTGCGCACGCCGCACAGACCGCCGAGCCGGTGCATGCTCCAGCATCCGTGCCAGAGGTCGAGCATGTGCCGCTCCCTGCAGCAGGGACCGCTCCGGCTCGCCCGACGAAGCTTGAGCCTTCGCGCGCGAAAGCCGATGCGATGAGCGTGAGGCGAGCTCATCGCGCGCCGCGATCTGTGGCCGACGCGCGTCGCCTTCACGCAGCTCGCGCGTCTCGACGAGACGACCTGGTGGAAGGCGGGCGACGAGCTCCCTTGCACGCACGTGGGACGAGGTCAACGTCGGGCTCGACGAGGGCACCTTCCCTGTTCGAGTGGCCGGCCGATCACACCGACGTGGTCGAGCGCGCGCGCGCGCTCGCCGCCTCTGACTCCCGAGGCCCTCTCCTTGACGGTCGATTCCCTGCGCGAGCGTCCGGAGCTCTGGCCCGAGCGTCTCGCGTTGACTGCCAGCCTGCAGTTCGGCAACAACACCGTCGTCCCGGCCGGCCGGGAAGTCAGCCTGCGTTTCTTCGAGGGCAACGACCTGGCCGTCTGGGACAACGAGGTGGCGAACTACTACACGCTCGCTGCCAACGAGACGGACTTGATGGCGCGCGCGCGCGCGCCTGCTGCTCCCGGAGGAAAGACGCGCGTGCCGCTTCTTCGTGCGCTCGCTCGCGGCGACGCTGATCCGGCAGCGGGCAAGGCCGCGCTCGCCGACGCCGACTATGTGCTCGTCTACTTCGGTCGCCTGGGCTGCCCGCGTTGCCGGCGCTTTCGTGCCGCACCTGAAGGACTTCGTCCGCGCCTCCAAGGAGAGCGCGCCGGCCGGCTCGCGCTTCGAGCTCGTCTTCCTGGCGTGCGATGCCGACGCGGCTTCGGCGCGCGAGTACTGGTCCAAGGCCGATCTACCTGGAGGCATGATTCGCTTCGAGAGCCGGCTCGCGGCCGCAGAACTTGATGGCGCTCCCGCTTTCGAGACGCTACCGGGCCTCTTCGTCTTCGATCGCAAGGGCGAGCTGCTCGACCGCAACCACCCCAAGCGCGGGCAGCCCGAGCGCCGACGACGTGCTCGCGCGCTTCGAGGCGCGCATTGCCGCTGCGCACTGACGTCAGCTACCGGCGTGCTTCCAAGCTTCTGGATCAGCTCCCGCGCCGCGACGGTGCGGGAGTGCTCCGCGCCGTACAAGGCGCTGAGCTGTCGCTCCGCTGTGATGGCGTGATCGAGGGCCAGAGCGGTGCGACCTGTGTCGGCGAGGCGCGCGCGAGCGAGATCTCCGTCTGCGCGACGAGCGAGTGGCTCGCGCCCAACGCACTCGTCACGTCCTCGAGCAGCGTGCTGAAACCTCCACGGCCTCGGGCGCGCGGCCCGCCGCGCGCATGGCGCTCCAGTAACCGTGGCGACTGGTCAAGGTGTCGACCGCCGCGGAGCCGAAGAGCGCTTGCTGCCCCGCGATGACTCGGTCGAAGGTCTCGAGGCGCTTCCTCCGGGTGTCCGAGGTCCGCCTCCAAGCTCGCCAGGTTGGACTGGATCGTCCAGGTCGCTGGGTGATCGGGACCGAGCATCTGCAGCGCGAGCTCCGCCGCGGCTTTCAGGTGAGGCTCGGCCTCCTCATCGCGGTCGAGGTCCTGCAAGGTGGCGCCGACATTGTTCTCCAAGCCGAGCAACGTCATGCGTGGGATGTCGGGCAACGCACGTGCCTTGGCGAGGGCCTCGAGCTGCAAGGCGAGCGAGTCCGCGCTGAAGCCCTGCCGGTCGAGAGCGAGCGCCATGTTGTTCAACGAGTCGACGATCTTCGGATCGTCCAGGGCGAGCAAGTGGCGTCGGCCCTCCAGGGCCTCGCGCAAGAGGTCGATGGCCTCGGCCGGACGCTCGAGGTCGAGCAAGACGACACCCAGGTCGTTCAAGGCCGTGTACAGCTCGGGGCGCTCGGGACCGAGGATGGCGCGCGCACGAGCGATTACTTCACGGAGTGCCGGCTCGGCCTCGGCGCTGCGCGCGCTCCGCTGCGAGGAGGCTCGCCGCTGCGATCTCGCTCACCACCGTGTCCGGAGCATCCCGGCCGACAGTTTCGCGCCGCAGCTCGATCGCGCGCGTCAGGTGCTTTTCCGCAGCCTCGAAATCCGCGAGCTGTGCGTAGGCCTCCCCGAGCGCGTGGTGGATCGCCGCCGAAGCGAGAGGCCGGTTGTCGAGCCGCTGTCCGATCTTGGCGCTGGCGCGATCCAATAGCTCGCGCGCCGAGAGGTCAGGCCCGCCGCCCTCGGGCGCGCCCGCCCGCAAGCAAGTCGTCGGTCAGGAAGCGGTTGGTCTCGGACTGCGCGTCGAACTGGTCGGCCGCGCGCGCCATCTGCATGCGCGCCTCGTGCAGCCCCGACCACAGTCCGACCACGCCACCGAGCAGCGCCAACGTCGCGATCGAGCCCGCCGCCACCAGTACGCGATTGCGCCGCACGAAGAGTTTCGCGCGGTAACCGAAGCTCGCCGCGCGTGCGCTGATTGGCTCGCTCGCGAGCAGGCGACGCAGGTCCTCGCTGAAAGCGGCGGCCGAGGGATAACGACGCCCCGGCTCCTTCTCGAGCGCCTTGCCGAGGATGCGATCGAGATCCGCCTGCTGCGTGCGCGCGAGCAGCCCCGCCGCCGCGGTCGGCGATCCCTGCGCGCGCACCCGACTCGCTGGCTGCGGAAGGTGCTCTCGCAAGCGCTCGATGAAGACCAGCGGATCGTCGTCGACCGCGAGCGGCGGCTGTCCGGTGACCAGCTCGTAGAGGGATCGCACCCATGGCGTACACGTCGGCTCGCGTGTCGACCGGCCTGCTGGCGCGTCTGCTCGGGAGCCATGTAGGCCGGTGTCCCCATCGGTGTCCCGAGCGTCAGGGGCGTGTCGCCCCTGAAGCTCAGGCACGGTCTTGGCGATGCCGAAGTCGAGCACTTGCGGAACAGGTTCGCCGTCGACCTCGCTCCACCAATACGTTGGCGGGCTTGAGGTCGCGGTGGATCACGCCGCGCTGGTGGGCGTGCTCGACCGCGCCGGCCACGTCGAGGAAGAGACGCACGCGCTCCTTCGAAGTCGAGCGCTTTGCGAGCGCAATAGTCCGTGAGCGGCTCACCCTCGACGAAGTTCATCACGAGGTAGGGCAAGCCCTCGGGCGTGCGTCCGGCGTCGAGCACGCGCGTGATGCACTGGATGATCAGGTGGCCTCGAGCGCGGCGCGCTCCACCTCGAAGCGCGCCGCGAGCTCCGGGGTGGAAGGCCGCCAGCGGAACCACTTTGAGCGCCACCTTGCGACGCACGGGGACGAGCTGCTCGGCCAGGAAGACTTGTCCGGAAGCCCCGCTCCCCAGCCGTCGGAGGATGCGATAGGGACCGATGTGCTCGGGCAGGTCGTCCGGCGCATCGGGCTCGTCGTGCTCCAGCAAGGAGCGCACCTCCTCGGCGAGCTGCGAGTCCTCGCCCGCGATGCGCTCCAGCGACGCGCGCCGCATCTCGGGGAGAGCTCGCGTAGCTCGAGGAAGAGCGCGGAAGCTCGCGCGTGGAAGTCGGGCGCGCGTTCACGATTCGAGGCTCGCGCCCCAGCCACGCACGCGCCACGGCCCAATCGGCCTCGGCCGTGCGCTTGCTCGTGCCCACGACGAGCGCCACCTGATCCATGCTGGAGCCCGCCGAAGACACGCAGCGTGACGACCTCGGCTTGGCGTGCGTGGAGCGTGCTCAAGCGCTCGAGCGCAGCGTGTACGCGATCGAAGTCGACGCAAGTGACCGTTTCCGAGCGCAGCTCCGGATCGAGCTCGATCCGCACGTGCCCCGCGCCGCGCTTCCCCGCGCCGCTTGGTGCGTGCATGGTCGATCAAGACCTGCTTCCAGGACGCGCGCCGCCAACGCGAGTTTCTGCTCGGCGCGGCAGATCGCCGAGGCGCGAGGTCGAAGCAAGCGCACGCAAGCCTCGTTGACCAGCGCCGTCGGCTGCAGCGTGTGGTCGCCGCGCTCCCTGGCGAAGAGCCGCTCGGCGATGCCGTGCAGCTCCGTATAGAACGCGCTCGCTCAGCGGCGTGTCCGCGCTCTCCCTCTCAGGCATTCCCGCTGTCATGGCGTCCAGACGCCACGATGCTCCGGCGATGCAGCTCTCGTTCGCATGCGAGTCCGATTCAAGCCTACCCGTCCCTCGACAGCCCGCGAGACTTTTCCCGCCACGCCAAGGTCTCGTGGTCCGGTGTGCCGGGCAGGAACCCTCGATCCGCGCGCGGCAGGGGCGGTCTAGCCGGCATTCGCGAGCTCGTGTCGAGAATCGAGCGCAGGAGTGCAGACGACCCCTGAACGCTTTCGCGCGCGTGAAGGGAGCTCTTCGCGCTCGTCTTGCCGCTCGCCGACGACGAGCGCGCAAAACTCTGCACGGGAGTGCGTGGACGATTCCGCGCTCGCAGCCGAGGTCGAGAGCTGCTCGCGCACGCCAGGGCTGCGCCCCGCTTCCTGACCGGCGGCGCGGTCCAGGCTCCGTCGCCCGATCCGGAACCTTCGGCGCTACGCATTCCGGGCTTCACCGTCGAGCGCGTGCTCGGCCGCGGCGGAATGGGCGTCGTCTATCTCGCGCACCAGCATTTCCCGCCGCGCGCGGTGGCGATCAAGTGCTTGCGTCCGTGACTCTCTCAGCGAATCCGAGCGCGAACGCTTCCGGCGCGAGGCCGAGATCCTGGGGCGGCTCGGCCATCCGGGGCATCGCACAGGTCCACGGAGCAGGGACCGCGCTCACCGAGCACGGCGAGATGCCCTGGATCGCGATGGAGTACGTGCGCGGCGAGCCGCTCCTGGACCACGCGTCGCGACTCGAGCTGCGCGGACGCATCGAGCTCATGGCCGAGCTCTGTCACGCCGGTCGAGCACGCGCACGCGAAGGGCGTCGTGCACTGCGACCTCAAGCCGTCGAACGTGCTCGTCGACGAAGGCGAAGAAGGATCCGCGTGCTCGATTTCGGCGTGGCGCGGCTGGCGGGAGGACGAGGGCAAGACCGGGCTGCGCACGCGCACCGGCCAGCTCGTTGGCACGCTCGCCTACATGAGCCCCGAGCAGGCGCGCGGCGGAGGGGGACCGGTCGACGCGCGCTCGGACGTCCACGCGCTCGGCGTGCTCGCGTTCGAGGTGCTCACCGGACTGGCTGCCGTTCGAGCTGGACGAGGACGACCTCTTGCGGACGATCCGCACGATCTGCGAGGAGCCGCCGACTCGCCTGCGCAGGTTGCGCCGCGATGCTCCCGGCGACCTCGAGACGATCGTGAGTAAAGCTCTCGCCAGGAGCCTGAACGCCGCTACGCGAGCGCGGGCGAGCTCGAAGCGGACCTGAAGCGCCTGCTCGCCGACAAACCCGATCCTCGCGCGCCGGCCGACGATGCTCTATCGCGGGCGGAAGTTCGTGCGGCGGAACCGCGTCGTCACCGCCGCGACGGTTGCCGTCTTCGCAGCGCTCGCGACGGGTCTCGGGCTCGCACTGGCGAGGCCTGCGCGTCGCGCGCGGAGAGATCGCCAACAACAGCGCGACGATCAACATCTTGGCTGCGATGACAGCCGCTCGCACGCCGGAGCTCGGCTTCGGCGAGGAGCAACGCGGCAATCTCGAGAAGATCGTCGCCATGATCGACTCGCAGCTCGGTCGCGACCCGCGGAACCGCGCGCTGCGGGCCCAGCGCGCGCGGCTGCTCTACGAGCTCGCGTGCCTCGACCAGGCGCTGCCCGACGTCGACGCCACGAGCGACCACCTCGAGCTGCGCGCGCGTCGAGCGCGAGGGCTCCTGAGCGAGGACCCGACGGACGTCGAGTCACGCACGCATCTCTCGCAGGTCTACGCGAAGCTCGGCGAAGCGGCGCGCGAGGCGGGGCTCGAAGGACGAGCGCGACGAGTGGTTCGCTCGAGCGCTCGGCGTGGACGAGGCGCTCGTTCGAGAGCGGCCCGACGACATGGAGCTCGTCGAGGACCTGGGCTGGAGTCTCGAGCGGCTCGCCTCCTGCGCGGAGGAGCGCGGCGACCACGATCGCGCGGACGCGCTGACTGACCGCAGGCTCGAGCTCGCAGAGGACCTCGTGCGGCACGACCAGGAGAACTGGAAGTACGTCTACAGCCTCTCGCACGCGCGCTTCAACGCGGCCTGCGCGGAACAGCGGCGGGGAAACCTCGATCTCGCCCGCTCGCACATGGACGAGTGCCTGCGGTCCGCCCTGCGTCTCTGCGAGATGCAGCCCAGCCGGCGCGACTTCCTGGCGTGGGTGACCCAGGCGCACCACCGCGAGCACGAGCTCCAGGAAGCGCGCGGCGAGACTGCCGCCGCCCTCGCCTCCGCGCGCGAGGCGATCGGTCCCGCCGAGACCCTCTACCGCGGAGAGCCCAGCCGCCCGAGACCACGCGAGGATCCTCCGCGACGCCGCTCGCGACCTCTTCTCCTCACTGCAAGCCGCTGGCAATACCGAAGAATCCCGCCACATCGCGCCGCGCCTGCGCCAGATCGTCGCCTCCGACGGCACCTTCGACCCCCACCCGCACGCGCAGATCCTGCTGGACGAGGCGGCAGAGATGGAACGAGCGCTCGAGAGTAGAGAAACCGCAGGATTCCGGCCATTTCGGTTCACTGAGAGCATCTCCTGGAGCCCTGCCTCCTCTCGGTCGGCCTCCGGCCGAAGGCCGTTGTTCTCCTTGGTTCTTGTCGCGGGCTTGGCCCGCGACCTCGGTTTCTGTCTTGGTTCCCGTCTTGGTTCGGCTGACGCGTCCCTGTCTAGTCGCGGTGGACCATGCCCTCGGCTTGGCCTCCTCCGTTGGGTCTCACCACTTATCTTGCGTGTCCTTCGTGTCCTCCCTGTGATGTTTTCTGTTCTGCAGAGCCAAGACCAAAGAGCCAAAGACCAATACATTTCAGGGAGGACACGAAGGACACGAAGATAAGTGGTGAGCGCAGGCGATAGACCGGCCAAGGGAAGTGGTGAGGGCCCTAAGGCGAACGCAGAGCAACTCGCCAGAGAGAACACAGAACAAGACCAAGACAGGGCGCGCCCAAAGCGGCGCGAGGAGAACCGCGCCGCTCGACACTCTCGCCCGACTCGAGCCGAGGGCAGGATTCTTGGACTCTTGCTCTCCGCGCGGTCGCGCGCTCAGGTGCGCGTGAGCTCTTTGTGCAGCCACGCCTTCGGCCAGCGCCCATTCGGCGGTGACCGTGCGCGGGGAGCAGCCGAGGACCTCCGCGATCTCGTCGTGCGTCAGGCCGCCGAAGAAACGCAATTCCACGACGCGGCTCTGGCGCTCGTCGAGGAGCGCGAGCTTCTGTAGCGCCACGTCCGAGGTTCCAGTAGGTCGACCTCTTCCGCTACCTGGAGGAGTCGCCTTTCAGAGGTGATGCGCGCCTGGCTGCCCGCCGCGGCTTTTAGAGCGCTCTGCTCGCGCGCGCGGTCGATGAGCTGTGTTGCGCATGGCCCGGCAGGCGAGGGCCACGAATTCCGTGCGGCCGAGACTCTTCAGCGCCTGCGCCCGCGCGAGCCTCGGGTAGCACCTTCGTTCACGAGGTCGGTTGGAGAGATGGACCGCCGCCCGTCGCCCGATTTCAGGCGCGCGGGCGGCGCTCCGCGAAGCGTTGCAGTGAGCGCCGAAACCAGTTCGTCCAGTTGGGCGCGAGGACCAGTTCGTTCGCTCAGGGCTCTCCCTCGATCACATTCGGAGACCCTCTAGAGAACGGAAAAAGGCGGGGAGGAGGCAGGCTTTCCCGGGAATCGCTGGGCGGGGGCGGTCTGCCCCCAGGGGGCCGGCCTGCGAGCGTGCCCGCCCGCACGGGAGGGGACCTGCTCTGGCGCGCCGGGTTGCGCGCTTTCGCGACCCTCCCCTCCCTATGCCGACTCCACCGCGGGGCGCGCGCGGAGCGCTGCCGCTCGCTTGCGCCCGTGTCCGGAACACTCACGAAGCCGAGCGCGAGGCCGTGACGAGCAGGCAAGCTCCCACGTCGCCCACAGGCAGGCTCGCCATCTGCACGAGGCAGGCGAGCGCGCCGGAGATCGGGACTCCACGGCATGCACGGCGTGTGCGGAACGGCGCGCGGCGCGTCCGGCTCCGTCTTGCGCAGCACGAGGATGCCGATGCAGACGAGCACGAAGGCGAGCAGCGTGCCCATCGAGACGAGCTGACCCAGGCGCGGCGAGAGGCGTCAGGCCGGCTGCGATCGCGACGAGCGTGCCGGTGAGTGCCGTCGAGAGGTGCGGCGTGCGGAAGCGCGGGTGCACGCGGCCGAAGACGGCGGGCAGGAGTCCGTCGCGGCTCATCGAGAAGAAGATGCGCGTCTGGCCGAGCAGCGTGACGAGCATGGTGCTGAACAGACCGAAGAGCGCACTCACGCGGATGAACGGTCCGGAGCCAGGTGAGGCCCGGTCGCGTCGACGCCGACGGCGATCGGGTCGGGGACGTTGAGCTCTGCGTAAGGCACGATGCCGATCAGCACGATCGCGACCGCGACGTAGATCACCGTGCAGATCGAGAGGGAGGCGACGGATCCCGATCGGCAGGTCGCGCTGGGGCCGGCGACTTTCCTGGCGCGGCTGTCGAGACCGCGTCGAAGCCGATGTACGCGAAGAACATCACGCCTGTCGCGCGGAGCACGCCGCTGCAGCCGAACGAGCCGAAGTGGCCGGTGTTCGGGGATGAACGGGTCAGGTCTCGCGTGCTTCACGTACGCGGCACCGGCGACGACGAAGACGACGAGCACGAGCGATTTCACGACGACGAGGATCGTGTTCGCGGTGGCGGACTCCTGGATGCCCTTCACGAGCAGCGCGGCGACGGCGAGCACGATCAACGCGGCGGGCAGGTTGAACACGCCGCCCGGCGCCGGGAGCTGCCGTGAGCATGCCGCGGGGAGATGGACGCCGAAGACTCTCCAGGAAACTCACGAAGTAGCCCGACCAACCGACGGCGACCGTCGCCGTGCTCAAGGCGTACTCGAGGATCAGGTCCCAGCCGATGATCCACGCCGCGAGCTCGCCGATCGTCGCGTAAGCGTAGGTGTACGCGCTGCCCGCGACCGGGATCATCGCGGCGAGCTCGGCATAGCAGAGGCCAGCGAGCCCGCAAGCGACGGCAGCGAAGACCATCGAGAGGACGAGCGCGGGACCGGCGTTCAGCGCAGCGGCCGTCCCGGTGAGCACGAAGATTCCCGTGCCGATGATCGATCCGATGCCGAGGGCCGTCAGCTGCACCGGACCGAAGCTGAGCGCGCGCAGCACCGAGGCGCTCGGCGTCGGCCTGGAGCTCGGCGAGAGATTTCTTGTGGAGGAGCGACATGCCTTGCCCATTCGAGCGCGACGGCGCGAGACGCGCGCCGTTCGCATCGAGGAGGCCTCCTCCCCAGAACTGCGGAGCCCGCGGTCGGCGGGAGTCCCGCGAGCACGGCCGGTTTTCCCCGATTCCCGGTGAGAGGCCCGAGCGCCGGCTGTTCCGCCAGGAGCAGGCCTAGTCCGCCGCTGGCTGGCGATGGTGCCCGCCAACCTTTCTCGGAGACGATCGCGATTCCCAGCTTCTTCCGCGACGCGAGGGCCAAAACCTTTGGCGTCGACTTCCTCCTGGCACTCGCCGCGACGACGTTCGCCGGCGACTTCAACAACGACGGCTTCGACGATCTCGCCCTGGGTGTCCCCGGGAGACGATCGGTAGCGCGAACGCTCGCGGCGGGCGATCGCAGTGCTCTACGGCACGGCGAACGGTCCCACGGCGACCGGACCGGTCGACCGAGATCTTCCATCAGACTCCCCCGGTGTCCCGGCGGAGTGGAGGTCGACGACGCCTTCGGGCAGCCGTCACGACCGGCGACTTCAACGGGGATGGTTTCGACGACGTGGCGATCGGCGTACCCGACGAGGACCTGACGTCGGGAGGCCTGAACCGGATCGACGTCGGCGTGGTCACCGTGATCTTCGGGTCGCCGACCGGCCTCTCGACGACGTTCCTCACTCCGCGTCAATTCCTCTCGAACGTCCTCGGTCAATCTTGCGCATTTCGGCGCCGCCCTCGCGTCCCGAACGATTTCGATCGCGACGGCATCGACGACCTTGCGATCGGCGTCCCGGGCGACACCCGTTGGAAGCAGGAGCACTGCCGGGACGGTCCAGGTCCTCTACGGTTCTCCCACGGGCCCGGCCGTCGGTACGCGTCAAGTGTGGTCCCAGGACAGCCCCGGGATCCTGGATGCCGCAGAGTCCTCCGATCGTTTCGGCACCTCCTCGCCGCGGCGGATTTCAACGCCGACGGCACGGCCGATCTCGCCGTGGGTACTCCGAACGAGGACTCCTCCCGCGGCATCGTGCATGTCCTGTTCGGGTTCGATGGCCCTGGGTTGTCGTCGGCGGCGAACGTCACCTTCGCGCAGGGAGTCAACGGAGTGCCGGGCGTCCGGTTTTCGGCGGACAGCTTCGGAGCCGCGCTCTCTGCCGTCGCTCACACCGAAGTCTCCTCTGGCGATCGGCTGCCCCAATGACTTCCGACTTCTCCGCTGCGCTCGGGCTCGGTGCTGTTCCTTCCGAACGGCTCTCGATCACCAACTCGACGTTCCTGAGCTCAGAACATCGTCACCGGCTTCACTGCTCCGACGTCCTCCGGATCGCTTCGGCTCGAGCGTGCTGCTGAGCGATTTCGGGAAGTCCTTTCCGCATCCGGCATTCGATCTGGCGATCGGTGCTCCGGGAGCGACGGTCGTCAACTCCGGCGGAACACCGACTGTGAGCGCAGGGGCGGTGTTCGTGCTGTACGGGACCAGCTCGACGACGTTCAACCTCACGCCCCAGAGGCTTGGCCAGGGCATCGGAGGACTCGGCGAGACGGCCGAGACCGGCGACGGCTTCGGAAAGGTGCTGAACGCCGGCAACTTCGGGAAGGATCCCCTCCGAGACCTCGTCGTCGGGAGTCCGCTCGAGGATTCCGGACTCGGCAACACCGGCGTCGTCCAGGTCGTGTTCGGAGCCTTCGGTAACGGCCTCAGCACGACGGGCAATCAAGTGTGGACGCAGGACACCATCAACGTCGACGAGCTCTCCGAAGCCGGCGACAACTTTAGGGCGAGCGCCGTCGGGCAGTAGTCCTGGATCGATCCGAACGGCGTGTCTCGGGTTTCCCGAGGCACGCCGCCTCTCCACTTTCGAGGAACCGAGCCATGAACATGTCGAGAACCGCGCACGTCATCGTCCTTTGGTCGTGCTCACGGCGGCCTTCGCCGGTGTGTGTCCTCGCCACCGGCCGCGAGATCTCCCCGATGGCGCCAGGGAATGTCACGTCGGGCACCGAGCACTCCGAGCTCGCGCAGTGCCTGTCGCAGCTTCGCGAAGAGATCGAGCTCCTGCGCAAGGACCTCGACGGTCGCGAGCAGGCGAGCAGCACGAGCGAGAGCCGTCGACCGATCGAGGTGCCCGCAGCGGATCTGCAAGCGCTCGATCGGCTCGGCAGGCGCTCGATGAGCTGCTCTCCAGGCGCGTGCAGGGGAGACACGACGAGCCCGATCGAAGCCGGCTCCGCTCCGCTCTTGGATGCGGATCGCGCCCGCCAGTCGGAAGAGCCCGCGGCCCTGCGCAAGCAAGCACCGACCGAACGCCTTCCCGATCACTTCCTGCGCACTCCGCGGCAGATCGCCGAACGTTACGGCGTCCCGGACTCAACTTTCTGCTCCACCAGAAGGAGAGCTGAACTTCGTGTACCAGCGCAACGAGTCCGAGCTCCCAGCTCGTGTTCACATTCGCGGGCGGCGTGCTGGTTCGCTTGATGGGAGTGACGCTGCTGCGGGGCAGCCGCGCGTGCCCCCGTGACAGTCTCAGATCCTCGGCGAGGCGGAGAAACGCGCGCGCCGGTGGAGGATGGCGGCGAACAGCACGGCGAACGCGCTCAGCGCGGCGAACAGGAGGAGCATCCCGACGTAACCGTCGGGGTGCGCGGCACCTGCCGAGCCCGGCGTCGCGTTCAGCGCGCCGGCTGCGAAATTGAAGCCGGCGAGGCCGATGTTCTGGATCATGGTCATCAAGCCGTAGGCGGTGCCGAGGCGCCTGGCGTCGACGAGCAGCGCGTGACGCACGGCCAGAAGCACCGCGGGCACGAGCGAGAACGCGAGCCCGAGCAGCACGTTCGAGATCCACGGATCCCAGCTCGTCCACGCGAGGATCGGGAACACGGGCAAGAGGAGCAGCGATCCGCCGAGCAGCGCGCTCGTGCGGCGTCCTGCCTCGATCGAAGAGCCACCCGAAGAGCGGCGTCGCCACGATCGCGGCGAGGAAGACCCAGCCGTTCAGCGCACCGGCGGCTTCGCGCGTGAGACCATGAGCGTGCTGGTAGTACTCGATCGCGAACGTGCTGCGGAACGGGAACAGCACCGAGTAGATCGCGACGCAGAGCCCCGACGAGGTACCAGTACGAGCGATCCGAAGCGCAGCGCGTCGGACCACGCGAAGCGGCGCGCGCCTCCGAGCTCGTCGTGCTCGCCAGGCGCTCCGAGCGCGCGCGATCGAGGAGGAAGGCCGCGACCGCCGCGACGAGACTCACGAGCGCGAAACCGGCGGCGAGGGCAGCGCCGAGCGCACGCCGGATGCGTAGACCGAGCGCGCCCACGTGGGCGAGAGATCGGCGGCATAGGAGCCGCCGCGCGCGATGCTGGAGGTTCAGGCCGAGCATCAGGCCGAGGCGCTTGCCCCGAACCAGTGACCGAGCGCCGTCGTCACGCCGACGATCAGGGACTCGGCGCCGAGGCCGGAAGACGAGGCCGGACCGACGACCATCGCGCCGAAGCTCGATGCAACCGCGGTCAGGAGGCCCCGAGAGCGCAGACGAACGCGAAGAGCGCGATGCTTCGCGAGGCGCCGATGCGATCGACGAGCATGCCGCCGATGAGCACCATCACCACGTTCGGCAGGCTGTAGACCGCGTTGAGCGTGCCGATCTGCGTATCGCTGAAGCCGCGCTCGCTCTTCAAGAGATCCGCGAGAGGCGCGACGCAGTCTGTAGAGCGTAGTAATTCGCCGAAGATCGCCAGGCTCACGCATACGAACAGGGGCACGGTCGAGGGTCCTCCGAGCGTCCGGTAGTGGCGATCCTCATGGCTTCATTCGAACGAGACGCCGCTCGGACCGCGCCACTCGCTTCGGGGAGCCTTCCTCCACAGAAATGGGGAGATCGGAGGCCTGTGCGGCATGTTCGAATGGGGGCATGACGGACGGCAGTGCAGGCCTGACCCTCGGCGATCTCGAGCGCTTGAACGAGCTCCTGGTTCGGGGTGATCTGGCTCGTGCAGCTCCGTCGTCTACCTGCGCGACCGGCGGCGCGCGCGCTTCACGGCACAGGCCAGACGCGCGTGCACGAGCTCCTGCTCGCGGGCCTCACGTGCTGGGTGCTGCGAGCCTGTGGCGAACACGTGGGATCGGCGCGCGTTCTTCGTGCTGAACGCCGGAGTCGCGGGAGCCTTCTTCTTCGCGGGTCGCGCGCTCTTCCTGCTCGAAGGGCGCATGCACCGCTTGATGCGGCCGGAGAGCGCGACCGGAGCGCGTGCGCTGGCGCGCGGTCGACACCTGGCTCGCGGGACGGGCGGCGCCGGCGGTGGCGATCGCGCTGCTCGCTCTCGCGCTCGTCGCATCGTGGGTCCTGCTCGGCCGCCCCAACACCGATCCGCGTCTCGAGGTCGCCGACGTGCCCGCGGCCATCGTCTCGTGCGCGGGCCTCCTTGCGCTGGGCCTCGGATTCCTGCGCGAGTTCACGCGCGAGAAGCCGGAGGGCTCGTCAGCCTCTCCTGCGGCGCGGCCGTCGTGCTCTACGGTTGCGTGCAGCTCGGCCGCGTCTGGCAACCGACGCTACCCCATGTGCTGCTCGCCGCGGATCCTGTTGAGAAGTAACGTTCTCGATGGCGATGGCGAGCTTCTGGACGCTCGTGCTCGAGATGGCGCGCGCAGCAACGGGAGGTGCGGCGCTGGGAGGGAGAGCATCCGGGACGCGAGCCGCCGCACGCCAAGCCGCGCTCGAGCTAGCACGACACGGTGTTGAACACGCTGCCAAGGCATGCGCCTCTGGACCGCGTTCGCGCGTGGCAAGCTCTCGAGCCGCGAAGCCGGAGCGGGAGCACGCGCTCGACAAGCTCGACGAAGGCGTTCGGACGTGCGCGGACAGCGTGCGCAACATCCTCGACGGCATACCGCCTGGCGGGCTCGCGCACGAGGACCTGCGCGCGGCCTCGAGGATCTCTTGCAGGCGATCCGCGCGCGCGCTCGACGCTCGAGGCCGAGCTCGAGTGGAGAGTGAGTGCGCCGATCCGGCCCGAGATCGCGGACGCGCTCGCGGCGATCGCTTTCGAAGCGTGTCACAACGGCGAGCAGCACGCCGCCGCGAAACGCATACGCGTCCGCTGCACCGCGCGCGACGGCGCGCTCTGCCTCGAGGTCGACGACGACGGCTCGAGGCATGGCGCGCCTCCGCTGGAGGACGGCGCGCGAGAGTCTCGCAGAACATGCGCCAGCGCGCGGAGACGATCGGGGCACGCTTCGGCATCGGGCGCGCGGGACGGCGGCGGAACGCGCGTGTGGGTGGAGGTCCAGGAATGGGCGAGCTGAACGGCACCGACGGACGCGTGCGCGTCTTCCTCGTCGAGGACCAGACCTTCGTGCGCGACGCGCACCCGCGCCGCGCTTCCGAGCAAGTCGAAGGCATCGACGTCGTCGGCGAGGCGAGCGGTTTCGAGGAAGCGCGTCCGCTCCTGCGTAGCGCTGCGACCCGCGGTCGTCTTGCTCGATCACCGCTTGCATGGCGAGAGCTGGCATCGACGGAGCGGCGTGGATCCAGGCGGGCTCCCCGACCGCACGCTCCGTGCTCTTGACGGCGTACGTCTCGCCCGAGCTCGTGCGTCGAGGCGCAAGCCGCCGGCGTCGCCGGATTCGTGTGCAAGGGCTCGAGCGGCATCGAGGAGGTCGTCGCCGCGATCCGTGCCGTCGCACAGGGTGCGAGCTACTTCGACCCGACCGCCTTCGCGCGCAGCGAGCCACCGGTCTCCGACTCGGCGAGCGTCTCACTCCGGCGGAAGAGGACGTCTTGCGCGCGCTGGTGCGCACGCGCGCATCGGAATCGCGTCCTCGCCCAGAGCCTCTCCGTGGGCGAGAGCACCATCGCCACGCACGTGCGCAGCCTGATCGCGAAGACCGGTGCGAAGAACCGCAGCGACCTCGCGCGCTGGGGCGAGGAGCACGGCTTCTTCTGAGCGCGGCTCACCGCGCCTCGCGGTGCGCGAACTCGACCGGTGGAGAGCGTTCGCCCGAACGTTGCGCGTGGACCTTGGTGATCTCGGCGCCGAAGAAGACGATCAGTGAGGTGTAGTACACCCAAACAGTGAGGACGACGACCGAGCCGGCGGCGCCGAAACTCGAGCCGATGCTCGCGTGGCCGAGGTAGATACCGATCAGCTCCTTGCCGCCGGTGAAGAGGAGCGCGGTGAGGAACGCTCCGAACCAGACGTGACGCCAGGCGATCTTCCGGTCGGGCGGGAACTTGAACATCATCGCGAGCAAAGAGCCCGATCACGCCGAGCGAAGTGGCCTCGTGAACGAGCTGCCAGAGGAACGCGATCTGCTCCTCAGGTCCATGGAGCCAGTTGCTCATGGCGGAGAGGGCTGCGCTCAGGACGAGCGACACGAGCAAGAGGAAGCCGATCGCGAACACCATCGCGACCGTGGGCGAGGCGGCGGCGCAGGAAGGCGGTCCACTTGCTCTTCTTGGGGTCCGCTTTCCACGTCCCAGATCTTGTTGAGGGCGGTCTGGAGCTGCTGGAACACCGTCGAGGCGCCGATCAGGGAGCGTGAAGATCCCGATGGCGAGCGAGATCCCAGACTTCGGTCCGGTGGAGTTCAGGACCACTCGTCTCGATGGCCTTGGCGCCCTCCTCGCCGACGAGGCCGCGCATCTCGGTGACGATCTGTCCCGTCACGGCTTCCCGCCTCGAACGCGAGACCCGCGACCGTCACCACGATCAGGAGCAACGGCGCGAGCGAGAGTAGCGTGTAGTAAGAGGTCAGCCGCCGCGAGCTGGAACGGATCGTCGTCGTAGAAGTCGCGCAGCATGTCGCGCGTGAAGACCCACGTCTGCTTCCACTTCGAGTGCATGATCCGGGCGCCAGCTGGCGGCCCCCTCATAGGCCGGAGTACGCGCGAGCACGACCACTTCTTTGTCCCGGGAAGGCGTGTTCGCGCCCTTCGAGGTTGGCCCTGGCGTGCCCGGATGCGTCTCGGAGTTCGTCGGGAATGGGTCGTCAGGGGTGGCGGAGGGATCACTCCATCGCGCGCCAGTCGTGACCCTCGACGAGGATCGTCCAGCCGAGGTCCTGCGAGGCGAGCGAACGCGAGAGCGTTCTCGCGCGCGGCCTGAGGTCGGCGGACGGGAAGTCGAAGCTCGCACTCTCGCCGCGCTCGTCGCGCGAGCCGAGAACGGTGCCGTAGACGGAAGCGCCACGGATGTCCTGGTGTCCGAGCAGACTGCCCGTCAGGCCCTGGACGTGGAAGATGGCATTGCGCATCGCGGTCAATCACGGTCGTCTGCACGTCGTGCTCGTAGCGGAGCGTCTCCAAGAGAGCGCGGCTGCGCGAGACGCGCTCCTCTGGAGCCGCGGGAACGATTTAACACTCCGCGCCCGGTGCTTCGGAATGCGAGAAAGCGACCGTACGCGAGGAACGGCGCGAAGCGGTACTCGCAGGCAATCTTCGTACGTCGCGCGTCCGTCGTCGCTCGCCGTGCGAACGAGGTCGGGGAGCGCGACGGGCACGAGTCCATCGGGAAGCGTGACGCGGAGCTCGAGCGCGGCTCGATCGAATCCGCGCGGCCGAGAGCGGCGTGTGGAGGATCGGCGCCCACAGCGACTCGCGAGCAAGAGGGAAGCCATCGTCCGGACCGAGCTTCGCCTCGATGCTCGTGCCCTCGGTCGAGAAGCCGTACCTGAGAGCGACGTCGCACGGCTCTCCGGCGCGAGCGGCTCGCGCAGCTGGATCTCCACGGTACGCGCGACGAGTCCACGAGGCGCCAGCGATCTCGGTCTCGTGCTCGAGCTCCTGCTGTTCGTCGTGGACCGAGCGGAGCACGGCACGCTCCGCGAGCAGCAGCCGGAGCCGCCCGAGCTCTGCGTCACCTGCGTTGTGCAGCGTCGCTCGCGCCGTACCGTCGCCGACGCGCTCCGCCGGCTCGAGCGCGACGTCGATCCGGAGGCGCGCGATCTCGACGTCGGCGAACTCGCGCTCGTGCGCGACGAGCTCGCGATAGGTCGCGTAGTCACGGATGAGCTGACAGGAGCTCGCGGCGACGGAGCGCCACGCAGACGAGGGCTCGCCTCATGAAGGGCTCTAGCGAGGATTCTCCTGCGTTCCCGCCCCTTCGCTCGCTTCGGCCCTGCGATCGAGCTCCTCGAACGATTCGTCGAGGACGGGGTACTCGTTCCAGCCATCGAAGTCGAAGTGCCACCACTCCCACTCGTACACGTGGAAACCGTGGCGTTCCATCGTCGCGCGGAGGAGCCTGGCGTTGCCAGCGCTGCAACGACGTACCGCCGGGATACCCGGGTACGAGCGCGCGGAGAACTCGTCGTGCCACCCCAGGCATCCCGACCGGCTCGCCGGTGGCGAGATCGGCGAGCGGGAGGTCGACGGCGCACCCGCGATTGCAGCTCGCGAGCCCCTTAGCCTCGGATTCGGCGACGAAGCGGTGCAGCGTCCTCCGGCGTCCTGTCCCAGAACATCTTCGTCACGGGCCAGGGTCGATACGCCGCGTCGAAGACGCAGAGACCGTAGCCCGGCAGCGGCGCGCCGAGCGCCCGCCTGATCTCGGCGATGGCTTGCGCTGCGGGCGCTGCAGGAACCAGGCGCTGCGGATAGAAAGCCGTGCCGAGGTGAAGCTGTTCGTCGTTGCAGCGCACGTCGAGCACGAGACGCTCACGTGTTTCGTGAGATCGACGAGGTCCTGCCTCTGATTCGGCCTGCCCCTCGATCGGCTTCTGCGCGGCAAGCGCCCGCGCGCGGAGCCCTCGATCGGGAAACGTCGGAGCGATGCGAACGTCTCTCCCGCGGCCGTGCTCGGGCGTCGCACGAAGCGCACCTCGCCGGAGACGGAGCGCGCCCACGCGGCCCGCTTCGTCGCGCTCGAAGATCACCCGCTCGAGTGGATAGAGCCCGCGATCCTCGCGGCAGCCCGAAGACGTCCGGCTCGACTCTCCGTCAGTAAGGTCGAACCAGAACCACTGATCAAGGCCCCGAGAGTCATCCGTCGCGTTCACGCACGAAGAGCGTAAGTTGTGATCCCAGCCAACCCCGCCGACGAGCTCAGCGTAACGCGGAGGACACTGGCGGGCTTGCTCGGAGTCTGCTTCCTCAAAGCGTGCTCCTGACGCGAGGAAGGGCGCGCCATCCGCTTCCTCGACCGGTTTGCCGAAGGTGTGGCGATCGTCGTGACGACAGAGCGCCGTCCTGTTCGCGCAGATTCGCGAGCAAGCCGCCCTGCTCGCCGCCGCTCGCCGTGGTTCACACCGGCGTGACGTCACTGCCTGCGAGAGGTGGTCACCTGTGATGAGGAAGGCGCAGAAAGGCTTCGTGTGGAACCGGTTCGCCGAGAGGGAGTCGCGGGAGCTCTCTTCCCATCTCGCGAGGCGAGCATCAGGCGCAAGCGCGTGCGCTGGCGAGGACGCGAGGTCGCCGGCGCTCGCAGACGTCCATCGAGCACGCGACGACGACGCCGGGCGCTCCGCGGGCAAGAAGCTGAGCTCCGTCGAGGACCCGTGGTGATCGCGCCGCCGCCGTGTCCGCAGCGGCGATGACCGTCGAAGCTCTCTGCCGATGGCAAAACCGATCCTGTAGCGCGCCGGCTTCCCGTCGGGACCTTGTGCCGGCGTCAGCATCGTCGCGAGCGTGTCGGCGGATGGGGACGCGCCCGCCCGGACCCACTCCGTCCGCGCGGCGAGCAATGCGCGCGAGGCGGCCGAGATCCACACCACCGAGGCGTGGAGGCTGCCCGCTCGGCGCCATGCCGAGCTGGAACGTCGGTGCGTCGAACTCGCGTCCAGCACATGCACCGAACGAAGCACA
>ERZ1370068.4501-contig-3570_pt1 | contig 32024 bp, 48 predicted proteins | sample MGYA00561227_ERZ1370068 | MGnify/ENA primary metagenome ERZ1370068 (study PRJEB38410, sample SAMEA6850437) | metagenome | study: Metagenomic assessment of the ecological functions of the soil: analysis of the soil microbiota associated with the...
TTAATGAAGGCGGATCGAAAACTGTAGCGGCGAGATGCAGGCTTGATTTTGGCATCACTTTTCACTTTGATCGGTAGCGTGCCTGCGGGATGACCAGGTGACGCCATCGACAGGGGTTGGCGGAAGCGCGCGGAATGAGCCGCAGCGAGTTTGCAGCAATTGCGGCAGCGAGCTCTCCGCGGACTTGCCACAAGGAGTCTGCAGTGCCTGTCTTTTAAAGATTGGTCTCGCGCCAGCTACTAGCGGCGACTGCGGTCCCATGGAGTCTACAGAAATTCCAAGCAAGTTCGGCGACTTCGAGATTGCACACCGCGAAGATGGCTCCATCTGGGAGTTAGGCCGCGGCGGCATGGGCGTAACGTATCGGGCTCGCGATAATGTCCTTCATCGCAGTGTGGCGCTAAAAGTGATCGAGGTGCCACCCGGAGCCGCAAACTCTGAGGCCGTGCGCGAGCGTTTCTTACGCGAGGCGCGGGCGGCAGGTGCCTTGCGCCACCCGAATGTTGCTGCGGTTTACCAATTTGGCACGGTGCCAGAGCTGGACCGTTGCTATTACGCGATGGAACTGGTGGAAGGCGAAACGCTGGAAGCCCGCGTTCGGCGGGAGGGACCGCTTAAGGTCGGGCAAGTGCTCGAGATTGGGGAGCAGGTGACGCGCGCCCTCATTGCTGCGGCCCATCAGGGGTTGATTCACCGCGATCTGAAACCGGGTAATATCATGCTGACTCGCAGTGAGGATTCCAGCGCGGAGTTCGAAGTAAAAGTAATAGACTTTGGTCTCGCTAAAGTGACGGCGGAGAGCTTTGGGGAAAGGGATCTGACTCACGGGGATTTGTCGGAACGCCCAGTTACGCCAGCCCGGAACAGTTCGCTGGCGGCAAGGTGGATGTGCGCAGCGACATTTTACTCCTTGGGCGCTAGCCTTTGGTTTGCGCTCACTGGGCATCGACCTCGTGCCGGAACCAACGTCGAGGAAATTCGCCGCTGCCAGACAGAAGCGCCTCTGCCGGTCCAGCAACTTGTTACCCGGAAGGTTCCCGCGCTTGTTATAGAGCTGCTGCGCAGCATGCTGGCAATTGATCCGGACGAGCGGCCGGCCTCTGCGCGCGAGCTGATGGAAGCGATCCAAAACTGCCGGTCGAAATTGACCGGAGGCGATGAGACAGCGCGCCCCAGCTTCTTTGCCGAGCTTAAGCGCCGCAATGTTTACCGCGCAGCGGTCGCTTACGGAGTCGTCGCATGGTTCCTCACGCAGCTCACGACGCAGGTCTTCCCGTTTTTTGAAATTCCGAATTCGGCGGTGCGTTTTGTTGTCATTGCGCTCGCGGTCGGATTTCCAATCGCGATGCTACTCTCCTGGGTTTACGAATTCACCCCCGAAGGAATAGTGCGGACGGAAGATCTCGATCCGGCACAGGCGAGATCGGCTCAGCGCGCCACCGGACGGATCCTCGACTTCATCATCATCGGGGCTGCTGCTGCTGGTTATTGCAATGCTGATCGTTGGGCGACGCCCGTTTTACAGGCAGACATGGCGAGTCGATCTCTCAGAAAGAGCATCGCGGTGCTGCCGTTCGAAAACCTGAGCGACGAAAAAGAGAACGCTTACTTTGCCGACGGCATCCAGGATGAACTGCTGCCGAATCTTGCCAAGATCAAGGAATCTGAAAGTGATCAGCCGCACTTCGGTGATGCAGTATAAGAGCTGGCATCACGCGCAATCTCAAAGAAATCGCGCAGCAACTGGGTGTGAGCAATGTGGTGGAAGGCAGTGTCCGCCGATCCGGAGGACCATGTTCGCGTTTCGGTGCAGCTAATCGATGCGCAAACTGATCGCCACATCTGGGTGCAGAACTATGATCGCACGCTGGCCGATTCGCTGGCTTTGCAGGGCGAGCTGGCCACGGAGATTGCTGCGGCGTGTGGGCGCGACGCTGAGTCCGCAGGAGAAGGCGCGCGTGACAGCCAAGCCTACGAACAATGTTGCTGCCCACGATGTGCCTATCTGCACGGGCGGGTCTTCGCCAGCGAGGAGAACGACCTCGGAGAAGGCGCTCAACTCGTATCGTAGGGCAACAGAGCTGGATCCTAATCTCGCGCCGGCCTGACGCGTCTCCCTCCAGCATGCAAAGCCAAGGCTTACTGGCAAGTTGATTCCAGTCCGGCGCGGTTGACGGTGGCAAAAACTGCGGTCAATCGTGCGCTGGCACTCGATCCGAGCCTCCCCGAAGTTCAGTCTTGCTCTCGGCTATTACACGCTACTACGTGGAGCGAGATTTTACCGGAGCTCTTGGCGGAGCTTAGTACAAGCCGGGCAGGCCCTCTTCCCAATGACACTGATGTCGTGCCGGCGACGCAATTGCCTTTATCCAGCGACGACAGGGGCAATGGGATGACGCGCTTTTGCCGGATTGCGCCGCACGGTCGAACTCGATCCTGGAGACATCGAAGGCTGGCGTAACCTCGCGCTGACTTTACGAAGCTTTGCGGCGTTTTCCGGAAGCCCTCGCCACTTTTGATCGCGCTTCGACCTGGGAGCCGGCGAATTTCGATTGCAACTGCGCGTGGAAAAGTTTGGGCCGAATGAGAGCCGATGCGTTGTTATCGATGGGAAATTTTCAGGACTTCAGTTCCCCTGGTCACGGATCCGTTTATAGCGTTGCGTTCATCCGTGCTGGCCAGGCCCTGCTCCAAGCCCGTTATGCGGACGCAAAGACATATTATCGAAGGCGCTGGCCGACGAATCGATGTCAAGAAACCAGAACAGCCCAGTATTAGACGAGTGGGAGATACTCCTGCTTCCGCTGGGGCTTGCTCAACAACGCTCCGGAGATATTGCACGCCGCGCGTGCCACCTATCAACAGGTTGTGCAAGATGGCGCGGCACGCGCTGAGACGGCGTCGCCCGGTTCTTTCTCGAGACCGCAGCACATGCGAATTTGGGCTGGGCCTATGCGGCTCTAAGTGATCTGCGGAGTCCGCTATCGCGGAAGGACAGAAGGCGATAACCATAATACCGAGTTCCGAGGACGCGTACCTGGGTCCCAAATACGAGCAGAACATGGCGCGAATCTACGCGCTACTGGGCGACGCTAACCATGCCATTCCCATCCTCGACCGATTGCTTCGCGATACCCTACTATGCGTCACTCACTCCAGCGAAACTGCGCATCGATCCCACATTCGAGCAAATTCGGAACGATCCACGATTTCAAAAATTGGCCGCTGAAAAGAAACTGTGAGATGAAGAAAGATTCGGCGTTAGGCGGAGCGGCTTACACGTGAGGTGTCGTAATGCGCGTGCGCCACAAGAAGGGGTAAACCCGCACCGCAAACGGTTTCGAATAGCCTGTAAAAGGCAGCCTAGCGGTGAGATGCCTGGGAAACCATCGCTGAACATCTCAGAAAAGCCGGTTGGAATTGCGGCTGTATCTCAAGTACCGATCACACGGGGCCGACAATTTTGGGTTGTGGCCGCAGAACGCGATGACGCCCGGCGCTTCATTGTGCACGCCGATGAAATGCTTACCGCATCTTTGGAACTACAGGCGGCGATTCATCATCAACTTGAACTCGGATGAAGCTAACTGGGAAACCATTGCCGACAATCTGAGCAAAGCCGGCTAGAGTTGGGGCTGTGTCTCAGCGATCGATTCCAACGGGCGCACGATCTGGAATGCAGACGCGCATCGCGGCGACGGAAAGCATTTCGTGGTGCGTGCGGATGAATAGTTTGGTAACAGGGTCGTTACGATACTCTGCTTGATGCAACGAACCCTCGCGTTAGTGAGGTCTTGAAATAAAACAAAGAGAGACCTCTGTGCAATGAGCAGCTTTAAGCCTTGCCGATTTAACGCTTACTTCCATGCGATGTGTGCAACGGCAATAGCATTGGCCTTTTGTCGTCAGTGGACGGACGGTGCTAGCAGTCGATGGAGACCTTGATCCGACATTCGGGACCGACGGCAAAGTGCTGACCGATTTCGATCACAGCACCGACATCGCCAACGCCGTGGCGATTCAGGCCGATGGCAAGTTAGTCGTGGTGGGCACAACCTATCGAGACAATGATTTTTCGGGTGAGGACTTCGCTGTTGCTCGATACAATCCGGATGGCGCGCTGGACAAAACTTTCGGCGTCGGCGGCAAGGTGCAAACCGATTTTCCAGGCCTGGCTGCGGTGGCGTCATCGGTGGTCGTTCAACCTGACGGCAAGATCGTGGTCGCGGGCGGCGCCTTTCCGCTCTTTACATTTCTCGGCGATTTCAAAGTGGTCCGCTACAACTCGAACGGATCGCTCGATACTTCCTTTGGGGACGGCGGCATCGTGACGACGACTTTTCCCGAAGGTAGTTACGCGTTCGACGTGGCCTTGCAGACTGACGGCAAGATCATTGCCGCCGGGACCGTCTTCGTAGCGTTTGATCCTGGCGAATCTTCCGATACCGATTTTGCGCTGGCGCGTTACAACCCGGATGGAACCCCGGACGCCACATTTGGCAATGGCGGCCAGGTTTCAACCGATTTTCTCGGTTTAGAAGACGATGCCTTTTCGGTCTTGATCCAACCCGACGGAAAGATTGTCGCGGTCGGCTCCGCTAATGATCCTGCGACTTTCTACGACTTCGCCGCTGTGCGTTATCTCAGCAATGGCACCCTCGATACGACATTCGGCGTGGCTGGAAAAGTGCACACCGACTTCGGCGATCAAAACTTTGATCGGGCGCGCTCGGCCGCGCTTCAACCCGATGGCCGGATTGTCGCTGCTGGATTCGCTATCTCTCAAAACGGCGGAGTCCAGAATTTCGCTGTCGCGCGGTATAACTCCAGCGGCGTTCTCGACACCAGCTTCGGTACCCGGCGGGATGACGCAAATCGACTTTGGCAACTGCTGCCAGGGTGCTACCAAAGTCCTGCTGCAAAGCAATGGCAAAATCATCACCGTCGGCGGTTCGAATGGCGAGTCATCCGAGGACGACTTTTTGTTGGCGCGTCTGACTCCGACCGGTGCGCTGGATCCCACCTTTGGCGCTGGCGGCAAAGTCCGAACTTCCTTTGGCGATCTAAACGGCGGAGCCAACGGCGCCGTTTTTCAGCCCGATGGGAAGATTGTGGCTGTCGGTTTCAAGCGACCGGCCTCAGAGCTGTTCGCTGACTTTGCACTTGCCCGCTACCTCGACGCCGAAGGTCTTCCACTGCCGACGCCGACGCCCACTGCAACACCAACTTCAACTGTGACTCCGACGCCCACCGCGACACCGACAGCAACTGCCACTGCCACACCGACTCCAACCGCTACGCCTACCGTGACTCCGCGGCCTCGCCCGACTCCGCGGCCGCGCGTCACCCGCGACCAAGGCCCTAGCGACAAAGGCGAAACCGATTGCCACGGTTATTCTCCAACGGGCGAACGATCTGGATTGCCGACGCGCACCGTGATGACCGAAAGAGGTTTGTTGTGCGAGCGGATGAAAAGCTGACGGCGTTCGTGGAACTCGAAGCGGCAGTTGATCCGTTCAGTGCTTCTTCCTTTTTGTAAGAGTGAACGGAACAGTTTTTCCGGCGGCCGTATAACTGCCCTTGATAGTGGACTGAGGATCGCCAAACGGATCCATCTCTAACAAAACCTCTTTTTTGCGCCCTTCACTGGAGCAAATCGTATCTTGCCCGTTCCCATCTGTCCGTCTCTACCCGTCAGATAAAACCTCGTTGTTTTCCCGCTCGCAGATTCGGTGATCTTGACATTGCTGGCCTCCACATGGCCGTGGTCGAACTCAAAGATGATTCTCAGGCCAGCCGCCTTCCCCTTGTAGAAGACGGTATCGTAGGCTTTTGGCTCAGCGGAGGCGAAGGGAACGACCAAGCGAACAGCGATAAGCGCCACAGCGACAGTCAACGCTCGATAGTCCACAAAACGAGTCACAAGCTCAGCCGCCCGGCAAGCGCAAGCAAGTTTATCAATCTTTGAAATCCGCCCTTGTGCTCGTGCGTTTCGATCACGTTGCCAGTTTCATCATAAACCGCGAATCACAGCATCGTGTGAGCGGCTACGAAACTTCGAGTAGTCGATTGCTTTGTCGACTGCGTCCGGCTCGCCATACGTGCCGATGCTCATCGCTGTGGCGTGAAAGTATAGCCGATAGAAACAGCGCGGAATTTGGGCGTGACATCAGCTAACGGTTTCCGAAACGCCGGGCGCAAATCAACACGCAACGCCTGTCCGGGCAAAGTCATCCCTTTATGAGTCTCAAAATACTTCTCGGCAAGTTCGTGGCATTCTTCGCCGGACAGATTCCGGTCGAGGGACACAAAAATATAATCGACTCCTTTCAAAAGCTCATAGTCAGTCCTAAAAGGTTCATCTGTGCTCATGGCGAACGGTTATCTCAAACCAAAGCTGCGCGGTCGATCTGAAAATTTTGTCAGCGTACGAGGCCGCTAGAACGATCGGGGTCCCTCAGTCGCCTTGACGGCTGAAACACGCAGGCGGACATGGGCAAATTTCGGCGGCTTTGTTATGCCGAATCGTCATGGTTTTTGACCTCTCTGGCGTAAGTGCCTAATAATCAAGGATGCGGAGGGGGTGAGATTCGAACTCACGAGGCCTTCGGGCCTTCCGGTTTTCAAGACCGGCGCGATCAACCGCTCTGCCACCCCTCCGGGGCCACGCATTCGCAGTTGCAAATTCATTACTCCATTACCTGCCTACTCCAAGTGAAATCGCGCATGAGCTGAGTAATGGAGTAGTGGAGTAGTGGAGCCATGGAGAAGAAGTGCTGGACGCGGTGATATGTTCATGTGAACTTAATCCGTGCCGGCGAACAAGAAGTTCAAGCCTGTGATCGTCGAAACGCCGCAGAGCCGCGCCACCATTCGGGGGCGTGGCGCGTCCTGGAGCCCAGCGAACCGATTCGAAAAGCTGCACGTCGATTTAACTGACCCGGACGTAGTCGATGTCGGCTGCGAGACCGAAGAGACGCCGGCGGCGTCCGACGCAGTATTTTCGCGACGGAACGAGAACGATCATTACCCGGAATACCAGTCCGGATGTCGGCTTTGAAACGAGCTTGAATCCGTATCGCGGGTGCGAGCACGGTTGCATCTATTGTTACGCGCGACCGACTCACGAGTATCTCGGGTTTTCGGCCGGCCTTGATTTCGAGAGCAAAATCATGGTGAAAACCAATGCTCCTGAACTGTTGCGCGCCGAACTGGAATCACCGCGATGGCAACCGCAGACGCTTGTGTTGAGCGGTGTGACCGATCCGTATCAACCCGTGGAGAGAAAATTGCAGATCACGCGCGGCTGCCTCGATGTGCTCGCAAAGTTTCGCAATCCTGTGGCGATCATTACAAAGAACCATCTCGTCACGCGCGATGTCGATATTTTGCGCGAGCTCGCGGCGTGCAATGCCGCGGCGGTCAACGTTTCAGTGACGTCTCTCGATCCAACGTTGCAGCGCGTGCTCGAACCGCGCACGACCTCGCCGCAAGGTCGGCTCGACGCCATCGAACAACTTCGTGCAGCAAAGATTCCAGTTGGCGTGATGGTCGCGCCAATTATTCCCGGACTCACTGATCACGAGGTTCCGAAGATCCTGGAGGCGTGCGCAAAAGCGGGCGCGCAGTTTGCCGGCTACACGATTATCCGCCTGCCATGGGCGGTTGCGCCACTGTTCGAGCATTGGCTGGAGGAACATTTTCCAGACCGCAAAGAGAAGGTGCTGCGGCGGATCCGGCATCTGCGGGGAAACCGGCTGAACAATTCGCAATGGCACACGCGCATGACGGGAGAAGGGATTTTCGCCGATCAAATCGCATCGTTATTCAAAATCGGTTGCCGTCGCGCAGGCATCGGCGCGCGGCCGGCGCTTTCGTGCAAATCATTTCGCCGATCGACGACTCAGCTGCGCCTTTTTGCATAAGCGCATCGGCAGCGAAACACGATTCGAGCGCGATGTTTCGCCGGGATCTGCGCTAGATTCAATCGACCGATGAGCGCACGACTTAGCGATTACGATTACGTTCTGCCACGGGAATTGATTGCGCAGCGCCCGCTTGAGCGCCGCCAGGATTCCCGCATGATGGTTCTGCATCGGGCCCTGGCAGAAGATCGAGCATCGGCAATTTGGCGAGCTAAAGACGTTTTTGCAGCCGGGCGACCTCGTCGTGTTAAACGATACGCGCGTGCTGGCAGCGCGGCGATTCTCCGATGACGACGCGGTGGAATTTTTGTTTCTCGAGCGTCTCGGGCCAACGCGTTGGAAGTGCATGGTTACGCCCGGCCGCAAAATGCGCGTGGGCGCGACGGCCACGATCGACGATGTGTGTTTGCGGGTCGAGAAAATCACCGCAGACGGCGAGCGGATCGTCGCGTTCGACAAAGATGTCGATGTTTATGCCGGTGGTTCCATGCCGTTACCGCCGTATGTGAATCGCCCCGGCGATGAAGCGGACGCGGCCCGTTACCAGACGGTTTTTGCTCGTGAGCCTGGGGCTGTGGCTGCGCCCACGGCTGGTCTGCATTTTACCTCCGAAATCTTGAGTGAAATTCCGCACACGTTCGTGACGTTGCATGTCGGACCGGGAACATTTCTCCTGTGCGCTCTGAAAACATTGCCGAACATCGAATGCACGCGGAGCGTTTTTCCATTTCGCCGGAAGCCGCAGACAAGATCAACAATGCGCAGCGGATTGTAGCTGTGGGAACCACAGCCATGCGCGTTCTCGAAACAGCAACGCGTAATGCCAAACTGGTTAGCCGGACAGGTTGAACCGCAATCAGGCGAGACCGATCTGTTCATTTATCCGCCGTTTACGTTTCGAGTTGTCGATGCGCTGTTGACGAATTTCCACTTTACCGCGCTCGACTTTGCTGATGCTGGTGAGTGCGTTTGCTGGACGCGAATTCATTCTTCGTGCGCATGCGAGGAAGCGGTCCGTGAGCGGTATCGCTTCTACAGTTACGGCGATTGCATGCTCATAACACCAAAGCTTTTTTGGATCGAGAGGAAACGTATAACGGCTTGGCCACGACCGCCGCGGAGTGAATTTGATTCAGCGACCGCTTTCGGCGTTCGACCTCATCATAATAACAAGCGTCGAGTGCTCGTTTCTTTACGGTCATACCCTCGGCAACGCCGCAATTGCTTCCCGCAATTGCGCTAATTCGTGGTGCGTATATTTCGCGTGAATCGCTCGGGTGGTGTGACCCGTGAGCGCCATCCGCAGTTCCTCACGGATACCAGCATTCGCCAGGATTGAGGAAAACGAATGTCGCAAACTGTGGAAGCTTAGAGCGTTCACGCTGCGGCCCGATTTACTTCGCTCGCGGATGCTGTGTTGCTCGATGTGCGCCTCGTCCATGAACTTGCCGAATTCTTTCGAGAGCGGACTGACGGGGCGCTGCGCCAGTGACGGGAACACGAACGCGTCATCGCTTTTCGCCGCAGGCAGCGACAGGAGATGATCTTCCAACGCCGGATGAATAACAGTGACGATTTCCGCTCCGGTCTTTTGCGTCTGAAAGCGAATCGTCTTGATCTCCGAAACGAGATCGACATCACGCCAGCGGATGTTGGCGCAGTCGTTCAATCGCTGGCCGCAATAAAAGCCAGTGAGAATCAAACCCTTCCAGTCGCCCTTAGCGACCTTCACGAGCGCCGTCACTTGTTCGGGTATAAAAACTTGTTTCCGTTGCGGTTTATCTTTTACGGGTTCAATCGCCGCACATGGATTGACTGAGATATGCCCCTGCTTCCACGCGGCATTAAACGCAGCGGAAAGCATCTGGATGTCGAGATTCACGGTCGCTGGCGCTAACCCAAGCGAATGGCGGTAATCGCGGAAGTCGGCGATGTCTTTACTTGTTACTGCGGCAATATTGAGTCGCGCACGATGTCCGAGAAATTCGATGAACAAGCACTTCGTCTGCTCGTAGATCGCCGCGGTCCTGTTCGAGCGCGACTTGCCTTTACCCTTCACGAAATGCTCGAACCACTCCGCGACGCTGAACACGCGCAAGCCTTCGCCGCTAACGCTCTGCAGCACTTCGCTCAGAAGTTCTCGCGTCCGGGCCTCAGTCAGTGCGCCGCGCCGCGCTTCGTCCGCTGCCTTCTGCAGTGTCCGCGCTTATTTCCAACGCCTTGCTTTTCGCAGTCAGGCCGGTGGATTTTTTGAGCCGCCTTCCGAGCGCGTCAGTATAGCAGGCATACCAATATGGAGACTTCCCGCGAGGGTCTTTAGCAACACTTGCCATTTCTCAGCTTTTAGTTTGCAGCCAAAGCAGCACGCGAAAGCGTTCAGAAGGTGTCGTACTCGCCAAGTTTATCTTCGCCGAAAAACCGAATACAAGCTTCACGCACTATCTCGAAGCCTTTGCGATGCTGCTCGCTCCCGTATTGGTTAGACTTTTGGAGATTTTGTCCTGTCTGAATGGCTCTATCGAACGTCTCTTTACTGATCGATCTTACTATTGCTGTCTGTGTGTTTTTCATATGGTCACGAACATAAGTCAGAACATTTCAAGAAGTCAATAATTGTTTATTTATGTGTTTTTGCCTAGGTAAGGCGCGGTTCGCGAAGGTAAAAAATGCATGCTGATCCTGTAATCTTCCTCTTCCGGCTTCCTCTGAATCTTCTAGAGGCGAAGCAAGCAGAAGCAGAGGAAGAGGAAGATTACGACGTCATCCTGAGCGAAGCGAAGCGGAGTCGAAGGATCCCGTGGCAAAACCGTACGCTGCTCATCGGGATTGAAAGCCTGGCCTCGCGGGACTTCGTCCGCTGCGTTGCAGCCTCGACTTCGCTCGGAATGACGGGCTAGATTGGCTTTATGTCCGAGCGACCAAAAGGCGAATTGGTGATTCAAACCATCGCCATGCCCAAGGACACAAATGCGAATGGCGACATTTTCGGAGGCTGGGTGACCTCGCAAATGGACTTGGGCAGTGGAATTCTTGCGGCGAAAACTGCTCAGGCGCGCGTGGTCACAGCGGCGATGGAAGGCATGTCATTCCTGGAGCCGGTGAGAGTGGGGACACGGTCAGCTGTTATGCGCGAGTGGAGAAAATCGGGCGGACTTCGATGACCATCCCCGTCGAGGTTTGGGTGACCCGTCATATGACTGGCGAAGAGCGCCGCGTCACGCATGGCGTCTTTACGCTGGTCGCGGTCGATGAGTCGGGAAAACCGATTCCGGTTAAGCGCGGCAACGCGTGAGAATGACGAAATCCGAATGACGAATGGCGAAGGAATGACGAAGTCAGAGCTGGCGCACGATGCGTCCGATAAAGTGTTTTGGAATAGCGAGGTTCCATCGGTCGTTCGCGAGGAAGCGAGCGACAAGGGCGTTGTGTATGATTTAGAAGAGCGAACGGCGCGATTCGGAGAGGCGGTAATTGATTTTGTAAAGACGATTCCGCAAGACGCCGTGACGAATCGCATCATTAGCCAGCTCGTGGGTGCAGCGACAAGTGTGGGAGCAAATTACGTTGAAGCCGACGACGCGGTGTCCAAAAGAGAGTTTCTGAAAAGCATTGGGACGTGCCGGAAAGAAGCACGCGAGACCAAGCATTTTCTTCGCATGATTGTTCGAGTCTTGCCGGAGCTAAAACCGCGGGCTCGAATCCTCTGGACTGAAGCAAAGGAACTGCATCTGATCTTTTCCAAAATTTGGAGAACGGGGAAAATGAATGACGAAGCAGAAGTGCGCGGTGACGGAGGAACGACAGAATACAAATTCGTTCGTCATTCGACCTTTGGCATTATTTCGAGCTTCGTCATTCGTCATTCGTCATTTGGTTAATGCCTCGCTTCGCTTACCTCTTCGAGCGGTTCCCATCGTTCGGACAAACGTTTTGCTATCGGGAAGTGGCGGAGCTTGATCGCCAGGACATCACGCCGCCAATCTTTTCAATCCGGAACCCGAAAGACGAGCCACCACAAGATTGGGACACGCGTATCGTCGAACGGGTGCATTATCTTCCGGAGGAAAAGGAGCTGCTGGAAGACGTTCGACGCGCCGCAAAAAAGGGAAGCTCGGCGCAGACATTGTCGCCGCCTTGGATGAATGGGGCCGCCGCACCGATTTCCTTCGGCTTTACCAGGCGGTCTACGTTGGTCTGCGCTTGCGGCAAATGGGGATCGATCATGTGCACGCGCATTTCGCCGGCATGGCTGCGCGCACTGCTTTCTGGATAAACAAGTTTTTTCCGATCACTTTCAGTTTTACCGCGCACGCGAACGACATTTTCTCTCCGCGGCAGTTCGAAATCGGACTGGATAAACTTGTGGATACAGCGCGCGCGATCGTCACCGAAACGGATTACGCTGCGCGCTTTTTGCGCGAGCGATTCTTCTCATCGGGCTGATCGCGTCCACCGCATTTACAACGGACTCGATCTCGCGGAATTTGGTCGGGCCGATTTTTCTTCGACGCCACCGCTGATAATCGCAGTCGGCCGTTTGATTCCGAAAAAGGGATTCGGCGATTTAATTCGCGCCTGCGCGTTGCTCTCGGAACGTGAGAAATCGTTCCGCTGTGAAATCATCGGTGAGGGTCCGCTTGAGAACGAGCTACGCCGGCAAATCGATGAACTGTGTTTGCAAAATAATGTTGAACTGACCGGCGCAAGGCCGCAGACGCAACTCCGCGGGCGGCTCGCCGCGGCAAATGTTTTTGTGCTCCCGAGCGTGATTGATCCCGACGGCGGCATGGACAATCTGCCTACAGGTCATCATGGAAGCGATGGCGACGGGGCTGCTCTGTCGTGTCGACGAACATCGGCGGGATTCCGGAAATGGTCATCGAAAACGAGACCGGATTTCTGGTTCAACCGGGCGACGCGGCAGCAATGGCTGACGCGATTGAAAGAGTGATTAACGATCACTCTTCGGCCGCGAGACTTGGCCATTCCGGCTACGAACGCGCGCGAGCGCTTTTCTCGATTGAAAAGAATGTCCGCGAATTGTGCGCGCTGCTGACATTGTAGCCCACGGGCCTGTGGCCCGTCGATGGTTAGACAGAAAGGACCGCCCACAGGGCGGTGGCTACAGTAGATCGCGAACGCAATTGAGCGCGTTCAAGTAAACGTGGTGCGGCCCGCCGCGAATCAGTTCCTCGCTGATCAGGCCCACAGGATCGCTGTTTCCAGCGGGCATTAGCTGCGGGATCCGCGTTTCGTCGTTCTGTATGCGTGAGACCTCCAGGAGATCGCCGCAATGCGCGTATGTGACTCGAAATTCCACGTCACCACTGGTCAACGCGACTTCGTGAACCGGTTCGCCGTCGCGTTCGCGAAGCTCAACGTCGATGTGTCCCGCTGACGCTCCGATGAACCGCAACTCACCTGAAGATTTCACCTCTTCGATATGCCAATTCAATTGCGCTCCCAGCCAGCCTATAAACAAGATCGCGGTCGATCTGAACCCTGGCGCAAAATCGATCCGCGCCTTGCTGATCTTGGCGAGGCGATGATGCGAAGCGGGATGGTCGAAGAATTGCGCGAGCGCGAAGCGAAGGTTGTCCAGCCGCGTCCAATTCAAGTCGCAAAGCACGATACGCTGGTTGGCCTCCTCCTGCATCAACTCGAGTAAACGTATTTGCGAGCGAAAATCGCTCCAGCCGTGGCTGTCGTAGATCACTCGATCGACCCACGTCCAGAGCTGCGGATCCATCGGCTCGCGAAATTCTTCCTGCCACCAAAGATAAAGCGGCAGGTCCGAATCCAGATTGGAAAGGATGATGCTCGGCAGTTGTGTTGTGCACCCGCCTTTGAGCAGGAATGAAATTTGTTCGGAGCAAACTTGCTTGCTGCCAACGCTGCTCACGTGGCAGTGTGCACTGATCCAGGCGCTAACGAGGTCGTCGTCTGCGTTGCAATCAGCTTCGATGACGATCGCGCGACAGGCGTGGTCCTCGGTGATTTTCGCCATCAATTGCGTGTTGTTTTGCAATGAGCCCGGCTCTTCGCTGTAAACAGCAAGATTCATAAGCGACGCGCGGGTCATTGCGCCTTCGCCCTCCTGCCACAGTTTTTTCAGCTCGTGCTCAATTTTTCCGATTTCGACCGGAGCGCCTAACGAGTATGTTTCAGCAGCCGCAGGCATAACGGGTTTATAATCTTCTCCACGCGCGGCCGTCGCGAGCGAGCAAATCATCGGCAGCTTCCGGTCCCCACGATCCGGCGGGATAGAAATATAACTCCGGAGCATCTTTCTTTGCGTGCCAGGCTTCCTCGATTGGATCGATGAAAGCCCAGGCTTGCTCGACCTCGTCCGCGCGCGCAAAGAGCGTGGCGTCGCCGCTCATCGCATCGAGCAGCAAACGTTCGTACGCTTCCGGGCTCGGCTTGCCGAAGGACGTTCCGTAGTGGAAATCCATTTTGACCGGCTCGATGCGAAAACTTGTGCCGGGCACCTTGGCATGAATCCGCAACGAGATTCCTTCATCGGGTTGAATGCGAATGACGAGCACGTTCAGGTCCCGCAGATCTTTATTGAACAAAACCGCAGGCGCTTTTTTGAAGTGAATGGAAATTTCAGTCGCCGATTTCGGAAGCCGTTTGCCCACTCGCATGTACACCGGCACGTCGGCCCAGCGCCAGTCGTCGATAAACAAACGCAAGGCGACAAACGTCTCAGTCTGCGAATCCGGATTTACGTTTTGTTCCTGCCGGTAACCGAGGATCGGCTTCGCCGTGAATAGCGCCTTTCGTGTATTGGCCACGCACAACATTGGCCGCGATTTCGCTGCGCAACCAGCGATGCAGCGAGCGCACGACTTTGACCTTCTCGTCGCGGATACTGTCGGCGCTCAGGTCAGTAGGCGGTTCCATCGCCACAAGGCAAAGGAGCTGGAGCAAATGGTTCTGCACCATGTCGCGCAATGCGCCGGCGGTCTTCGTAATAGCCGGCACGCGTGCCGACCCCGAGTGTTTCCGCTGCCGTGATCTGCACATGATCGATGTAGTGCGTGTTCCACAGTGGTGAGAAGATCGCGTTGGCAAATCGTGAGCACGAGGATGTTTTGCGCGGTTTCCTTTCCGAGGAAATGGTCAATGCGGAAGGTCTGGTCCTCTGTGAAGGAATTGCCGACGACGCGATTGAGCTCGCGCGCCGAGGCGAGATCGGTGCCGAACGGTTTTTCGATGATGACGCGAGCCCAGCTTCCTTCGCAGCGTCTCGTTCAGGCCTCCGGCTTTCAGGTTCTTGAGAATCGGTTCGAACTGGTCAGGACCGGCCGCCAGGTAAAAAGGCGGTTGCCGCGCGTGCCGTGGCTCTTGTCGATCTCCTCGAGACGTTTGGCCAGCTGCTCGTAGCCAGCTTCATCGCCAAACTCGCTCCGGTGATAAAAATAGATTGCGCAAACGCGTTCCAGATTTCGTCGCGCACAGGCTGACGCGAAAACTTGCGCGTAGATTCTTCGAGGTCGCGCCGGAATTCGTCGTCACTTTTGTCGCGTCGAGCGAATCCTACGATGACTACGCCGGGTGGCAGTTCGCCGTCGGCCGCCAGGTTATATAGCGCCGGGACAAGTTTGCGATGCGTAGAGATCACCCGTAGCGCCGAAGATCACGATGCTGCATGGCTGTGGCACGGGCCGCGCCGACTAATCCTTCGCGAAGCGGGTTTGGTTCGGGTTGATCTGCCGTGCGATTCATCGTCTTGACGAAAGCTATCTCGATTTCTACGCGATCGGACAGTGGGAATATCAAGCAGCGTCCAACCATCAGTAGTTAACGAACGCAATCGTTGGATGTCTACTTTGTCCTGTTCTCGCTGCGTGCTTTTGCTTCTAATCAACGTCTGCAGATCGACGTAGGGAACTTCCACACCTTCGATGGTTATTTTAAGTGCCGTGACGATCGCGTCCGCATAACTCACAGTCCAAGCGCGAGTGCTTACATCTACTTCAACTTCATCCGCGATTTTGATCACGATATTCTCGACGAAATCGTGTGGTGTTAGTTCTGCTGCCGCTCGATCCTCAAGTTCCGAAAGCGCTGCGATAACGCGCGCGTGGTTTTCCAGATCTTCGGGAATAAGAATATCCACATCCACAGTTGCCCGAACGTAGCCGTGCAACCAGCACGCCCGTGCGCCGACGATCAAATATCGGGCAGCGTGTATTATTCAGCAGGGAGCAGACGCGCAACAGTGGCGCTTCTTCGCTCATTGGAAAGGCAAACGACGCTCGGCCAGGGCGCGTCGCGATTCCCATTCAGCCAGATCTTCCCAAGTGCGCGCTTTAACGACGAAACCGCGTTTTCGCGCAAATGGCCTCACAACCGAAAGCTCGCGATCCAAGCTCGCCCCCAGCGCATGAAACTCTGCCGGCGTTTGTGGCGCTTTTCGCCTACTAACGACCTTTGAGCGTTTTCATATGTTCTAGATTGGCAACGGAAATCTGCTCGTTAGATCGAGCACTTTTTGCGCACGTTTTCAATCGCGCCTCCGTCGCTACGCTTGTCGAGCGCTTCGGCAACAAGCTCGGCGATCTCGAGCATCTCTTCTTCTTTCATGCCGCGCGTGGTGACTGCGGGCGTGCCGACGCGGATGCCGCCCGGCTTGAAAGGCGAGCTGGTATCGAACGGAATGGCGTTTTTGTTCACGGTAATGCCGGCGCGATCGAGAACTTCCTGCGCTTCTTTGCCGTTGAGATCCTTCGGGCGAAGATCGACAAGCATCAGATGATTGTCGGTTCCACCGGAGACGATGCGATAACCGTGTTTGGCTAAACCGGCGGCGAGGGCTTTCGCGTTAATCACTACCTGTCGCTGGTATTCGCGGAATTGCGGTTGCAGCGCTTCGTGAAAACAGACCGCTTTCGCGGCGATGACGTGCATCAGCGGGCCGCCTTGCACGCCGGGAAAACGGTGGCGTCGATTTGCTTCGCGAATTTCTCTTCGCACATCACGATGCCGCCACGTGGACCGCGCAAACTTTTGTGCGTCGTGGTGGTTACGAACTGCGCGTGCGGAATCGGGCTCGGATGTTGGCCGCCTGCGACCAGACCGGCGATATGCGCCATGTCGATAAAAGAATCGCGCCGACTGAATCGGCGATTTGTCGCAGCCGCGGAAAATCAATGATACGCGCGTAAGCGGATGCGCCGGCCGTGATCATCACCGGCCGGACTTCCTCGGCTTGTTTCTGCAACGCGTCGTAATCGATTTGCTCGGTCTTCTCGCTCACGCCGCATTGCGACACCGCGTAGAATTTTCCGGAGAAATTTGCCGGATGTCCGTGCGTGAGATGGCCGCCGTGCGCCAGATTCATCGCCAGAATCTTGTCGCCGGGTTTCAGCATCGAGAAGTAAACGGCCATGTTTGCCTGCGCACCGCTGTGCGGCTGCACGTTGACGTGTTCGCAGCCGAAAAGCCGCTTGGCGCGATCGATTGCCAATTGTTCGGCGGTATCGACATTCTCGCAGCCGCCATACCATCGTTTCCGCGGATAACCTTCCGCGTATTTGTTGGTCATCACGCTGCCCTGAGCTTCCATCACCGCGCGACTGGTGAAATTTTCCGAGGCGATCAGTTCGATGTTCTCACGTTGGCGTTTCTCTTCCGCAGCAATCGCATCAAAGATTTCGGGATCCACTCTGCGCAATGCGTCGCCGTAACATGGCGCCGATGTGGAAGCGGTGGATCCGGGCTCAAATTGGCGAGAAAGATGGTCCATGGAATAAGAAGATATCTCCGACGAGCGCATCGCACCAGGGCGGACAGAGTTCGCCCTGTTCTACAAATGCGAGCACGCTCGGCAAAGCGTTTTTGATGATGCGCGCGCAATCCTCGCACACCTCGCGGCCGAGACCGATTGGGTCCGGCACATCGCGCCACACCGTGGTGCCAGGCTCTTCAAATTCACGGATTAAGAACGTTTTTTCCGCACTTTGTGGAAACAATGTTTGGATCGTTTCGACGTGCGCACCGGTCATGGCGAAAATGTGCGTGGCTTGATCAACCAGCGCGCCGGTCAGCGGCTGGCTGCGCAGACGCGCTGATATCTGTGCCTTCCGCTGCGCAGACTTCCACGGCGTACAGGCTTGGCGGCTGGCCGCGAACCGCGTGCACGCCGGCCGATGCGACTTCGATGTCCTTCCGGTTGCCAGTCATGCGGCGAAAAAGCCCTTCCGCGATCGGGCTCCGACAAATGTTGCCTGTGCAGACGAAGAGGACGTTTTTCACGGGTCAGAACGCGCAGCGAACGCGTTTATCAAAACTAGAAGCGAACCTGTCCAAGTCAATTTCCGATGGTCCAAGAGCGTCGTTTCGTCAGTGATTTGTCGCTTCTCGCAGCGGCGCATTGCGGTTATTGTGCACCACCGTTCCATCGCTCTTCTGCCAATGAACGTCGAGACGCTACGCCAAGTGCCATTGTTTGAGTCGCTCGATGCCGAGGCGGCCCATGAATTGTGCGAGCTGCTCGAGAGCCTCGATTGCAAAGCAGGGCGCGGTTCTATTTCGCACAGGTGACGAAGGCGACGCGATGTATTTAATCGAGAAGGGGAAGGTCCGTATCTGCGTGCGAGCGAAGGATGGCCACGAGGTTACGCTTACCGAATTGCACCGCGGCGATTTCTTTGGGGAAATGGCCTTGCTCGATGGTAAGCCGCGCTCAGCCGACGCGCGGGTTGCGGAGGACGCGCGGCTGGCTGTGCTTTCGCGCGAGCATTTTCTTTCCTTTGTTAGCAGCAACCCAAATGTCGCGCTGGAGATGCTTACAGCGCTTGCCAATCGGTTACGCCACACAGATGAACTTTTGCGCCACACTGCGACCCGCAACGTCAATGTCGAGGAAGCAGCGCAGTTTACCCTTGCCGATCGCGCGGCAGACCTCATCGCCGAATTCGGCGGCAGTTGGAAATTTATTATTGCTGCGGTGGTTCTCGTCAACGTTTGGGTATGGATAAACATGTGGTTGGCGTGGATTGGCAAAATCAACTTCGATCCATATCCGTTCTTATTGCTGAGCACTGGGATTAATGTGCTTTCCGTGCTGCAGGCGCCGATTATTCTGATGTCCCAGAATCGACAATCGCACAAAGACCGCTTGCGCGCGGAAATCGATTATCAAGTGAATTTGAAGAACGAGCTCGCGTTGAATGAGATCCTTGAACGCCTGAAAGCGCTCGAGCACAGCTACCGCGAGCAGACAGTAGACGAATACGACGTCACCAAAGTTGAATAATCCGGCTTCGCCGACCCGTGGAACATCTCTCGACGGGAGGTTGCCGCGTTGATCGCCCTGATTATCGTCCTGTTCCTATCTCCGTATGAAAAGCTGCTTACCAAATCATTTTTGATTTTGTCGACGCTCCTTATCGCGTTGCCAGGCTGTGGCAGCCCGGGTCCCAGTCCTGAACAGCAGGCGCGCGAGGCGGATCAGCAGAAAGAAGCCGAGCGCCAGCAGAAGGAGTTTCGAAAAAGTTTGCCTCCGGTAAGTAACCCAGGGCAGGGCTGGTAGGCGAACCGGCTGATTCATCATTACGGGGAAGGCGTTAGACATTCGAATTTCGTCGTTGAAACTCCGCCATGCGGTCGCGCTGGAAGCGAATCCGATATCGGCTGGAGTGGCTGGGGCTTGTTCTTGCCACAAAGCTGATCCCGTTGTGTTCGCGACGGGCGTGCTATCACATCGCCCAGGCAGCGGGAGCCCTGCTGAGCTTTGTTGATCGGCCGCGCTCCCAGGTGGCGCTCAGCAATCTCGAGGTCGCATTTGGCGATCGGTTCTCGCCCAAGGAGCGGCGAAAAATTGCCCGTGAGTCATTCCAGCATTTCGCCCGGACCATGGTCGATCTGCTATGGAGCCCGCGTCTAACACAAGAAAACTTTTCTCAGTACATTGACTTGGAAAAATTTCGAGGAAACAGCGCGCGACACAGGCCCGAGCGCAGCGTGATGATTGCCTGTTATCACTACAGCAACTTTGAATGGCTCAGTCTCGCCTGTGGTTTTCTCGATCTGAAAGGCACAATCATCTCGCAGGAATTTAAGAATTCGTCCCTGGATCCAATTTTCAAAAGATTGCGGGAGCAATCCGGTCACGAGCTCGTCCCACGCGAGCGCGGCATCATGCGGCTTTACAAGGTGCTTCGCCGAAAGGGCCGCACGGCGCTGCTGGTTGATCTCACAGTGCCGCCGAGTCAGGGGCCGTGGCAATCGATTGTTTTGGATTAGAGACAAGCGTCACGTCGGCGCATGCGTGGCTGCACGAGCGAACAGGCGTTCCCATTGTGCCCGCGCACACCGAACCGCTGCCGGACGGACGTTACAGGCTGGTATTTCATCCAAAGATCGGACCGACCGCTGGAATGACGCCTCAGCAAATCGCGCAGGCATGCTGGGATTCATTTGAGCCTTACGTGCGCAAAAACCCGGCGCCCTGGCTTTGGATGTGCAACACTGGCGCTACCGTCCGGCACATCCCGATCGACCCTACCCGTTTTACTCCAACTTCTATCGGCCGTTCGAAGACATGGTGGAAGCCAACAAGGCTGGCGCGAGCGACGAAGCGAAGTTGTAGAGGCGTTGCCGCGGCGAACGCCTGCGATCTCGGGCAACGCTGCTGTCACTTTCGCGGACGATCGCCGCTTCTTGCGATTCAAGCTTGCGATATAACAGCCAGGCGAATAGTTGAAAAACGCTGTGGAGGCGATCCGGCTTTTAAACTCCTCAACCGTGATCAACGCAACACGTTTGTCGCCTGTTTTCTCGGGTGGGCGTTGGACGCGTTCGATTTTTTTCTGCTGACGTTTGTGATCGTGCCGATGGCGCACGATTTCGGCACGAGCGTCGCCGATCTCAGTTACGCGATTACCATCACGCTGGCGATGCGCCCCGTGGGCGCGTTCATCTTCGGTCTGCTCGGCGACCGCTTTGGGCGGCGGATTCCGTTGATGATCGACATCATTTTTTATTCGCTCATGGAATTGCTCACAGCGTTTTCGCCGAATTTCACTGTGCTGCTGATTTTTCGGGCGCTTTACGGGATCGGCATGGGCGGCGAATGGGGATTGGGCGCGTCGCTGGCAATGGAAACATTGCCAACTCAAGCGCGCGGACTGTTCTCGGAATTTTGCAACAAGGGTTACGCGTTCGGTTATCTCCTGGCGGCGGTTGTTTATTGGATCGTGTTTCCGCTCTTCGGCTGGCGCGGTCTCTTTGTCGCCGGCGCGCTCCCGGCGTTCCTTGTGCTTTACATCCGTGCGCGTGTGCCTGAATCGCCTGTCTGGTTACGCCAGCAGCACGCGACGGGTGATTTTGGAGGCAGGCCTTTTTGTGCTCAAACGCCACTGGGCGCTTTTTCTTTACGTGATTTTGTTGATGACGGCGTTTAACGCAATGTCGCACGGCACGCAGGACATGTATCAAACATTTCTCGGCGAACAGCGCCACTACGGTGTGACACAAAAGGCGACGACCGGAATCATTTACGCTGTTGGAGCAATCTGCGGTGGAACAGTGGTCGGCCATCTCTCGCAAAAATGGGGACGTCGTCGGTCCATTGCCTTGTGCTGTGCGCTTGGAATCGTGCTGATTCCCCTGTGGGTGTTTTCGCCAGGATACACGCTTCTGGTGATCGGTGGATTCGCCATGCAATTCATGGTGCAAGGCGCATGGGGAATTGTGCCGGTGCATTTGAATGAGTTGTCGCCCGATGCTGTGCGAGGAACGTTTCCGGGATTTGCCTATCAACTGGGAAATCTGTTCGCGGCGAACACAGCCGTTGTGGAGGCCCAGTTGGCCCATCATTTCCACGATGCCGGCGGGCATCCCGATTACGCAAAGGCGCTCGGCCTTTTCACGCTGGTGATTTTCGTAGTGCTAATTTTCCTCGCCGCTATCGGTCCCGAAAAACGCGGAAAGGAATTTTAGTATTCGCTGCCGCGAACTCTACCGCGAGCCAGCTGGCGCGAGGCTGGTGCCGCTGCTGGCAGGTTCCGCCTGCGGCCGTAATTGGGCAGCGATTTGAGGAGACACGGCCGATAAACTCCTGCTCCGTAACGCTGCTCGACGATTGCTTCGGCAATTCTGTCCGCGAGTAATTCGCGATATTCGGAGTCCCGCGCCTGGCTTGCCTTCAGAGCGGTTGCTCAGTACCCACATTCCACGAGAACCGCAGGACAGTTCGCAAGCCGCAGCACCGAAAGTTCGCCGTGTGAATTCCGCCATTCGCGGAATTCGGGATCGTCATGAGTTTTTGCTGAATCCGATTGGCCAGATCGAATGACGCACCGGAATGATAGTAGGTCTCGAATCCGCGGGTCCTGCGCTTACGCGAGTCGTTAAAATGGATGCTACACAAAGATTGCATTTTTTCGCTTGTTCTCCATTGCGACGCGGTCGTTGAGCGGAATAAACACGTCTGAGTCTCGAGTCATGACGGTCTTTATCTGCGACTCGCGCAGCTTGTGCTCGAGACGCTGGGCTACATCGAGCGTGACCATCTTTTCCGGCGGACCCGTAGCGACGAAACGCGCCGCTATCTTTTCCGCCGTGTCCGGCATCCACGACTACAGTGGAAAACGTTTTGGTCGTGTTTTTGACACCGGAAGTTCTCACCGTGCTGCATGCCGCTAATGATGCGACAAACGCGAGTGTGACGATGCGAGTGACCAGACGCGGCATTCTCATCTAATAGCAAAAACCGGCGCTGCATCAAAATGTTTCGCTGAAACTGGAACGAGTGAACCTGAATTCTGTCAACGATTCGCATGTTTCCAATATCGCGTATAAAATGCACTTGTGTTTTGCGCCACTGCCCTTAATCCCTTAACACTCTTATGATGATCCGATTCGCAATCCTTCCATTACTGCTGGCACTGAATCTTTCGATGTGCAAAAAGCAGCAAGCCGTTACCGATAAACCGCAACCTGCGGGTAGCGCTGCCCCTGGAACGGCTGCTGCGACGGCTGCTCCGGTGGTGGCGGCAACTCCCAAGATCAAGAAGCCAGTCGTCGATCAAACTGCTCAGGTCCTTATTTTTGTTACCATCGGCTGGTCGACAAGATCCGCTACCCGGGCACGGAGATTACGCCTGCTGCGTTTGAAGCGCAGATGAAGGAATTGAAAGACAAGGGTATCACGGTGATCTCGATGCAGGATTTGCTCGCTTGGAAGCGGGGCGAAAAGAACATACCGCCGCGTTGCGCCGTCATTACTTTCGACGACGGCTGGAAATCGCAATATGAAGTGGCGTGGCCGATCATGAAAAATACGGCTATCCCTTCACATTGTTCATCTACACCGAAGGCGTGCGCGGGGGCACTCTCGGCGGAGGAGAAGCGATCACCTGGGAGCAACTCGCCGATCTGCGCGACAACGGCGTTGATATTCAGGCGCACTCGGCGACGCACCAGGACTTGCGCGAAGGGCACAACGTCACTGGTGATTGAGCCCGGCGGAAAACGAGGCAGGAAGAAACTGACCGGGGCCGACTATGAAAAATGGATCCAGAACGAAGTCGTCGGTTGCAAGGAACTGCTCGAACAGCGGCTCGGCATTAAGGTGAATTGCTTTGCGGTGCCGTTCGGAAATTACAACGAGCACGTGAAGGAACTTGCGCGAAATGCCGGTTACGAAGCGATGTTCACCGTTTACGGCCAGCCGATCACTTTCACTTCTCCGATGGATGCGATCGGGCGTTACGCAATTGAAGCGAATAAGCCCAAAGTTTTTGCAGACGCAGTAAGCATGATCGGCGCATCCAGCGGAGGCGGGACAGCAGTGGCCGAAGTCGGCGCGAAAGATCTGACGACACAGCCGGCAGACGGCGAAACGGTGCGCACGGCATTGCCGCTTATCAAAAGCGAACCTGAGCAGCATAGGGCAGATCGAGCCCGGCAGTGTGCAAATGCGGGTGAGCGGCCTGGGCCTTGTTCCGGCTAACTTTGATCCGAAAACCGGCACCGTGTCGTATCAGGTTCCGCAAAAACTGCGCGACAAAACGTGCACCGTGATCGTGAGCGCCAAATCCGAGGGTAAAAAAGTCGAAACACATTGGACCTTCGGAATCGAAGAAGCGCGCAGCTACAGCTGCAAGCTCGCCCGCGGCAGCCGCTAAAAGTAATCGCGAGCCCAAGGAGCGAGGCTTTCCAGTCGCCTGGCGCGCTTGGAAGCCGCCCTTTATTTATGTTTCCTCAACTTAGCGACAAACTTCAGGAGATTTTCAAAGACCTCCGTGGACACGGCGTTATCAGCGAGGCGAACGTCGACGCTGCGTTGCGCCAGGTTCGGATGGCGTTGCTCGAAGCGGATGTTGATTTTCAGGTCGCCAGAAAATTTATTGCGCGCGTAAAAGAGAAAGCGCTTGGCGAAAGTGTACTTCGCAGCATTACGCCGGGTCAGCAGATCGTAAAAATTTTTCACGATGAATTGACGGTGCTGCTTGGCGGCGACGCAGAGCCGCTTCGCCTGGAAGATCAAACACGCATCTTGATCGTCGGGCTTAACGGCTCGGGCAAAACAACCTCGGCTGCCAAGCTGGCGCTGCTGTTAAAGAAACAAGGTCGCATGCCATCGCTGGTGGCGTGCGATTTGCAACGGCCCGCGGCGATCGAACAACTCGCAACGCTTGGAAAACAGATCGACGTCCCGGTTCATGTTCCTGACCCTGGGGAGAAAAATGTGCAGCGCGTCGCCGCCGCTGCGCTTGAGACGACGCGAACAACGGTGGCGCCTGGTGTGCAGATCTTCGATACGGCGGGGCGACAGGAAATCGACGAAGTCGCTCATGGATGAACTCAAGGCGCTCAAAGAATTTTTGCAGCCGCACGAGATTTTGCTCGTTGCAGATGCGGCGACCGGGCAGCAAGCCGTGAGCATAGCGAGCGGGTTTGACGCTGCTTTGTCTATTACAGGAATTATTCTGACGAAGCTTGATGGCGACGCCCGCGGCGGCGCGGCATTGTCCATGCGCGAGGTCACGCACCGACCGATCAAATTCGCAGGCACAGGTGAAAAGCTCGATCAGTTTGAGCTCTTTATTCCGGAGCGGCTCGCGGGGCGGATTCTTGGAATGGGCGACGTTGTCGGTCTCGTCGAAAAAGCTGCTGAAGCCGTCGAAGCCGAAGACGCTGCCAGGCTTGAGCGCAAACTCCGCACCGCTTCATTCGATTTCAATGATTTCCTGGCGCAGTTCAAGATGATGCGTCGCATGGGGCCGCTGGAGAATATTCTTGGCATGTTACCCGGAATGAGTAACGTGCAGGGCCTCTCCATTGACGAGAAGCAGCTCAAGCGCACGGAAGCGATCGTGCTTTCGATGACAAAGGAAGAGCGGACGCGCCCCGACATTCTGAATGCCCGGCGGCGTCAACGCATCGCGCGCGGCAGCGGTTCCACCGTCACGGAGGTAAATGATTTGCTGCGGCGCTTTGATCAGATGCGGAAGCTGATGAAGAACGCAGGAAAGATGAAAAAAATGATGGCGCAAATGGCGCGAATGAGAAGTTAATTTACCATGGCAGTTTCAATCAGATTACGCAGAGAAGGCAGCAAAAACCGGCCGTACCACAGAGTCGTAGTCGCCGACAGCCGCAGCCCACGCGACGGGAAATTTATCGAGATCCTTGGCACGTACGATCCAAAGCAAACTGGTCAAAACAGTTCGTTTAGTGTTGAGCGCGCCGAGTACTGGATCAGCAAGGGCGCGCGACCATCCGACACCGTGCGCAGCTTGATTAAGAAGCAAAGAAGATGGTTGCTGCCGAGCCAGCATCTGAAGCCGAGCGTGAGAGTTCAGAACCGGCTGAAGGAGATTCATCGCCTTCCGCCGAGACGGCAAGCTAGCCCGGCATATGGCGTCTGACACGGACGCCCGACAAAATTCGTGTTTATTCGTGTCCACTTGTCGCGCCGTAGCTGTTGTGCGAAGGCGGATTCGTGGTTAGTCTTTTCACGGATGCGAGAATTTCTCGAGTTCATCATTCGCGAGCTGATCGAATTTCCTGATGACATGGTGCTCACGGAAATTCCCAACGGCAGAATGATCACCTTTAAATTGCAACTTCGACGCGGAGATGTGGGCCGTGTGATTGGCCGGTCTGGTCAAACCATTCACGCTATTCGCGCCTTGCTGGCCAGCTCTGCGGCGCGTCACGGCCAGCGCGCGGTGCTCGAGATTGTGGAATGATATCCAGGGCGCGTCTGTGTCAGCGCCGCGAATCGCTTTCGGAGATAAGCGCCTATAGTCTCGGCGTTGGACGTTTGGCGTTCAGCGTTCGATGTTTTTCCTCAATGAGAATCGACATTGTCACGTTGTTTCCTGAAATCTGCCGCGCTCCTTTGAGCGAAAGCATCATGAAACGGGCGCAGGAGAACCGAATCGTCGAACTGCACATTCACAACCTGCGCGATTGGACAACGGACAAACATCACGTGGTCGATGATGCGCCGTTCGGCGGTGGGCAGGGGATGGTAATGAAGCCGGAACCCATTTTTGCGGCGGTGGAAGCGTTAAGGAAAACGCCGAACATCGAACGCCAAACGTCCAATGCTGAACATTCGGCAATCGCAATCGAAAATCGAAAATTCTGTTGATGTCGCCTGCAGGACGTCGGTTGGATCAACAGATGGCGCAGCAGCTGTCACAAGAATCGCATCTCATAATCATTTCCGGACATTACGAAGGAGTCGATCATCGCGTGATCGAACATCTGATTGATCTGGAAATTTCGATTGGCGATTACGTGCTCACGAACGGCGCGATTGCAGCGGTTGTTTTGGTTGATTCAATTGTGCGTTTACTGCCGGGAACGCTTGGCCATGAGCAATCGGCCGCGGACGACAGCTTCAGCAACGGTCTCTTGGAGGCGCCGCAGTACACTCGGCCCGCGGACTTCCGTGGTTGGAAAGTTCCGGAGGTTTTGCTCTCCGGAAATCACGCAGAAATCGCGAAGTGGCGTAAAGAGCAGGCAATCAAACGCACCCGTGAGAATCGGCCGGATTTGCTGTAAGGTAGCCACCTGCAGGGCGGATTCCGCAGCTGCTCAATCTGCCCAGGCGAGTTCACGGCAAGACTGCGCCTGACGCTGACACGCCGTCCCATGACGACGGACGCGTTGATGCCGCCGAAGCCGAATGAATTGCTCATCACGTAATTCAACGCAGCCGCCCGGCCATGGTTTGGCACCACGTCGAGATCGCACGCTGGGTCGGGGTTTTGATAATTGATGGTCGGCGGAATCCATTGCCGATCCAACGAAAGCGCGCAAAGCGCCGCTTCGATTGCGCCCGTCGCGCCGAGCGGATGCGCATAATAACCCTTGGTCCCGCTTACCGGAATGCGACGCGCATGATCGCCGAACACTTGTTTAATCGACGCCGTTTCCGCGCTGTCGTTGAGCTGTGTCGAACTGGCGTGCGCGTTGATGTAATCGATCTGCTCAGGCAGCAATTGCGCGTCCGCGAGCGCTTCGCGCATCGCGCGAATGCACGATTCGCCGCTCGGGAGCGGCGTGGTCATGTGGAAGCCGTCATTGTTCAAGCTGTACCCCTAACACCTCCGCGTAGATGCGTGCGCCCGCGCGCGCGCGTGTTCCAGTTCTTCCACAACGAGCGAAGCGCCGCCTTCGCCCATGACAAATCCATCGCGCAGCGCGTCGAATGGACGACATGCCAGAGCCGGCTCACCCGACCATCTGCTCATTGTTTTGATGATGTCGAACGCGCCAATTGTGATGGCAGTCAGCGGCGCTTCCGCTCCGCCGGCCACAACTACATCTGCAAAGTCGTCGCGAATGTAACGCAATGCTTCGCCGACCGAGACTGTGCCACTGGCGCAACTGTTTGAATTCGTCGTGCCGACGCCGCGAAAGCCGAATTCGATTGCAATGTTTGAATGCGCCGAACCACCGAAGACTTGGACGGCAAGGGTGGGTTGGACGCCGCGCGCGCCTTTTTTAGATATCTGATGTATTGTTCCTCGGCTTTGCAGACGCCGCCAAGCGCGGTGCCGAAGCTAACGCCCACGCGATCCTGCGGCTTTTCGCGAGAATACTCGATGCGCGCGTCCTCCAGCGCGAGCCTTGCAGACACGACTGCGAATTGAGCGTAACGATCGAGCCGTTTCAGGCGCTGCGGTGAAAAGTAATCTTCGGCATTCCAATCGCGAATTTCGCCCGCGCATCGCACGTGGAACACGCTCGGATCGAAGCTTGTGATGCTGTCGATACCGCTCTTTTCCGCGAGGATTCCGTCCCAGAAACCGATCAACGCCGGTACCGATGCACGTGATCGGCCCGATACCTGTGATGACCGCGCGTCTTCGGCTCATGCGGTCACCTTGTCTGCCCTTGCCTCCACGTAAGCTTTCATGCAGTGCAAGGTCTTGTTAGCGACGCTATGGATGAAAAATCGCCTATGATTGGATTCATGATTGGCGCAAGCGGCGGAAGACGAAACCGCAAATCGTGTGAAATCGCTACGAGCACACCACCTCCGCTTTCGGAAAATGTCCAAACGACGCGCATTCCTTTTGTCCAGGCTTTCAAATGATGGAAATGAATTTCGAACTTGTCGCGGTCGATGATTTGCTCCGAGGTCCAGGAGATTGGGATGCCGGAACGCGTGGCCGCCATAATCACCAGGTTGCGATCGTGCCCGCGCTCCAGAAATCGGATGTAGCGATAATGCGGCAAAATTTTTGGCCACAGTTCCAGGTTGGCGGCTGTTTCGAAGATCATTATCTTCGGCGCCTGCATGAGGATCGAGTTTACTCTGTGCATGGAATGGCCAGCGTCAGATGGAAACCCGCTCGGCCAGCGATGTTGCGCAACTTCCGCGGAACAATGGATAGTTCCCCGAAAAGCATTCTTGTGAAAGAGAAAAATCGTCCGCCAAGCATCCGAGAACAAGCTGTCGCTGGCGGAAATGAATCTGCCTATTCGGGTCGAAGGCAGGGGTTCGAACCCTTACCTTCGATTCGGACGTGTTGAGTCGGCGGGTATCTCTCAAACACCCGCGTGTGGCAGCGTCGGCTTCTTGTGCCAGTTGGGTCATATACGCGAAAAACGCTTGCGATTGGCCGATGAAAAGACCCATGTCTCGTTAGGAACCGCAGTGCACCCATGGCAGCGCCCTGAGTATTGGTCGGTCGAATGATCGAAACAATGGGAAGGCTTCGACTTAGGAACGGACATGGCTCTGGCATGATCAGGGCCTTGTCGAAGAGCTCGTTTTCCACCTCCAGATCGGGGAACGTCACCGACACGCCCGTTACCGGATCGACGGCCGTCAGAGGGAGGCGCATTACCCGCCACATCCGACCAGGTTTGGAAGTGCATGGTCTCAGTAGGGCCGATGCTCATCAGGATACGCAGCACTTCCACATCGGTGGCCCTTTGCGCCAGTGATGGGTAAAGGCTGCTGCCACCTTGTTCGATGGTCGGGAAGTGGAATGCCGCAGTATTCGCAATCGCCTGTAGGAAATTGGGATCGCTTGTATCGGCATCGGTTCGCGGAATGGCCGTGTGCCGATTTACTGGCCAGAGTCGGCACCGCCTGCGGGAAGACATGGTTTGGATCAAGATCCGGGTTATGGCTGTCGTCGCGATAACGGGTCCACCAGCTGGTATCGATGGTAAGTTGCGTCAGGTTGGTGAGCCGATGTCCGATCTTGGTTCGGATTAACTCCCGTCGCGGTGCTACCCATCAGAGTGCGAAACGGGTTCAGATTTGCAGGAGCCGCTCCCTTGGAGACCAGGTAGCGCGTTGAGGAACTGGTGATGAGTGATCTCATCATCGGTGTTGTCATGGATGTAGTCTCGCATTTCATCCTCAATAACCTCCAAGGCCTCGGTATAGGCTGGATTGCCACTGCCGCCTGGGACTTCGTCGTCCTGGATGCCGCCGAGTTCGTTGTATTGGATCCAAAAGTCGGCCTCGAGTATCTCCAGAGCCGCTGGGAAGCGAAGCAGTGCCGCGTCTCCCGGTGAAAGACTGGAACTTGCCTCTGCGGCTCGGATGCTGCTCAACAGTCCTGCGCCGACGGTTCCTGCTCCCAGGGCGATCGTTTTACTCAAGAAAGAACGACGGCTAATGAATCGTTTCCGGGGTTTTCTGTTCTCCGAGTTATCCTCTAGAGGGCGATTCTCGTCCTTACTAGGAGCCATTTGCTGTACGATCGATTGTTGTTTTCATGACACTAACATCGCAGCAACTAACTGGTCATAGCTGTTCAGGAAAAGTAACGCAGCTTGTTACTTGTTGAACTTGATAGCTGGTCAGAGTTAGACCAACACAATGGCGAAGTATAACTGAGGTGACTTAACAGATAACATGTCAGGCGAGACCCTACACAGAAAGTCAGGTTACACTCTGACTAGACAACTAAGTCTCATCTCCTTTAAACGAGGGCCGCGCTTGTGCAGGCACCTTTCTAGGGCGAGTCGAAGACTGCCATCCTGAGACCGCACAGGCGAGAAGCAAAGCTGACCAGCGCAAATGGACGCGCAAGGCATTGAGAATCAGATAGAGTTGGCCAAGAAGAACGGGCTTTCGAATCTGATCTGTCTTCGCCGCTTATTTTACGTGGCTGGCATCGTCCCATCGGATGGCGGCGCGAAGCAACTCAGTCAACGAGGTAACGCCGAACTTTTCTTTCGCTCGGGCGCAGTAAGCTTGAACGGTTTTCAGACTCAGCTTCAAATCTCCGGCAATTTCCGACGGCGTGCGGCCCTGGCCGAGCAACTGAAAAATTTCCAGTTCGCGGTCACTCAAACGTTCTACCGGTGACCTGGCAACCGCTTGGCCCGACGAGGCAAGTCTTAAGGCCATTCTGTTGACAATCCGTTCGCTAACATAAATCTCACCTCCGAGTACCCGCCGGATAGAGGCAAGCACACTTTTGCTCGTCTCGTGCTTCATAACGTAGCCTCGTGCGCCGGCGCGCAGGGCGCGTTCGGCATATAAGGCTTCGTCGTGCATCGAGAGAACGATCAATGCAACTTGCGGGAACTGCCTTACCAAATGTTTGATCAATTCCAATCCGGATTCGTTTGTGAGGGATATATCGATGATGGCGACATCGGGCCGCTCCTTTGCGATTCCGGCGATCGCTTCGGCGGAATCTTTGCCTCACCGCAGACGATGAGATCACTCTGCCGGTTTATGAGATTAGTCAGGCCCTCGCGAACGAGCGGATGATCGTCGACTATGAACACGCAGCGCTTGCGTGCGACGGTTCCAGAAGGGCTAGGATTCATCGGATCAAATCGAAATCATTGCGATTCAAACTGCATTACTCGGCATGTCACTATCGTCCCTTTCTGGCCATTTCGCCGAATATCGAAGCGTCCCACCGCTGAGTGCCGCCGCATGACGCATGAGATGAAGCCCGAGCCCTTCTGATCGCGGCCTGTCTGGAAATCCAACTCCGTCATCAACGATTGATAGACAAAATTCGGAGCCATCCATTGCGAGCCGAATATCAATGTGATTGGCGACAGCATGTTTGACCGAGTTTGTTACTGCCTCTTGAGCGATGCGATACAATTGATTCGCAACAGTGGAATCGTGGATTGGAATTAACTCGTCGCCGGACAGAACGCATTTAATGCCGGATTGTTCACTAACGGTCTCAGCCAGATTCTGCAACGCGACGACCAGGCCTTCGGCCTTGAGTTCTGGCGAAAAGAAGCCACGGGCAAGGTTCCGGGTGAAATCAATCCCTTCTTCAAGGCAGCGCACCAGTTTCTCTGCATCGCTGGTGTCCGGGTCGCATCGTGCCGCGAGTTTTTCCTTCAATACCTGAGCCGCGAGAGCCGTGCCAGTGAGGTGTTGCCCCAGCTTATCGTGCAGATCGTGGCCCAACCGCCTCCGCTCACGATCCGCCACTTGCGCGATCTCTTGATCGAGTCGTCGCCGCTCAAGCATCTCGCGCTCGTACGCTGCAGTCCGTTCGTTCTACACGCCGATCGAGTTCCCGAACGAGCGTTCCTAATTTCGATACCACGCCTGCAAAAAGCACGCACGATGCAAAAGCCATTCCAATGTTCCAGAATTAGCAATACGTAACT
>ERZ1370068.10504-contig-9198_pt1 | contig 32022 bp, 55 predicted proteins | sample MGYA00561227_ERZ1370068 | MGnify/ENA primary metagenome ERZ1370068 (study PRJEB38410, sample SAMEA6850437) | metagenome | study: Metagenomic assessment of the ecological functions of the soil: analysis of the soil microbiota associated with the...
TTGCTACGTATTGCTAGAGACGTTCCGCCGAGCGCGAGCCCGCAGGCTGGCGCCCCGGCTAGGAACATCTCGAGGATCGGTAGTCGCCGCGTGCGCAGACGGCAGCGGTCCGGCCGTCGGAGCGCGGGTGGTCGCCCACGTCGATGCGGGTGGCTGGGCAGAGCTGGTCGCGGCGGGCTCGGATCGTCTGCCGATCGAGCTCCCGGAATGCGTATCGCATACCGATGCGGCCACACTTCCGGTCGCAGGCCTGACCGCGCTCCGACTCCTGCGGGTTGCGGGACCGCTCTACGGCCGCACCGTGCTGCTCACCGGCGCGTCCGGTGGCGTCGGCCACTTCTTCGTCGAGCTCGCCGCCGCACTGGGGAAGCGCGCGTGACCGCTGTGACGGCCAGCGCGCGCGGGAGCCAGCGGCCTCCTCGATGCTCGGCGCGCACGCGATCGTCACCGACGTTCAGCTCGCGCGCGGTACCGTTCTGAGGTCGTCCCCGACTCGGTCGGCGGCGACGCGACGCAGGCCGCCTGGCGCACGCTCACCCCAGAGGGGACCTTCGTCTGGTTCGGTCGGGCGAGCAGGAACTGCGTCGACGCTCGACTTCTTCGACTGGACGGGCGGCCTCGAACGCGACCCTGCGCAGAAGTTCCACTACCTCGACCCCCTCGACGGGATCCGGGAGGACCTCGTCAACGCTCGTCGATCTCACCGCAGCGGGTCGTCTGAGACCCGAGATCGGCTTCCTCGACGATTGGGCGCTCACCGAGAACGCGATCGAGCACCTGCTCGCCCGGCGCCTGCGCGGCCATGCCGTGCCTCGCGCCAACCAACGGAACTGATCGAAACCACAGAGAGGACCTCAGATGACAACCAATGACAAGGCACTGCGGTGCGCTGGCCATAGCCAGCGCCCGAGTTCGCGTCGATCCACGTCGCCCGGCGGCGCTCGGACAACCGCGGGACCCCGGAATCATCTGGGATTGGTTGACCCGCCCCGGGCAGTGGCATCGCTTTCTACGCCAACGCCAAGCGCATCCGCCACCAGCTCCGGCCCGCTGTGCCACGACTCCGGGCTCGGCAGCCGCTTCTCGGCGGATCGCCTTCCGGGGCTCTCGTGACCACCGAGATCACCGAGTTCGAACCGTATGAGCGCCTTGCCTGGACTGGCGAAGAGTCTCGGCGCGCGACCGCGCATCAGGCGTGGGCTGCGCTCACCGACACGCCAGCCCGGGCCCGACGCTGCAGCTCGCTGACCGCAGACGGCGCAGCGGTCCTGCCGAGCTGCTGCTCCGGCCGTGATGATGCGGACCCGGCGATGCTGCGTCAGCACCAGCTCTGGATCTGACCAGCTGCGCTCGTCTCGCCGAGACGGCGAGACGCCGCCCATGCCATGATGACTCGCGACTATTACAGCGGCGCTGTTGTCTCCGCGGCGTCGGCATCGCGAGGCGACAATGGGGGGCGGCTCGCGCCGATCGCTCGCGAGTTGCGTGATGCCGCTGCTGTATCTGCAGCTGAGCGTAGAGCGGTCCAGCCAGCGCTGGCCGTCGCCCGGCGCGTGTTGGCCGCGGCCTCGCGGCCCCCGCCGTGCCGGGCATCCAGAATGGAGCACCGGACATTCGGTGCTGGGCCGGATGTGTCACGTAGCGAGTCGCCCTCGCGAGCCCGGCCGAGCGGCGCGCTGTTGTGGGTGCATGACGGGGGCGTGGTGATGGGCGCCGCGCGTCAAGATCACGCAGTATGGTGCGCTCGGTCTGGCCGACGAGCTCAGGGTTCCGGCTGATCAGCGCTCGACTGGTCGCGCAGCGGCCCGAGCATCCGTTTCCGGCCGCGCTCGACGGCTGCTATGCCGCGCCGCTTTGGCTGTGCGACAGCGCCGGTGAGCTCGGGGTCGATCCGGCTCGGATAGCGGTGGCAGGCGGCGCGAGCGCCGGCGGCGGGCTTGCGGCGGTGCTTGCCCAGCGCGCCCACGACACCGGGAGCCCGGTCTGCTTCAGCTGCTGGCCTGCCTGATGCCTCGATGACCGCACCGGGTCCTGCGGGCGCCGCGCCGCGAGGACCGCGCGTACACCTGGACGCCGCGATCTAACGGCTACGCCTGACGGCCTATCTCGGGCGCCTGCCACGTGAGGTGACGACGACCGTGCGTACATCGCGGCGGCACGACGTGAGGACCTCGGGGGCTCCTGCCCGCGTGGATCGGCGTTGGCGACATCGATCTCTTCTACCCCGAGGACACCGACTACGCCCGCCGACTGAAGCGGCAGGTGGCGTGCCAGGTGCACGTGGAGCCTGATGCGGTCACGCCGCCGACGTTCTCGACGGCAACGCGCCATCGATGACGCGCTTTCGCGGCGAGATGGTGCGCGTCCTGGCATCGGCGTTGCGATGATAACTACCGATCAGCGACTCTCACCCGCCGTGGACTCAGTTCTCGGAGTCCGGCCACGAGGATGAGGCGTACCAGAACCGATGTTTGTGGGCGTCCCTGAACGGTGATTTACGTGTGATTTCAATGCAGCCGCCTGCAGCGTGATCTCGAAGATTTCCGTCCGGCTCTCGCCATCGGTGGTGCCCAATGTGGAGATCCACACCAGCACATTGGAGGTCTTTGTCCGGTCATGCACCGCTACTGCGGTTGTGCCCCGGCTGCAGTGGCGTGGTTGAGGTCAGCTCGGTGGTGTCGGCCAATTTGGCTGGGGTGTCGGTGGGCGACGAGCGGATCTGCACCTCGGTTCCTGTGCTGGACACGTCGATCGTGACGGCGCTCAGCGCGGTCGGTTCGGACAGGTGCAGCAACAGACCCATTCCCTCGATGAAATTCGGGAATGGGACGGGGTCCTTATAGGTGAACGGTGGACCACGCCGTGTCTGGGCTGCCGTCGATCGCCAAGTCGGCCTTCTGCGGATTGTCGGGGCACCGTTGGGTGAGAACACCGTTGCGCTCACTGGCTTGACGATTGGTCCGGGGCGAGTCCAGATGCCGAATCCGTCGGTGAAGCTACAGAACCGCAGCCGCGGCCAACACGATCACACCGACGACGGCGACGAGTGCAACGATCCGGACCCTTCTGCCTTTCGGTGCCTTGTCTGCGCGGCGATTTCGGCGCGGACCTGGGACCGGCGTCGCTTCGGACGAGCTCCGGCTCGAAAAGTTGACGATTGTGTCTGCGTCGAGGGTGCCGCCGTCCCAGACGCCGCTGACCTCGACCTCGTCCCCGTCTGCGAGCTGACCCGCTACGAGTTGAGTTTGTATCTCGACCGGAACAGGAGCACGCCGGTTGCCTAGTCGGGTCATATGGGCACCACCTGGAACGACAAGGTCCCGACCTGATGTTGAGCACCGACCGCGCTTCGCTGTACGCCGCGTGCTGTCCCATGAACGACCACACGCTCGAGACGCTGCGTGGGTGGACGTTCGCCTGAACCGAGGTCCTCGGCGGGGCCCGACCCCGATGTCTGCGAGCCGATTGCGGATGCGGTGGAGCAGCATCGTGGCGTGGACCCTGCTGCGTGAGGGCTCGGGCAAAGTCGAGCGCAATTCGGGTATCGCTCGTTGGGGTCTTTGGCCAGCGCCCTTGCCAGCACGGCGTCGAGGTGCGCGAGATCGGGTCGGCGGTCCGATATCCGCGGTGGTGGCGTATGTAGATGGTGGCTGATTACGACAGCGCGATTTGAGTCTTGAAAAGGTGGCGCGCCGGTTAGTAGGTGAAAGGTCGTGGCAGCCAGCGCATATTGATCCGCTCGGCCGTCAAGCGGCTTGCCCAAGAGTTGCTCGGGGGCTACGTAACTGATGGTTCCCACGGCGACGTTGGCGTCAGTGAGGTTGCTGACGTCATCGATTCTGCGAGCGATGCCGAAGTCGGTTAACAGCACCCTGCGCCGGTGGCCATCGGGCGCGGTGACGAGGATGTTCTCAGGCTTGACGTCACGATGGAGCAGACGTGCGCTCATGACCGAAGTCGAGCGCATCAGCCACCGCTGTCACGATTTCCGAGACGTCTTGTTCTGGCATGCCGCCCGGGTAGCTGCTCTCGGATCAATCGACCTGCGTCAGCGCCGTCCACGTAGTCCATCGAGATCCAGAGCCGGCCGTTGAACTCCACCACGATCGAGAACGCCGACGATATGTGGGTGCCACAGCGTCGCAGCCAATTCGGCCTCGCGATTGAATCTCGCCCGAAACTCCTCGTCGTGTCGCTGAGGCCGATGACAAGATCTTCAGCGCGTCGTGACGAGGCAGACGAGGATGCTGGGCGAGGTAAACCTCACCCATACCACCAGTGCCGAGCAAGCGCTGAATAACGTAGCCGGCGAAGACCTCACCGTTGTTCAACGGCATGTCCGAAAGCCTACAAACCGGTACACGCTTGTCAGGCGGCGAATTCGGCCCGCCGGATGAATAAGGACCCCGGTAGCAGAGTCAGCGCCGCTCCTACTACTACTCACCGATCGGCCTGGTGACTCTGGCGGGTGGGGCCGCTTAGCTCTCTTTCACGCTGCGTGAGCGTGGTGGGCCAGTCCAGCCCGCAGGATGCTGCGTGCGGGCGTGTTCGTCAGCGTGGGCGCTGTGAACACCTGGCCTGGGTGCTGCGGTTCTCTCGCGCGGCGTGACCGCAGATCTCCGCAGCCGTCGGAGGTGTGCCGGGGTCGACCTCAATGAGTGTGCGTCCAGCGTCTTCCGCTTTGGCGCGCGCAGTATTGAGACGAACTGACCCCAGCCCGCGTCGCTGATACGTCGATTCAGCCTCGGACTTCGCCTGGCACCGTTGGCCAGAACTGCCCGGGATTGTCGGGATCGCCGACGGGTTTGGCCCGCCGCACCATGTTGGCGACGCCAGTGCGTCCTACCACCACCACGTCGTACGACTGGACGAGGTGGCGGGCCGCTTTGTGGTGGAAGTCTTTGCGTGCTGATTTGCGATCTGCGATGCCGCGCTGCCACCGTCTCGCGTTTAGCAACCCTGGTTCGGACGACCGGGCAGCTTGGCGTGCTGGCCGGCGGCGCGGCGGCCAGTTGACCAGCACGACGCCCCCAGCGGGGCTGTCGATATGCTCGGCGCTCGCTGGTGGTGGCGAAACTGGCGATCCCGACATCGACCGCCGGCTTGGCGGCCGGCGGCCGGCAGCGGCTGGCGGGCCACGTCATCACAGGCAAAGCACCAGCATCCAATATCGCCCTGGCGCTTGATCTGGATCGTTTTCCACCCGGCCCCACCGCACGGTCACGCGGACCTTGACCTGGCCGATGCCCTGTAGATACACCCGCTGGGTGTCGGGTCGCCAGCGGGCGCCGTCGCCGTCTTGGCCACTCCACACTGTCGAATCGGGCCGTGGCCCTGAACCGGGAGCGCCGGGCGTCGGACCCGCTTTGACCCGGCGGAAAACCCGGCAAACGCTCTGTGCAACGCGGCAGCGCGGCCTGCTGACTGGAAAACGACCACACCGCATGATCCGGACGCACGACCCGGATCATCGCCTCGCTGCGCCGACTGATCCCCGCAGGTGATCCGGGTCTTGCTGTGCGACCAGCCATCACGGCGCTCCCGCAATGCCGCGTTGTGGCCAACTCCCGATGTGCATCCACAACATCGCCGCCAACGCCACGATGCTGAGTGAAGCGGTCGGCCGCAGCCGAAATTATCACATGCGCGCGCAAAGTACGCCTCACGCGGCCACCCCATCCCCACCGGTGCTCTGGTAGCATAGCGGGGCACCGTCGACTCACAGACATACCCGACCGAGGCGGCGAAATACGACGGCGACCACCACACTTTGGCGAACCGCCCCAGGCATGGGAAACTCAGCCCGCAGGCCGCGCGAGGTGCGTCCTTTGAATGCCCGCACCACCGAACCTGCAGCGTCGGTCGAGCCGACACGGACGAACACGTGCACGTGATCGGGCATGACCTCCGTGGCCACGATCTCCCCAACCGCGCTCGCCGGCGACCTGCTCAGCAACAACCGCAGCGGACAGCTACCCGGCGACCCAGCACCCGGCGCCGATACGTCGGGCACCACACCACATGCAGCCCCAGCGGAGACCACCCCGCCAGGTGAGCGACGAAACCGGCGCTCCGACATGCCACAGACCCTACGAAGCGGCACCGACAAACCCGCCAAACCACACTGGTCGCTAGCCCCGATTCCCTGACCGCCGGTCCCCTCAGGCGCACCGATGGAAACATGCTCGACGGCTAGATTCCGCACCATGCCGGCGCGCCCCCGAACCGTCACCGAACCGAGCCGCGAGATCGACGTCATCCACGAGACCGACGTGCTGGTCGTCGGGTCGGGTCCGGGTGGCCTCGCCGCCGCCCTGGCGGCGTCGCGCGCCGGCGTGCGAGTGGCCCTGGTCGAGCGGTTCGGCTGCTTCGGGGAAACATCACTACGGTCGGCGTCGAGGGCTTCGCCTGGTACCGCCGCGAGCAGACGGTGGACGCCGGCGGCATCGGATGGGAGTTCGAGCAACGCGCCAAAGAGATGGGCGCAGCGGTGCCCGAGAGCCAGTCGCTGTCCTACGAACTCGACTCCGAGGGCTTCAAGCTGGTCGCCGACCGACTGGTCGAGGAGGCGGGCATCCACGCGATGCTGCACCGCCAGTTCGTCGCACCGCTGATGGACGGCGACACGATCATCGGCATCGTCACCGAGTCCAAGGCCGGTCGTGAGGCGATCCTGGCGCGCCGGGTCGTCGACGCGACCGGGGACGCCGACGTGGCGACGCGGGCGGGCGCGCCGGTCCACAAGACACCACCCGAGGAGATGATGGCGGCCTCGGTGATGTTCCACCTCGCCGGTGTTGACAAGGCGGCGTTCCTCAAGGGGTGGCCGAGGACCCGCAGACGTACCGCGACTGGGCGGCGGGTGAGTTCGCGGCCGAGACCGACGAGAAGGACGCCGACCTCTACTCGCCGTACCTCGGCAAGCCGTTCGCGAAAGCCATCGCGGACGGCGTGCTCCCGGCCCACCTGAACACGATCGGCGGCACCTGGGGCGCGATGCACGACACCGGCGAGCTGACCTATATGAACCTGGTCCACCTCGCCGGCTGCGACGGCACCGACCCCGACAGTCTCACCCGCTTCGAGATCGAGGGTCGCAAGCAGGCCATGCTGGCGATCGAGGCGTTGCGCCGCTACACACCGGGCTGCGAGACCGCCCGCCTGCGCAACTTCGGGATGACCATCGGCATCCGCGACACCCGCAAGATCGACGCTGTCTACAACCTCACCGAGGCCGATGTTCGCGGGCAGGGCCGGTTCGAGGACAGCATCGGCATCTACCCCGAGTTCATCGACGGATACGGCGTGCTGGTGCTGCCGACGACCGGGCGCTACCTGCAGATCCCGTACCGGTCGCTGCTGCCGCAGGCGGTCCGCCACCTGATCGTCGCCGGGCGTGCCACCGGAGGGACCGCATCGCGCACGCGGCGACCCGGAACATGTCGTGCTGCGCCGTCACCGGCCAGGGCGCGGGCGTGGCGGCCGCGGTGTCCATCCGCGCGGACCGGCCTCTGGAAGACGTGGACATCTCCGCGGTCCAGGCGGAGCTGATCCGCCAGGACGTCCGGATCAGCTGATGACCTTGGACCAGTTGGCCCCGAGGTACTCCGCGTTCTTCTTGCTCTGCGCGTCGGTCGGGATCACCGGGGTGCCCTGGACCGACGGCAGCGCGCCGAGCAGGTTCTTGTCGACGGTGCCGCGCCTTTTCCATCGCGTCCGCGCGCACCGGTCGAGCGAGGCCCTTCAGGAAGAGGTTCTGACCCCTCGTCGCTGTAGAGGAACTCCTGCCAGAGCCGAGCTGCGGCAGGGTGGGGATCCGTCCTTGTTGATCGCCTGGAAGTAGTAGCCCCCCACGAGCGCATTGGACGGCACGAACACCTTCCAGGTGGGAAGCTTCTTGGTCTCGGCCGAGCTCAGGTAGTCCCAGTCGATGACGACGGGCGTCTGGCCGGATTCGATGGTCGCGGGCGTCGGGTCGACCGGCACGAAGTTGCCGGCGTCGCTTGAGCCGTACGAAGAAGTCGACGCCCGGAGCGATGTCGTCCACCGACCCGCCGTTGGCGATCGCGGCCATCAGCACCCCGTTAGCTGCGGCGCTGGCGGTCGTGGGATCACCGTTGAGGGCGACCTTGCCCTTGAACTCTGGGCTGCAGCAGGTCGTTGACCCCGGTGATCTCCGGGACCTTGGACGAGTCGTAGCCGACGGACATGTAGCCCCCGTAGTCGTTGACCCAGGTACCGTTCGGATCCTTGAACTGCGCCGGGATGTCATCGAATGTCGACACCTTGTACGGCGCGAACAGGGTGGTGTTCGCCAACGCGATCGCCTGTCCCAGGTCGAAGACGTCGGGCGCGGTGCTCTTGCCCTTCTGCTGGTTGGCGGCGTTGATCTCGTCCTGGCTGTTGGCGTCGGGCTGGGCGGAGTTCACCTTGATGCCGTACTTCGCGGGAGAAGGTGTCGATGATCTCCTTGTAGTTGGCCCAATCCGGCGGCAGCGCAATGACATTGAGCTCGCCCCTCGGCCTTCGCGGCCTTGACCAGGCCGTCCATCCCGCCGAAGTCGGCCGCCGAGGTGGCCTCCTCGGCGTTCACACCGGACTCCGTCTGGTTGCCGGTGTCCTTCTTCTCGGGGGAGCGCACGCCACCAATCCAACGACGACGAGGGCGGACGCGGCTGCGGCTGCGAGGAGCCGTGATTTGGTCATTGCCGAACCTTCCGATGGCAGGAGGCGCCGCAGTTGTGCGGCAGTTACGGAAGCTGGTTGCTGCGGTGAATGGATCCAACTTGGCGTTGGAACCCTACCGCGACATCCGATCATTGGCAGCCGGTTCTGGATTGTCCGCCCATACATCCCACCAGCCGGCTATTCGCCCGGGCATTTGCACCAAACGTTTGTTGTGCGACCGCGGACTTACAGGGCGCTGAGCTGCTCACTGTCGATTCGAAGATCGAGGGTGCCGTCGTTGAGTTTGACAGGCCCACCGCCGCGCTCACAAACACCCACGATCCGATTCCACCGATTTCGACAGCCTGCCCCGCGCTCTCCCCGAAGTCCTCGACGATTACGCCGCCCTGTTGCTGATCCGTACCTGGAAGAAACGACGACCGGCGCATCTATCGCGAGCGGATGAGGGTGTGCCGATCCACCCGCCCTGCGACTCGACCTCGTTTGGCCATATCTGGCCCCCTGCTCGACCCAACCCTGAATTTCAGTAGACCCACGAACTCGCTGGTTATTGCCGATCAATGAAGCGACTTGTTACGCCAGGAGACGTATTGCCAACTGCAGTTCCGCGTGCACCGCGGGTCGAGACTGATCGATGACAAAGGTACGCCGCGGCGCTCGAAAAGTGCTCTAAATAGCTCGGTTCGGGCCGCCCGCAGTCTCTAGAATCGTGCCGATAGCCGCAGGGGAGGGCGCCAATGGCCACGGACATCTTCGCGAAGATCGGTGACATCAAAGGCGAATCGGTTGACGCCAAGCACAAGGACGAGATCGAGGTGCTCTCGTTCTCCTGGGGTGTCGCGAACTCCGGGTCGACCGCGACCGGCGGCGGAGGCAGGCGCGGGCAAGGCGACATTCCAGGATCTGTCGATCGTTCACGGTATCGACAAGGCCACACCCGCACTCCTCAAGGCGTGCGCGACCGGACAGCACATCAAGGACGCGACGATCACCCACCGCAAGGCGGGCAAAGGGCAGCAGGAATACCTCATCATCAAGCTGAACGACGTGACGATCACCGCCGTCAGCCACGGCGGCGCCGAAGACCAGCCATACGCCGAGTCCGTCAGCCTGAAGTTCGCCAAGGTGGACCTCGAGTACAAGCCGCAGCGGCCCGACGGATCGCTCGACCCGGGGCTGCACTTCAAGTTCGACCTGAAGGCCAACAAGGTCGGTTAGTGGTGGAACCGTCGGACCCACCGCCGCGGGAGCTGACGGTCGACGAGGCCATCGCGCTGGCGATTCAGCTGCAAAAGCAGCATCACCTGGCCGAGGCAGAGCAGCTCTATGCCGCGGGTGCTCGATGTGGCGCCACACCATCCAGACGCTCTTGCACTACACCGGCCTGCTGGCGCACCAACAAGGCCGAACCGATGAAGCCATCAACCTCATCGGGCAGAGCCTCGCGCTCAGCCCGAATCAGGCGGACTGGCATAGCAATCTCGGGATTGTTCTGCAATCCAACGGCCGACTCGGCGATGCGATCGCCGAGTACGAACGCGCGCATTGCGACTCGACCCCGGCCACGCCAACGCGCACAGCAATCTCGGCGTCCTGCTGCGCGCCGCTGGCAGGCCGGAAGAAGCCGAGGCTGCCTACCGAACGGCGATCCGCCTGTGTCCCGACCACGTGGATGCCTACACGAACCTCGGCATCTTGCTCAATGGCCTGAACCGCGCCAAGGAGGCCTCGGAGTGCTTCTGCAAGGCGATCACGTTGCGTCCCAAACATCCCAGACGCCCGGCGGTTACTTGCATTGGCGCACTGCATGATCGGCGAAGTCGACGAGGCCGTGAAGATACTCGAGGAATGGCTAGAGGAGGATCCCGGTGATCCGATCGCAGAACACATGCTCGCCGCCAGCACCGGCTGCGATGTGCCGTTGCGCGCGTCGAATGCGTTCGTGGAGAAGACCTTCGACGCCTTCGCCGCGAGCTTCGAGGCCAAGCTGCAGAGCCTGTCATACCGCGCGCCGGATCTCGTTGCAGCCACACTGGCCGACACCGGACTCGTCGCCGATGGCCGGTTCGAGATCCTCGACATCGGCTGCGGGACCGGGCTGTGCGGGCCACTGCTTCGTCCGTACGCGTCGCGACTCATCGGCGTCGACCTGTCTGCCGGGATGCTCGCCCATGCCAGAGAAAAGAACGTCTACACCGACCTACAGCAGTGCGAGCTAACCGAGTTTCTGCGCGCCCGGCATGAGGCTTTCGACGTCATGGTCTCGGCCGATACGCTGGTGTATTTCGGTGACCTGCTCGAGTTCTGCAAAGCCGCCGCCGGCGCACTGCGACGCTCCCGGGTTGCTCGTGTTCACGCCTGCGAACATGCTGTCGGAGAGGACAATATCGACTACCGGCTGGAACTACACGGTCGCTACAGCCACAGTCTCGCGTACGTGAAGCGAGTGCTCACCCAGTCAGGACTGACCGCCGAAGCCGAATCCGCGGAACTCCGCAACGAGGCCGGCGCACCCGTCGCGGGTTTGGTCATCCGCGCGACGAAGGCTGGCTTGACCAGCACCGCAGATCACGCCGAAGTGGTCGGATGGAAACACTCGGGGTGCGTACGCGAAATCGCGTCGGTCCCAGCAGGTTGATGTGCGCGGCGGCCCGGTGATGTCCCTTGAGAAGCACGCGGGTCGAAGCGGACCTGCCTGTGCTGGGCTTGCTGTCGTATCGCATGTGGTTGATCGCCGTGTCTTCGGTGAAGCCGTCATCGTCGGGACGCAGCGCCAGCCAGACAATGCGATCGGGCGGGAGTGATCGCGCGCGTTCTCGTGTCCCATGTTTGAAGTCGCCGAGGACGCCGCGCCGTCGGCGGATCTCAACGCGCGGAACAACCTGCGCAACTGGGCGACCTCGTAACCGGACATTGCGTTTGCCGCTTTCGAGATGAACTGAGCAGACAACCAGTGGTTTGCCGTTGACCGTGAATTCAGCCTTCAGGAATCCGCGTGATAGCCGGGTCGGCAGCCTGGTGTAGGTGACCCTCGCGGTCGGCAATCGAGCAACATCAGCATGCCGTAGTTGCCGATCCTGCCGCCGACGACCGCCGCGCTCTGGTAGTGCTCTCTGATCCACGGTTGGGACAGAAAGATGGTCAGTGCTCCGTCGGTGATTTCTTGAAACACCATGACGTCCGGCATATCTCGGGCCAACAGCGCGCGCGATCGCGCGAATACACGCGATCCCGCAGTAGGTGTCGAACCAAACGTTGAACGTGGTGAGCGTCAGCTCGTCGCGATCGACCGCATGCATCGTCGACACCATTCAACGATTCGTCGCGGGGTCGTAGGTCGTTACCTGGACCGCGCCGGACGGAAGAACACGGCCTAATACGAACGGGGGACGCCGCGTTCGTCGCACGTCATATCGCTCCCGTTGTCGATGAGCGTGGTAGTTCCTTACTGCATTTCGGTGGGCGCAATGCCGCCGGTCTCGTTTGTGTACGGATGGTCGAGGAGACGACCACGAGCAGGGCCGCGGTCACCATCGCGCTGAAGAAGCCGATGGTATCGACTGGCGACAAGGACTCCCTCACGCCGGTCGGCCTGGTGCAGACATGTAGGCGAGCGTGAGTGAGGCGCCGATGCAAAGAACGGAACCAGAGCGGGGTATGCCTGCGGGCTTACTCGGCGAGGCGCTCGCGCCGACCCTCCCGGCGCTGTGCCTGCCGTCGAACCATTGCGCATGGCGGTCTCCCCGCGCACGCCGGTCAGGGCTGACGATCAAACTCGTGGGCCCACCTTGTCGATCAGGACTGCACCAGGTGCGCTGGAACGCCCGTCCCTCATCGCAGGCCATTCGTCCTCGACCACGGCGCGCGCATAGCAGACCAGTCCGTCGTGCAGGCGATCGCCCGCAGCGGCAGAACACCTCCGCAATGGAGTCGAGTTCGGCGTATGGCGATGGCGTTCGACGCTCGACGTTTCGCGCCCGCCCTGATAGCTCTGCGAGCGCGAAAAGGATCACGAACGCAGCATGACTGCGAACATGGTGCCGATCAGCGACAGCGTGCCGGCGCTGCGGGGCAAGTCAGTGAACCAGCCGCCATCGGGCGCGCGGCGGCGAACAGAAGCCGATGGTGATCGTGGCCGTGACCATCAAGATGAGGACAGTGCGGCGACCCAAATGCGCACGGCGATTTACTTTAGCCGCCATACCGGGTTTACCTGGGGCTAACACTGAAACCGGGTCGCACGACGTCAGGCGTAGTCCAGCGCGAACATTGCGCGTCGCTCCACCGGCACGAGGTCGAGGTATTCGCGATGACGGTCGATGAAGCCGCTGGACGAACGGGCAGTAGGGCAGCACCGCTAGCCCCTCCGCTCGATGCGGCTGTCCAGCGCGGCCTTGATGAGCAGTGTTCCCAGGCCTTCGCCCTTGCGCGCCGGGTCGATCTCGGTGTGGATGAAGGAGATGACGCCGGGTCGGCGCCGGTACTCGGCGATGCCCACGACTACCCTGTCGATCGCGATCTCGTAGCGCCTGCGCTCAGAGACATCGGTGACGGTTGAGCGCGATCCGCGGTCAGATCCGGGCGGTCTCGCGTGGTGGTCATGACTGGGAGAGCTGAAGGTAGCGATGCACGAGGGCGATCGCCACACCGCCCTCACCGACGGATGCTGCAACGCGCTTCACCGATCCGGAGCGGATGTCGCCGACGGCGAAGATCCCCGGTGCGCTCGTTTCGAGAGCGAACGGCTCGCGATCGGCCTTCCACTGTCCGCCTTCATCGCGTCGGTTCCCGTCAGAGACGAAGCCGTGCTCGTCGCGTGCGATCTCCGAGGGAGCCAGTCGGTCGCCGCTTCGGCGCCGATGAGGACGAAGAGCACCGTCGTATCCCGTCGAGATGTCGTGCCGGTCCTTCGATCGATGACCTCGATCGCCTCGAGTTGTTCGTCTCCGTGCACTGCGACGACCTCGGATCGCGTTTCCACCCGGATGTTCGCTTTCGTCGCGATCTGCTCGATGAGGTAGTGAGACATGCTCTCAGCGAGCGACTCGCCCCGCACGAGGAGCGTCACCGATCGGGCGTGGTTGGAGAAGAAGATGGCGGCCTGCCCGGCAGAATTGCCCGCCCCGATCAGATACACATCGTTTCCCTGCGCCAGACCGGCGTCGCTGCGTGCCGCACCGTAGTAGACACCGGAGCCGACGAATCGATCGACCGAATCGACCTCGAGGCGCCGCCACTCCACGCCCATCGCGAGAACGATCGACCTCGTCCGGAGAACGTCGCCGCCATCCAGCCTGACGGTCAGTGTCGGCAGGGTCGATGCCTTCGACCCGGCGGGTCACGACGATCTCGGCGCCCAGCCGCTTCGCCTGTTGCAGCGCCCGGCTCGCGAGGTCGTCTCCGGAGACGCCGAATGGGAACCCCGTGTAGTTCTCGATCCGGGTCGAGGTGCCTGCCTGACCGCCCGGGGCGAAGGACTCGATCAGCCCAGTCTGCAGGCCCTCGGAGGCGCCGTTGACCGCCGCCGTCAGTCCCGCCGGCCCGCCGCCCACGATCACCACGTCGTAGCTGCGCCCGGCCGGGCGCGACCGTCAGTCCGGCGACCGTGGCAACGACCGCATCGTCGGGGCGATCAGCCGGGTGCCGTCACGGAGCACCACCACCGGATAGGGGTCGGCCACCGCGGCTCCAGCTCCGGTGCGTGCAACGGCGCCGGGATCGTCGGGATCCAGGCGTTCGTAGGGAATCTGGTTGCGATGCAGGAAGCTGTCGCAGCTGTGGAACCCCGGGTCGAGGCGGCGGGCCGATGACGAACATCGCGGGCTCGGGCGGCTGCGCGGTGGCGCTTCTGAGCATCTCCAGCACGCTCCAACCGCAGCGGCGCCGACCGTCGCCGAGACCTGTGGGCGCCATGGCGGCGAGCGTGTGGAACACCTCGACGGTCAGCTTGAGCACCGCGCGAGGGCTCGACGGCCCGCATGCTGGCGGGCAGCGGCGTACCGAGGTCATCGGGATCTCGCCTCCGAGCTCGCCCTGGACGCCGGACGCCGATCACTGCGCTCGACGCCGTTGACCACCTTCGTCAGCTCGGTCTTTCCCTCGACCACGACCGCCAGGGAACCGACCTTCGCCCCTTCGTGCGCCACGTACTCGCCGGGATGAGGTGGATGTCCTCGACGGCGCCGGCAAGGAACTCCAGCGCTTTCTCACCGAGCTCGGAGAAGAGTGGAATGGTGGCCAGCTCTTCGATAGTGAACATGATCGCCTCCCAACCGTGATCACCTGCGGTTTCGAATGATCGATGCGGGAATCGTCTACCGGCCACCGATACCGGGCATTGAGGCATTCGCCTCAACTACGAGGGCGAGGGAAATCGGCACCGCTGTTCACCTGCGGTCGAGGTTCGGTGCGGATGCCGCTGCGCGCGCGGCCGTCGCATCCCATAGAGTCGCCCATTAGTGCTTAGCGGTGAACGCCTATCGGACGCATGACGGCTGTGGTCGCCGTCCTTGTGAGTTTCGTCCGTATACGGCGGTGCGCGCGCATCGGCCCTGCCCGGCGGAGATATCGCGGGCGCGCTGACGCTCGGGGATTGGATCGCACGTATCAGGTGCACGTCCCGACTGGTCTCGACCACCCGGCGGGCCTCGTGATCAATCTGCACGGTGCCGGTATGACCGGAGGCGACCAGGCGGCGGCGACGAACTACGACGCGATCGCCGACCAGCATGGCTTCGTCGTGGCATACCCTGATGGCATCGACCTCAGCTGGGCCGATCGGGCGCGGCGCATCGATCCCTGACCGGCAGGGCGTCGACGACGTCGGCTTCCTCGGGCACTCATCGATCGCCTCTCCCGACGACTATGGAGTCGCTCCTGGCCGGGTCTTCGTCACCGGGCACGTCGGCGGGCGCGTTCATGGCGAACCGGTTGGCCTGTGAACGCGCGCCGACATCGTTTCCGCCGTCGCGCCGGTTGCCGGGACGTTGGGCATCGCATTTCCGTGCGCGCCGTCGCGACCGGTCTCGGTCCCTGCAGGTACACGGAACCGCCGATCCGGTCGTGCCGGTTCGGCGGCGGCACGATGCTCGGCCGTGGCGGGTACAGCGACATCGTGGCAGCTCCGGCGATGGCGCAGCGCTGGCGCGATGTGGATGGCTGCCCGGGTCCGCCTGTCGAGAATGTCTCGGGTGCTGTGCACCGGTTCACCGCGGCCGGATGCGCAGGCGGGACCGAGGTCGCCTTCGTCCCAGATCGACGGTGGTAGTCACACGTGGCCGACCGGACCAGGCTTCGACACGTCGCAAGAGACGCGGGCAGTTCTTCGCCACGCACGGCAGGTGAGCTACCGCGTAATGGCCCAAGAACTCATGCGGTGAATGAACCGCAACACTAAGCCAATCGGCGGTAACGTCGATGGCTGACCATGAGCATTTGTGTCTTCCTCTCCGCTGCCGACCTCGACGAGCGCTACGCCAAGCCGGCGCGCGATTTCGCCGAGCGCATCGGTAAGGGCGGGCACACGCTGGTGTGGGGCGGTTCCAACACCGGGCTGATGAAGGTCGTCGCCGACGGAGTTCGCGAAACCGGCGGACGGCTCGTCGGCATCTCGGTGGCGCTTCTGCGGGACTGGGCCAGGGCAGACGCGGACGAGATGTTATTCGCCGACGATCTCGCGGAACGTAAGGCGTTGCTCCTGGCTCGATCGGACGCGGTGGTGGCGATGGCGGGTGGTCTGGGAACGCTGGACGAGGTGACCGAGATACTCGAGCTGAAAAAGCATGGGCTGCATGACAAACCGGTGGTGCTGCTGAACACGGCAGGTTTCTACGACGGGTTGATGCTGCAACTGCGGCGGATGGAGGAGGAGAGGTTCTTGCCGGTGCCGCTGGCCGAACTCGCCTTCGTCACCGACGACGGCTCCCAGGCACTCGCCTACCTCGAGGAGTCCTTCTCGCAGCGGTGATCTGCCCTAGTCCCGATGGCGCACGATGTTGATGACATTGCCATCGGGCGCGCGGAGGAGGAACCGGCGCACACCCCACGCTCCATGGTCGTGCGGGTGCACGATCTCGTATCCGGAGCTTCTGCAGCTTCCTCGTACGCAGCGTCGACGTCATCCGTGTGAACCGAGATGACGGGATCCTCGGGCGCCTTTGCATCGCGCGAGACGAGTTGGACGTGCGCGCCGCTGTCAGGTGAGGTGTAGCGGGCCACCCAGCCCATGTTGAACTCCTCCGTACTCAGGCGCGAGGTAGTCGGTGTAGAAGCTCTTCGCGCATCGACATCGGCGACTCGAAGGTTGGCCGTGACGCGTTTAGCGCGCATGTCTATCAGCTCGTCCTCGGCGTATGCGGGCGAGAAAATCCACCACCGCCCCGGCGAATGGGTCGTTGCGATCACCGGCGACCATATGCCCGGCGCCGCCGACATCGACGAAGTCGATATCCGGAAAGCGTGCATATGAATTCGTCGGCTCGCTCCTCGAGTGACGAGATCACTCACCTGACCTCGCACCAAGGAGCATGGGCACGCCGCCGCGGAGAATCGCTTCTGACCGCCGCATGACATGCGATCTACTTCCGTTACCTCGATAGGCGGATGGGCCGAGGTGCCGTCGATGAACTTCGGATCCCAATGCCAGTACCAGCGACGCCGTCACGGTGGCGCAGGTTTGTTCGAAGGCCATCAGATCGGTTGGTCTGGGCCGGTGCGGGTTGTACTCCTGGATCGATGTCGGCGACCTCGTCCAGCGAGTCGAATCCTGACGCCATGCGGTCGTTCAGTCGTGTGTATTCGTGACGCCCCCGATGGGTTCATGTTGGGCACGATGTCGCACGAGCACGACCGCGCGGACGAGGCTGCCGAGAGCTCGCCTGCGAGGAGCATTGCCGTGAATCCACCCAGGGAGGCACCCACCAACACCGGTTGCGGAGGAAGCCGCCGCAGCACTTCCAGCACGTCGCCTGCGAAGCGTGGTGACGCGATAATCGCCGTCTTCGGACCAGTCGGACTCACCGTGGCCGCGCAGGTCGACCGTGACCGCTTGCCAGCCACGCTCGGCCACCGCCGCGGCCGCCCGGCCCCACGAGCGGCGGGTTTGACCGCCGCCGTGCAGGAACAACCACGGCCGGTGCGAGTGGATCGCCAAGAGTCGATCCGGCGACGATGCGAACGCCGTCAACGCCGTCGGTTGCTGAATGGTTCAGGTGACGTGGTTCACAGTGCGGTCCCCAGCGTCCGGTGGTGTTGACCGATGAGGAGCGCGAGACGTTGCAGCGGTGGGCGCGGCGGGCGAAGTCCTCGCAGGCGCTGGCGCAGCGGTGTCGCATTGTGTTGGGTTGTGCGGCAGGTAAATCCAACAAGGAGGTGGCCGCTGAAGTGGGGGTGTGGCCGCAGACGGTGTGCAAGTGGCGGCAACGGATTTGTGGAAGTCGACTCGATGGGCTGACCGACGAGCCGCGTCCGGGTGCTCCGCGCACGATCGACGATCGAGCGGATCGAATTGGTCGTGGTGAGCGACCCTGGAACGCCAGCCGAGCCGACGCCACGCACTGGTCGCGGGCGTCGATGGCCAAAGAGTCCGGGTTGTCCGAAATCGACCGTGGGCCGAATCTGGAAGGCGTTCGGGCTCAAACCCCATCTGGTCGATAGCGTTCAAGATCAGCAACGATCCCCAGTTCATCGACAAGGTCCGCGACGTGGTCGGGTTGTATCTGGATCCACCGGAAGGCCCTGGTGCTGGTGCTGTGGACGAGAAATCGCAGATCCAGGCCCTGGACCGCTCGGCGCCGGTGCTGCCGATGATGCCCGGGCTGCCCGAACGGCGCACCCACGACTACGTGCGCCACGGCATCACCACCCTCTTCGCCGCTTTGGACGTGGCCACCGGGCAGGTCTACGGTTCAATCCATCGTCGACACCGTGCCGTCGAGTTCAGGCAGTTCTGACCAACCTGGATGGGCAAATCCCGCCGAGTTGGATGTGCATCTGATCTGCGGCAACTACACCACCCACAAAGACACCTACGGTCGCCGACTGGCTTGGACGCCCACCTCGATTCCACATGCACCACATCCCGACCCTACTCATCCTGGCTCAACCAGGTCGAGCGCTGGTTCGGGCCTGACCGACCAGAAGCCAGCGCCGCGGCGCCCACCGATCAATCCAGGCCCTGGAGAAGACATCTCGCGACTGGATCGCTCATTGAAACCAAGACCTCAGCCCTTCACCTGGACCAAGACCGCCGACGAAATCCTCGAAAGGTCCCGACGGGCTGGTAGGGGACGATTATGCAAGAGCGAACACACGTGTCAGACAAAGTCCGAGCCGTCCGTCGACGTTCACCGTCGCTCCGGTGACATAGCCGTTGCGCCGGGACGCCAGATAGGCGGTGATGGAGGCGATCTCCTCGGGGAGCCCGGCGCGGCCGAGATCGCATGGCTGGTGGAAGTTGTTGTCGATCCAGGTCATGACGTCATGCGGGTCGGTGGCATCGAGTCCGTCGGCGGCGAGGATGTCTTTGAGATTCTCGGTGAAGCTGGCTGTCACAATGGTGCCAGGGCACACGCAGTTGACCAGAATGCCGTCCTTGGCAAGGCTTTTCGACAAGTTCTTGGTCACACTGGTCAGTGCGTGCCTTCGATGCCGTGTAGGCGACGATGCGCGGATTTTGCCGCTGAATGGAGTGCGCGGACAGTGTCACGATGCGGGCCCAGTCGGCTGCGCGCAGCATGGGCAACGCGGCGCGAATGGACGCGCACACCCGACATGGTGCCGAGCGCGAACGCGGCCTCCCATTCTGTGTCGTCCATCTGCTCGAAATAGCCATCGCCCGGGCCGATGGTGTGTACCAGGCTGTTGAGCTGTCCCCAGCGTTCGGAGACGGCGGCGAAGCCGGCGGTGATGGACGCAGCGTCGGCCATGTCCACGCTGATTCCGACGGCGTCCGGAGCACCGGCCTGCGCGCAGCGACTCCACTGCGGCGTCGAGAGCCGCCCGGCCTCTGGCCATCACGGCGACGCTGGCTCCCTCGGATGCCAGGGTTTCGGCGATGGCCAGCCCCATGCCCTTGCTGCCGCCAGTGACAACGGCTTTCGATCCGTGTGAAGCCCAGGTCCATCGATTCTCCCTTGTGATCAGTGATGCTGTTCGGTCAGCGGTACGGCGATTCGAGCGATCGGTGCTGGGGCCACGCCAACCCGCGCAAGCAGAAGCGCAGAGCACGTTCGCGCGCGTCGGCGCGTTCGCAATCGCCTGTGCGCCCATTGCCGTTCGGTGCCGGCCCAGACCACGCCCTGGATCGACTGTGCTGCGGTGACCGGATCGATGTCGTGGAACACGCCTTGGTCCAGGCCGCGCTGGAGTTGTTCGACGAGCGGCTCGAGCATCATCGGCGTATGCGGGCTGGATCAGCTCGGGGGAGGCGAACATCTGTGATTGCGCCTCGAGCGACAGGCGGCGCAGATCGGACTTGATGTTCTCGTCGAACGCGAGGTCGAGTCGTCCGTCGATCCATGCGGCGACCGCGTCGACTGCGGTGTGGTGGCCATCCGCCATCTGTCCTTCTGAGCCGCACGCATCTCAGCACGAGCCATTTCCAGGAAGACGGCCGCAACCAGCTGGTCCTTTGAATCGAAATGTCGATAGAACGCCCGGGTGCTCAGGCCGAGCGCGATCGAGGACCACAGAGACGCTGAGGCCGCGAACACCTTGCTCGCGAACCGATTTCGATGCCGCAGCCACGATGGTGCGGCGCACATCGGGGTCGGGTGCGAGCTTGTCGCGCCTGTCGCGTAGCGTGGTCGGGTCATGCGCTCGCGTCATAGGTGCGCGAGGTACTCCGCGAACCGTTCGCGGACACACCTCGGGCGTCAGGCCGTAGTCGGCCAGGTCGTAGTCGTGTGCACCGCGAGCGCCAGGGTCTGTGGCTCGCGGGCCCACCGCTCGACCGAGCGCAGCGGTGGCGTCGGTGAAGGTCAGCCGAGCGGCCTCGTAGCTGGCCGCCAGCGTGTTCACCGGATCGGCCTGCAGGTCGGCGAACGCGACGTCGGAAAACCGTTCGTCGCCAGTGCGTTTGCGGAAATCCATCGCGCGCCGGATGCCTTCTGACCAACTGTCCAGCTGTTCGGCGCCGAGTTCCTCAGGGTCGTCGCGGTCGCTACTCCAGCTGCGCACGTAGCGGATGAGGCTGCACACACAGAGCCCATCACCTTGGCCGGATCACGGTGACTCCACATGAATTTGGCGTTCGGATACGCCTCGACCAGCGCATCGAGTGGCGAACACGTGGACCGGCGTCTTCAGGTGCCACAGGGTCGGTGGGCAGTGCCACTGCAAGAGTTTGAGCACCCGGCGGTGGAACGTGTAGGTCTCGCGCATATCGCAATCCATCAGCCACGCACAGGTAACCCGGAACTCGAACGACACCGTCGAAATGGAAGGTACGAAAGCTCATTCCCATCAGGTCCTGGCATTCGCGTCGCGGCGGTCGCTTCGGAGTTGTACAGCGTCTTCATCAACGGGAACATGTCGTTCAGCATTTCGCAGGCCTGCTTCGGCTTGCGCGATGCGCGGGTCGGTGTGCTGGGTTGCCGCCTCCGGCGGCGGGGTCGGCGCCTGCGACTCCCACATTCGCAGTGACCGGAACTGGGGATCGGCGGCGACGAGTTGGCTGAGTGCCGGTCGTTCCGGTGCGGGGCAGGCCGATGACGAAAACTGGGCCGCCCATGACTTCGTCGTCGATCTCGGGGTGGTGACTGTAGTGTGTCCTCGATCTTCAGCCGTTGAATGAGGGCGTTGCTGATGGTGGCGTGCTGTATCACCCGACCCATGTCGGAGAGGTCGGCCTCGGTGTTCAACGCATCGACGGTGCGTTCGAGACCCTCTCGGTAATAGGGCGAGCCGAAGTCGTGCAGACCCGGTCGCGGCGCGGGCGCCGTCCTCGAGTTCGTCGGCGGAGAAGGTCATCGTGCGAATCTCTCGTGTACGGCGCGCCGGCGTCGGTCAAGGATGGATGCCCGCTCATCCGCGGTGAGCGTCTTGGTGTCGGCGGGCAGCGCCGACGCGATGTCTTCGAAGGACACCACCCGGCCTCGCGGTGTCGGCGCAGTCGTAGTGCGCACGCAGCGCAGGATCATCGCTCCGTTGCTGTGGCCCGCGGTGTCGAGCCAGTTCGCCACGCCCGGGTCGCGGCCGCACAGCACCACTCGCACCAGCCCGTCGGAGTCGACGACGGCCTGGTGTGCATTCAGGCTGGACTGATGGCGTCCGTAGTGGATCGTCTCCCACCACGGGTTGCCGAGCGAATAGCTCCAGTAAACGCCTTCGGGCGGTTCGACTTCGAGGATCAGCGCCTCGTCGGCACCCAGTTCCCAGCGGCCGATGACCGGGTTTGTTCTCCGCGGCCGCCCCGATCGCGGTGCGGTCGACCGGAGGCAGGAAGCCGTTGGGCGGTCGCGGCCGCACCAAACTGGAGAAAGAACTGCAGGTTGTCGTGAACGAACTCGCCGAGGGCGACGAGTTGGCGCGACACCGCGACATACCGGATCGACCGTGCGTGTTCTCTGGCCTCAACAGGATCGCCGAGCCGTTCGATCTGCAGCGACGACGGCTTCTCGGTGTCCCAGTCATAGAAAAGAAGTGCCGAACCGTCAGCGTGGGGTGGGCGCCCTCGATCCGCATCCAGTTCCCGTCGCGCTCCTGCGGCGGACAGGACGACCTCGAAGTTGCCGTCGGCGTCTATCTCGAGTTCGTCGACCAATTCGTTTGCGGTGGAGGCGATCCCGTTCATCGTCTGCAGGCCGACATACCGGGCGGTGCCGCGGCTGCCGAACAGTCGGTAGCTTTCGCCAGCGCGCATCGTGGCGCGGGTGTACGATGCAGTCCGGGCACTCCATTCCCCACGGTCACGACGTCATCGGTGCTTGTGCGTTGGACACTGAGAGGATCGGATCGGGATCGAACCGCAACGCCTCATCGACGCCGGCGGCGAGCAGCACCAGCAGATGTCGCATCCCCGACGCGAGGTCGACCCGATTTCGACTCACTGGATCGGAGTCAACGATCTGTGCTGCGGCCTCGAGCTTCTGCAGTAGATGCGACCACGCCGCAGATGGAGTCCACGTCGTCGCGGTCGGATCACCGGACAGTGATGCCTCCGCACGATCGAGTGCGGTAACCAGGCCAGCGCGCTCGCGTTCCCTCCGCCTCTGCGGGTGCGATCCGAGTGCATTATCTGAAAACACGATTTTCAGATAACGACGATCACTATCACAGCCCGAAACCGACGCTGTCAATGCTGAACGGTTCAGGTGGCGTGGTCGCGGTCGGCTGCCAGCGTCGGCAACACCTCATCGGTCAGCAGCTCCACGGACCTCCAGGCTTCGTCGACGGGCATGGCACCTACCAGTGGGTGCAGCACCACAGGATCGCGCGGATTGTCCTTGATGTCGGCAATCAACTGCTCCGGTGTCATGAACCGCGCAGACCGTCCCGCCGCCCTGACGTCGTCGACCGTTTCGATGGTCTCGGCGCCGATGCATGAACGAGTGGACCACGAGCCGCCACCCCATCCCGAGTAGACGCGGGCCTCCCAGAAGTAGTGGTCTGCCCAACTCGGCCCACGCCCGGTCGGATCCTCGTGAAGGAAGACCATGCCGCGACTGCGCTCAGGCGGCATGACGGCGAGCGGGTGCGTAGCCGCGCTCGGCGCAGAGCGCGCGATGGTAATCGGCCAGGTCCGGCAGGTGGCCGGGCAGGTTGAGCGGGAGGCCGTACCTCGCCGCGCGTTTCGCGGTGGCGCGCACGCTGCCGCCGACGAACACCGTCGGATGTGGGCGCGTCAACGGTCCAGGGGTGAAGGTGGCCGATGACCACAGCGATGTCAACGTCTCGAGAAGCTCATCCATGAGCCGCGCGCGTTGTTCGAATGGCGTTCAGACAACTCGTATTCGACGGGTCGATAGCCGCAGGCCGATCGTGACGATGAGCCGTCCGCCGCTGATCGTGTCGACGAGTGCGATGTCCTCGGCGAGCCGGACCGGATGCCGCGCGGGCCAAGGGCACGGTCCACGCTGGCGACAGTCGGCTCGGTGCGGAGAGGAATACCGCGGCCGTCAGGATCGGGTTTGCAGACTCCACCCCGTGCCCGCTCTGGTGGTGCTCGTCGATGCTGACCGCGCTCGCCGCGCGTTTCGCGCACGAGCTGAGTTCCAGTGCTGCCTGCATCCGGTCGCGACATCATCGGCTAGGTCATCCTGCGGGGCAGCGAAGTTGAAGCGCAGGATCGACATCGTCATTGGAATGCCCTCAGGAACATGTCAAAGTCGCCGATGATGTTGCGGTCCACGATCTCGACGCGTATGCGGTCCGGCGATAGGTAGTAGGCGAAGATCGACGGCGCATCGTTGTCGCGCTCGCGGGACAGAGACTCCAGGGTGAAGCCCTCAGCCTCCAGGGCCGCGGCGGTCGTAGCGAAGTCGTCGGTGAAATTGCCCCAGGTGGTGAACGGCGGTGTCGGCGGCTGCGACCCACGGTTGTGCCGGGCACCTCTTCGATGAGTTCGTGCGTGTGGCTGCCTGCAGCGGTAGGCCGAATCAGTCCGACGATCTGCTGCCAGCGTCGGTCCGGATTGTCACCGGACCCGCGATGGCTTGGTGAGAAGCTGTACCCGGCGATTGGCTGGAGAATCGTTCGGCGGCGGCATCGAGGTCGGGTACCACGATGCCGGTGTGGTAGAGGTCCTCGGCCTTGAGTGCTCTCGTCATGACGTCCTATTGGCTGGTGGATGCGCCGTCGACGATGACCAGCGCGCCGCGCTGGTGTACGAGCTCCTGTTCGGTACACAGGAGGCGATGGTGGACGCGCGTTATCTCGGCGGGACACCGGGCGCCCCATCGGGTTCCGGGCGATTTCGGGATCGATGATCTGGGAACCAGTTGGGCGATGGCCATCATGGGTGTCGATCATGCCGGGCAGCCTGGCGTTCACGCCCGGATATGCGCGAAGCGCCCACCTGACAGCGGAGTTGTGGGTGAGGCTGACGATCCCCGGCGCCGTAGCCAGGCCTGGGTGACCTGGCGCGCATTACAGCCGACGCAGGGTTTGCGCGAAGGTTGACCACGCTTGCCCCCGCCGGCGGCTCTCGAAGCGGCGAGCACCTTACGTAGTCCGACGGTCAATCGATACGGCCTGGTTGGGGCCACTGACGCGTCGAACCCGTCTGGTTCAGCCTCGTTGAGCCCGCGCCGGAAAGTTCGCTCCGGCGTTGTTGACCAACACGTCAAGGATGTTTATGTGAAACAATTCGCGGATAGCCTGTGAGTCGGTCAGGACGAGTTGTCGATACGTCATGCCGAAGCAAGGTCGGTGTCGTAGTCAGTGGGCTGCGCCCTGGTGCCGATGATGGTCACGTTGGCCCCCGCGTCTCGGAACAGTGTCGCGGTCGCGTGTCCGATTCCGCTGGTACTACCGGTGATGAGCGCGTTCGTTCCGGTGAAGTCGAACGTAACTCGCGCTGTCATGCGTAGTCTCGATCTTGTTGGCCAGCCACGCCCGGATTCCCAGAAGTTGGTGCTGGACGCGAGTAGTTGTTCGTGTGCGGTTGGAAGGCGCGGCCCGCGCCCGCGCATTGGCCGGCTCGGTGTGGACACTTTTTCGGCGGGTAGATGGCGGTGCGCCAGGCGATAGCCCGCCGCCGCATGCTCCTCGGCGCGGGTAAGGCGCACATCGGCACCGATCCGGTCGACCAGGTCGACGACATAAATGGGACCGACGTCGTACAGCTCGGTGGTGGAGCGGTGCTGGAACCAGCCAGGTAGTTCTCCAGATCGCTCCGCGTCGACACCTTACCGCCGGCATCCCCATCCCTGACCCACCTCGAGCTCCGGCGGCGGCCGATGTCGCGCATCGGGGTGTAGACATCGGTACCGGCGTTCATCCAGCTTCGACAGTTCGATCGTGAATGTACGTGATCGCATCACGCAGCCGAGGTCAGTTCGGCGTGGATTCGCTCTGCTCCATGATGGGGTCGAAGTGACCGGTTACCAGCATTTCCGGGCGCAGACCGCACGAACCCGCTCGATCGAGGCGATAGCCGTGAGCGCGTCACGATAGCGGTCACCCATCGTGACAAGATTCGGATATGGCCCAAAACCGGCCCAGTGTTGCCGCACGAGCGGGTCTTCTGTGTCTGGAAGCCAGACGATATCAGATCGGTCGTCTCTGCCTGGTTGCAGTAGTTCGATCGTGGTGCGTCCGCCGACCGTCAACGTGAATGTCGTCGACCTCGACGTCGGCGGCACCCGAGCACACCACTGCGCAGACGCTGATCGGTCCGCCCAAATCTGCAAATGGCTACGGTCCGCTCACCAGCTTCTCCGAACGCGAAAGCGCTGTTGTTTGCCGGTAGGCGGCCAGCCGGTCGTTGTCGTCGCGCCACTGCCGCCAATTGGCCTGCGCGATGACCTGGTGGCGGATCTCGCATCGTATCGAGGGCCGACCGCGTGGTGTGTTGACTGGGTGACGATGATCATAGCGGATCGAGGAGGGAGGTCAACCGCGTCCAGTGGCCTGGTGCACCTGGCTTTCGAATCCCATGCCGGTGTTTCACGACGACCCTGCCGTCGAGCGGTGGTCAGCGCAGGTAGGCGTTCGACAAGCCTGGTGAACACCAGATGCCAGGGCGACCTCCTGCGCGCGTTGGCCGTGGCCGGGGGCGAGCGCATCGGCTTGACCGACTGCGGTAGATCAGCTCTTCGCTCATGTGACCCTGCTTTCAGGCTGGATGTCAGACCGGTCGAAGTAGAAGGAGAAGCGGGAGCGTAGGTCAGCTCAGGTGAGATACCGAAGTGGCCTTGAGGTCACGATGAACGCCGCTCAGTAGCACCGCGCGGGTTACTATCAGATAGGCATGAAATGCTTTGCGCCAACCTGATGTCAAGTCGACACCCGCCGCGAATAGAGGTCCCTCGAGCAAGCCGATCTCATGACCGTTGAGGTGGTGGAAGGGCGGTGACGTGTGTTTTCCGATCGTCGTACCGTGTCTCGGTCACACACACATGCACTGAGTAGCCGCTCGACTCGGTCGGTCCAGTATTCGAGCAACCATTGCGGTTCGATGCTGCGGCGGCGCAGTCGGTCGAGAATACGCCATCATCGTGATCGTCGGCAGACCACCGCTACCGGGTCGATGAGTGAAGGCGACGGTGGCGTCGGGAAACGTCGCCATGAGAGGACGGAGCTGTTCGCGGTGTTGTGGTGACTTGAGCACCCACGTTCGCGGCCGCGCTAGAAGGCGTCAGTGCTTGCAGAACGGCTTTCATGTAACCGTAGTGGCGCGCCTGGTCGAGGCCAAGGTAGAAGTCGCGCCAGCCCGGCACCCGCGCATGCCATTCCAGCACGTAGGCGGCGAAGTCAGATCGAGGATCTCGACCTCTTCCTCGATCGCCTCGGGAAGCGGTCGTGCATCGCCGCGGTGACTGGTGCGCTCACCATCATGGCGTCGTGTTCGTTCTTCGCCCGTGTGTATCGCGGGTCAACGCCGAAGACGTCTGGACCGTTGCCCGGAATCGGCAGCGGCTCTTGGCTTTCCCAGTATGGCAGTGCGCGGCGTCGTGGATCCGCAGCCAGCAGATTGACGGGTGTGTCGTGCCCGACCGCGGCATCCCCACCACTATGAACGGCTTCTCGATTGGGATCGACTCGATCTCGGGATGGCGCTTCAGCAACTCGGTCCAACGACAGCCGATTGCGCAGCCAACCGGACTACTCGCTGGCGCAACGATCTTGCCACGGATCAGCTGGAGTCAGGCCGTCGCATCGGCTTCGATCGCCCCGACGTAGGCCTTGACCCGCGTTCCCCAGAAGTCCGTCCCGGGTCTGCAGAAAGTCATCGACGCCGCGCCTCGGCGATCATGACTTCCTCAGCCGCATCCGCTCGATGTCGAGGGTCGACCCGGCACGTCGTTCCGTGTGCTCAGGGTTTGCCGTTGCACATCCGACAGTCGCGGCAACGCCGTCAGATCGTCAGAAACCTGGGCTCGGCGGTGTTGCCGCTGCCCATCGTCGGTCCTCAGCTCCGGGATTGCTCTATTCAGATCATGTTCGACTTACCCGTTCGGTATTATGACGCCAGCGAAAACTAGACGTCCGACGCGAAGACCGTCGAAGTGCCCTCCCCGCCGACGGAGCCAGGTCATCGCGGTCATGCACCTGCTGGCCGCCCAGCCAGAGCGGAACTTCTCGCTTGCAGATATCTCCGCAGCCTCGGTATCAGCCGCGCCACCGGTCACGCCATCTCTTGACGACGCTTGCGCGGCTCTGCCATTGGTCGTCAAGGACGAGCAGACCGCTGCACGTACTCGTGGGGGCCTGCGATGGAGCGCCGCCGGCCCGACCGACGAACGGCAGCGAGAGTTCCGTCCGCTGCCCACAGGAACTCTCCGACTCCGTTGGCGCGCGGGTCTTCTTGGCGCGCGCCGCGACGGGTGCGTCCCTATGTGGTCAACGGACTCCTGGTGGGCGAGTCACTCGCGGCGCCACGCCCGTCAAAGCTGGGCTGTTGCCGGATGCCACCGCAGTTGGCCCCCTTCGGACGTGACGCTACGTGGCGTGGGCGGGCGATCGGGCGATCGAGAGGTGGTTGAAAGAGGCATCGGGAACGCCGTCGTCCGGCTGCGTCAACGGCTCACGGCCGTCCTCTCCGAGGTGCGAGGCGCGGATGCGTGATCGAACGCCTCAGCCGCGAGATACGTCCGCGTGTACACGGCTCTGCGCGTGCGCTGGTCGTCGACTGCGAACCCGACCCCATCACCGCACGACTGGCTGGTGCGTTCGCTGATCTGACCCTCGTCGACGCTACCTGCCCGACGAGCTCGCGGCGAAGTGCCGGCCGCCAAATCGCTTTACCATCTCGGCACCTGTCATCGATGTTGAGGGCGCAGTCGTGATGTCCGGTTACGCTGCCATCCGTTCAGCACCTTGAGTCCTGACGAGGTAGACGTTGTGGGCTCAGCCGTCCGCGGTGATCAGCCGTCAGATCGCTTGACACAGCTGGGTTCGGGCGACTAGTCGCGCGCCAGATTTTCGCCGAACGTGGGTTACCCGTCACGCCTCCCGACCGAAACCGTGACACAAAGTCCACACTCGGCGTGCGGAGGCTTGTGCGACGCGGTCGAGATAAGGCCGGTTTGGTCGCGTGCGAGTATCGCCCCGAGTCGCCGTTCAGGTCGATGTGCGCGTCGTCGCCGACGTCGTAGGTCACCGAGAAGATCTGACCGCCGGTGAAGTCGAGATCCCGGGGGTATTCGGTCGATACGGGGTCGGCGCTGTCGATCCGACGGCCACGCCCTCGCCGCGCAGAGAATAGTGGCCGCTTTCTGTGTCGGCAGGAAATCACCCGGTGGCGACAGGTGTCAATGTCATCGACATACAGGGTCATCGTGCCGAGAACCTCGAGCTTCTCGCTGACGGAGCATCTTGGCGAAGTCGACTCCGACCACTGTGCTTTCCCGATGTAGGGGGCAGGGCAGCTGAGTTTCTGCTTTCCGGCGGGATCCCGATGAAGTTGTAGACGAAGTGCAGCTGACCGTCCTTCACGAACATCGTGTAGCCGCCGAACCGCGAGCCCTGCGAGACGATCACGCCCTGCGCTGGCTTTCGTGAACTCGACCTCGGCGAGGATCTTGAACGACGACCCGAGCGTTCTGGCGGCTGAAGCCTCCGGAACCTCGCTCGTGTCAGGGTAGTACGGTGTAGCGGCCGTCCTCGGCGGCGTCACGCTTGTACTCCAGTCGCGTGAATGCCTTCGCACGCCATAGTCGTTGAGCGGCAGGACGTTGTTCTTCTTCGCCTCCGCCAGCCACAGCTGCGGACAGCTCCTCGACCTTCTCCGGGATGCTGCGTGCGGCGAGGTCGTGCGCCTCGGAGCGGTCCACGTCGGTGTGGAAGAGCTGCCAGCGGTCGTCGTCGAAGTGCCCTGGTTGATCGATGCGGGCCGTGCTCGGTCGACAGCCTTCCAGCCCTTGTGCCAGATGGCGCGCGTGCCGAGCATCTCGTAGTACTGCGTCTCCTTCGCGCGTCGGCGCGTCCGGCGTCGTCGAAGCTGTAGCGCATCGAGACGCCCGGCGAGCGGCGTCTGCTCGACGCCGTCGACGACGTCCGGCATCGTCGACCCGCAGCACTCGAGGATCGTCGGGACGACGTCGGTGCAGTGGTGGTACTGGTGCCGCACCTCGCCGCTGCGCCTTGATCCCTGCGGGCCAGTGGATGACCAGCGGGTCGCAGACGCCGCCCTGCGTACTGGAAGTAGCGCTTGAACATGCGGTACGGCGTGCGAGAACGCGACCGCCCAGCCGGTCGGGTAGTGGTTGTAGGTGTCCGGGCGAGCCGAGCTTGTCGATCATCGCCAGGTTCTCCTCGATGTCGTCCGGATAGCCGTTGAAGAACTTGTTCTCGTTCACCGAGCCGTTCGGGCTGCCCTCGCCCGACGCGCCGTTGTCGGCGCAGTAGAAGATCGAGCGTGTTCTCCAGCTGCCCGGACTCCTCGAGGTAGTCGACGATCCGGCCGACCTGGGCGTCGGTGTACTCGGAGAAGCCGGCGTACACCTCGGCCATCCGGCTGAACAGCGTCTTCTCGTCGTCCGAGAGCGTGTCCCACGGGCGCACGCGCGTCGCCGTCGGTGAACGTGCCCGTCGGTCATCGGGTTGAGCGGCGTCAGCTCGGTGCCCTCGGGCAGGATGCCCGCGCTCGATCATCCGCGGCGAGCACCCACTCGCGGTAGGCCTCGTAGCCGTCGTCGAACATGCGCCCTTGTACTTGGTCGATGTACTCCTGCGGCGCGTGGTGCGGCGCGTGGTTGGCGCCGGGGCAGAACCACAGGTACCAGGGCTTGTCCGGCTCGCGACTGCTTGGAGTCGCGGATGAATCCGCAGCGCCTTGTCGGCGAGGTCCTTGGACAGGTGGTAGCCGTCCTCGGGCAGGTAGGGCTGGTCGACGTAGTGGTTGTCCTCGGTCGAGGTCGGGATACCAGTTGTTCGTCTCGCCGCCGATGAAGCCGTAGAAGCGGTCGTAGCCCTGAGCCGAGCGGCCAGTCCTTCTTCGACGGCGCCCATCGTCCACTGCGTCGACCGGCACGTTGTGGTTCTTGCCGACCCAGAACGTGCTCCAGCCGGCGTCGCGCAGGACGTTCGCCATCGTCGCGTTCTCCGGCGGGATGTGCGAGCTGTAGCCCGGGAAGCCGGTCGACGGACTCGGAGATCGTGCGCGAAGCCGTTCTAGGTGGTGGTTGCGGCCCGGTCAGGAACGTCGAGCGCGTCGGCGAGCAGAGCGCCGTCGTGTGCCACTGCGATGTAGGTCGAGGCCGTTCGCCGCGAGCCGGTCCAGCGTCGGCATGTTGATCCGCCCGCCGTACGGCGACCACGCCGCACTGGCCGGTGTCGTCGTAGAGGACGACGAGCACGTTCGGCGCGCCCTCCGGCGCCTGTCGCGGCGAGGAACGCGTCCCAGTCCGGGACCGAGTCGCGGATGTCGAGTATCGATCTTGCCGTTGAACGGCCTCGCCATGACCGCTCCTCTCCGTGGTCAGTTTGCCACGCCCGCTGCACGTTCGGCAGCGTGCACCTGCCCGGCGATGCATGCGGCTGGGTCGGTACGTAGGCGCCGCACGATGAGCGCGAACCCCGTCCGTCCGGCGCCGGGAGCCACCTCGGGCGTGCGCCGCTTGGCTCCGTGGGCGGTTTGTGCGACAAGTGCAGCGTCGGGGCGACCCGTCCGGCGCAGAACGCCGGCTCGTCCGCGTCGAGGTTGACGGTGCCGATGTTGTGTCGGCCCGTTAGGGCTGGCGGCGGGCGATGATGAAGTCCTGGTCGTTGCATGGTCGGCGACCAGAAGCCGCCCTGTCTCCCGTCCACCGGTGGCAACGCGCCAGGCGCAGGAAAGGTCATCGCGTAGTGGTAGCGGCCGTGTAGCAACAGCGTTCAACGCGGCATCGGTGCCGCGGATGAAGTACAGCGCTTCGTGGTAGTCGTTGACGTAGATGTAGACCACTGCCGCCTGCGCGCGGCCGAACCAGTCGGTGCCCCACAGACGCGCGCGTTCTCCCCAGCCGCTGCCAGCCGTTGCCCGACGTCGACGCCCACCTGGTGGTACTTGGCGCCGTCGTGCAACTCGGCGTCGGCTTCCAGGGCGACGCGCAGCAGCACCCGCCGAAGCCAACTGCCTCACGCAGCGCGAACAGCGTGCGTGCCCTGATCGCCATCGGCGTCGTCAGCGCCGACGGCCCGGTGAAGTCGAGTGCCTTCTCGAGTCGTCAGAAGGTGGAAGCAATACGTAAC
>ERZ1370068.6093-contig-5094_pt1 | contig 32016 bp, 43 predicted proteins | sample MGYA00561227_ERZ1370068 | MGnify/ENA primary metagenome ERZ1370068 (study PRJEB38410, sample SAMEA6850437) | metagenome | study: Metagenomic assessment of the ecological functions of the soil: analysis of the soil microbiota associated with the...
CCGTTACATTGCTCACGCCCTGGATGCAGCCTGCGGAAGGAGCCCTGTGCGGCGCCTCGATGGACGAAGCCGGTACATAGTGCACCGGCACCGGCAGCCGAATGCCAGGCGCGAGCGAGTCCTCGAGCGTCGCGAACGTCGGGTCGCTGTGCACGAACACCGCGTCGAAGCACTGGCGAGCAACTGCACGGCGCGCGCATCGTGATCCGGGTTGCCTGGCGCGGCTGGTCAGGATATCGCGCAGGCTGCAGCAGACGAGCGGCCGCGCTGCCGCGGCGCGCGCCTCGTGCAGCATCGGCTCGAGCTCCGCCGCGAATTGTCGTCGGCCGAACGGGAACAGCTCGATCGATGACGACGCCTCGGCCGCGACGAGCGGTAGGCGTCGAGCACAATCTGACGGCGCAACTCGAGCGCGCGGTCGAGCGGGCGCCGGCCGTCGAGGCTGACCAGCGCGCGCCGCTGCCGTCGAGGCCGACGGGTGGCAGCGCAACGATCGGCGCGCGTCCGCCGCCGGCGAACGGCGGGCGCGCGCCGCCGGACACGAACGTCACGTCGAAGCGGGCGCTCAGCGCGCGCACCAGCGCGAGCGATCGCATCAGATGGCCCATCACCGAGTGCTGGCTGTAAAAAAGTAGCGGTGGACGGATCATGGCATGCGCTCCTGATGCCGCCGACGGCAGCGGCCAAACCTCGGCGTAGCCTCTTCACCAGCGCGGCTGGCGTGCGCGTTCGCCGCCGTGCAGCGCCGCGAGGAGGCTGCCGAGCGTTTGGACCCGGGGCGGGTCAGCGCGGAACAGATTTTTTCGACGCCGCCAGCCGACGGCGAGGGCACCGGCGACGGCGACGGCGATCAGCGTGCCGATGACCATCGTCCACGTGATCGCGCGCGGAATCGGGCGGAGGCGCCGTCGCCGGTCAGCACGAACGCCGCCCAGTAGTGGGGATTGGCAAGCGTGGTGCCCCCGAGGAATCGCAGCTTGGCGCGGCGCAACGCTTCGTCGCGCGGCTCGCCGCGGCTCAGGTGGTGGTAGAAGACCTGCATGAAGTCCGACGTCGGCCCATCGGCCACCCGCCACATCGTCGTCACCGTCGCGCGGACGCCGGCGGCGAGAAAGGCGCGGCTGAAGCTCTGCACGCCTTCGCCGCGCACCACGCGTCCACGCTCGGTCTCGCAGGCGCTCAGGACGGCGAGATCGATGCCGTCAGTTTCAGCGCGTGACGCTTCCCTCAGGAAGAGATAGTCGGGATTCGATCCCGACTGGTCCGGCGGCGAGAAGACGATGCGGGACCGCTCCAAAGCGCCCGTGTCGGCGAACGCGTGCGTGGCGAGATGGCAGGATCGGCGCACGGTCCACCGCCTCCGAGCAAGTATGCTTTGCGGTTGTCTGCGCCGATGTGCAGCTCCGCGCGACCGCCAAGCTCGCCGGCGGCGTGCCGCACTTCCTCCGCCGACGCGCGGTCAGGCGGTCCGCCGCGGTTTCGGCGTCGAACTCGTTGGCGGTGTCAACGGGATCGGCGAACCCCTGGAACTGGCGGTTTCCAAGGCGGCAGCCAGCGTGTAATCGTCGCGGGCCGCAGCAGCGTCGCGGCCGTCGGAAGGTAGCTGACCGCGGCACGTTCCACCAGCAGCTGCGACCCCACCGGCAGCACGTCGAACGGTGCGAGCGCGATCGGGCCATCAGGCACGACGATGACGTGGTCGATACCATCGAGACCAGTCGGCCGGCGGAAGAATTTGCGCGGCGACCGCGCTCGCTTCCTGCCGCCACCTGTCCGAAGGCCCGGCGGCCAGCGCGTCGACGAGCGTCCGCAGCCGCGATTCGTCGACGTGGAGAGGAAAGGTCGCCGCCCGGGTCGCCGTCGCCGCGACGACCGCGGCCGCCTGCGGCGCGTGCCAGTAATCGACGAGTAGGCGTGCGCGCCGGCAGCGCCCGGCGCACGCCCGCCAGGTCGATCGGCGTGTCGAGGCGGAGCCGCTCGCGCCAGCCGCGCGAGTGGCTTCGTTCGAGCATGCCGAACAGGGCATCGGTGTCCGCCGACGGGAGGCTGGCGGCAATCAACGCGTCATGCACTTCGCGCTTGTCGTTCAGGAATTCCGTCCGGAGCGACGGCACGCGGATGCCCTCGCGGACCTGCTCGATCGTCGCGACGGCGGTCTGCAGATACGAGACGGCCTGCCCGCGATCCGGTGCGAGCCGGCCCAGCCCGTAGAGCGCCTTCCACTCCTCCTCCGGCGTTTTCAGCTCGCGCGCCAGCGCCGGCCCGGCGCTGAAATCGTCGCGCGCGTCATCGCGATGATCGCTGCGCAGGCGGGTCTCACCACGGTAGAGACGGCTGTGCAGCATCTCGCGCCGGTTGCCGATCTTTGTCGCGGTGTCGATCGCGGCGGAGAAGCTGCCGTTCGGCCTCATCGAGCCTGGACAGATCGAGCGCGAGCACGATGCCGCGGTTTTTACCGTATTCAACTCGCCGTCGACGTCGTGATCGCGCGCGAACTCCGCGCGCGGCCTGGTCGTAGGTGGACAGCGCTCTGACCGGATCGCCGAGACGGCGGTAAGAGCACGCCGGAGATTGACGAGCAAGCAGCGCGTGTTCGCGCGGGCGCAAGCCGGCGCTCGAATCGAGATCCCCGTAAATGGCGAGCGCCTCCTGATCGCGGCCGAGGCGTTGGTAGAGCGCGGCCTGATTGGCACGCAGCAGACGGCGGCGCCGGGGACCCACGCTGCGTCGCCGGCGGTCGCCGTCAGCGCCAGCGCGTCCCGATAGAGACGGCCGGCATCCGCATACCGGCCGACGTAGAAATTCACGTTTGCGGGATTGCCGAGCTGCTCGGCGCGTCCTTCCACGAATCCGGCGCGCGTGGATCGCTCGGTGGCGTCGGTGAAGAGGCGCTCGGCCTGGTCGTAATCGCCGGCGGCCAAGCGCCGACAATCCCTGCCGGTTCACCGAGAGCGCGGACTCCGAGTCGTGGCCGAGCCTTTCGAAGAGCTGCGCCGCTTCGGCGGCGTGGCGCCGCGAGTCGTCATAACGGCCGAGCCCGGTTTCGATCGTCGCGGCACCAAGCAGGGCGCGAAGCACGCTCGAAGCGATCCCGCGGACGAAGCCTCGACCGCGCGGCGGTATGCCTCCAGCGCAGCCGCTGGATTCTCCTTCGGCTTCCTGAGCGTCCTGGCCTCAGACAGCGCGGTGCGAGGATCGTGGCGTCTGCGCCGAGATGGGCACGAGCAGCCCCCAACTCGCCAGCCACAGCACCGCGAGGGGCGGCGGGATCCGCATGATCGAGAGCGTATTACACGGTGTGCGAGCCGATTTTGTTGTTCCGCGTCGCGTGCGCTCGGGTCTTACTGCTCGGGCGCCAATAAGGCACGCGCGATGCGGTCATGATATAATCGACCCGGTGACCGACGTGGACCCTCTCCGACGAGGAGCTGCTCGCCGCATCGCGGCAGGCGGGACCGGATCGCTCGCGGCTCGTCAATGACCTGTTCGCACGCCACTACGCGCGCGGGTCGCACGTTGGTGTCTGCGGTTCACCGGCGATCGCGACAGCGCCGAGGACATGGCTCAGGACGTCTTCCTCAGGGCGCATCGCCATCTCGACTCGTTCAAGGCCGATTCGCGGTTTACGACGTGGTTGTATGCACAATCGTCCGGAACGAATCGCTCCGACGCCTCGCACGCCACCGGCCCCCGACCGATTCGGAGGAAGTGCTGGCGGAGGTCGCGTCGATCGATCTCCCAGCCGACGAACTCGTGAATCGATCGCAGCGCGGCGAACGGCTGAAACGCTTTCTCGCGACGACGCTCGATGCCGTCGAGCGTCGGGTTTTCGTGCTCCACTACGGTGACGGCATGCCGCTCGAAACGATCACTCGATTGATGCGCCTGGACAACGTCAGCGGCGCCAAAGCGTACATCGTCAGCGCGCGACGGAAGATCGTGCGAGCGATGAGCCGCCTGAGAGCGCGAGGAGAAGCCCTGTGAGCGACGTGAGCGACGGACCTGCGGCCAGCCTGGAACGCGACCTGGCTGCCACTCCCGAGTGCGTTCCACTCGAACGGCTCGCCGGAGACCCTCGGCGCCCACGAGCAGCGGCATGTCGACAACTGCGTGCGCTGCCAGAGCAGAGCTCGCCTTGTTTCGGGAGTTCGAGGAATCGCCCCCGGCCGCGGGTGAAGGCGCAGACGTTTCGTCGATTGTCGCCGCGCTCGCGCGGCGCCAGGCGGCGACGCCGGATCGGACGGCGCGAACGCGGTTCGCCGGGCTCACGTCAGCCGTGTGGCAGTGGACGACGGCGGCTGCGGCGCTCGCGCTGCTCACCACCGGCGTATATCTGCTGCGGGACCGCGAGCCCGCGGTTCGCGAGATCTCGAGCCCGTCGCAGACCTATCGAATCCTCCGGCTGGACGTGCGCGGCCCGGTCGGCGAGGTCGCGTCGCGCCCACCGTCCTCGAATGGGTGGCGCCGAAAGGCGCGGTCAGTTACGATGTAGACCTCTTGGAGGTCGATCGGAAGCCGCTGTGGCGGGCGACCTCGTCAGTGTCACACATTGACCTGCCGGCATCCATCGTCGGCCAACTCGTTCCTGGCAAGGCGGTCCTGTGGGAGGTTCGTGCCAAGAACGGCGCGAACCACGTTGTCGCGGAATCTGGCACGCAACAATTTCGTGTCGCCATCGCCGGGAGCTCGCCGAGGACTGAGTCATGAGCACGAGGTTCAAAACCGGCCGTTTCGCCGCCGCGGCTGTTGCGCTACTGCTGATTCCGGCCGCGCTGCGCGCGTCGCTGCCGCTCGGCGTGTCGCTCAAGGTGAGCAGCGAAATCGCGCCGCCGGGCGGCATCGCGCAGGTGAAAATCAGCGTCACCGAACCGCGGCCGATTTCGACCGGCGGCATGTTCTTCAGTACCAGTCTCGATTTTGCCGGCATCGCCGGCGATGAGCCCGGACAACGATACTTACGGCGTCGCGCAGATTGACGGCTCGCAACTGCGATTCGCCGTGCAGTCGCCGACCGGCACGCTCGGCACCAACAGCGACTACCCGATCTTCACCGTCTCGCTTCGCGTACCGGCGGGTGCGTCGATCGGAAGCATCTCCCCGGTCTCGATCGGTGGCGGTGGGCTTCGCTTCTTGAGCCCGACCGGTGCGGTTTATCCGACCGAAATGAAGAATGGGTCGGTGACCGTTGCCGACGGCATTTCGATCGACGATGTCAATCCGGGAAGCGCCGACCTGCAAGCCGGCAGCGTCGTGTCGATCGCCGGCCGCGGCTTCTGTCCAACAACGCGCGTGAAGTTCGATAGCGCGAAGCTGTCGGCGGTGCAGCTAGCGTCGATCCGACCCACATTCAAGCGGTGCTCGCGTCGGCGACGCGAATGCACGGTCAGCGGATTCGTGCCGAGAACATCGACAGCGAGAAGACCACGTACTTCTCTTTATCAGCGTACGGTCGCGTAAGGGCGCCAGCGCCGTTGCGGCCCTGCAGAACACGGTGCCGTTGTTTCCGCTGCGGCTCGCCACCGAGGCCTCCATCGACCTCCTGGAGCGTTGAGCGGCGTCGCATTGCAGAACATCAGCGACGATCGGGTCGTGGTCGAGCTCGATCTGCTCTCGCCGGAAGGTCAGACGCTCGCGACGACCATCAGAGCGATCCCGCCCAAACGATTCAAGGTGAAAGAAGTGTCGGAGCTCTTCGGTCTCACCTACGGACTCATCGTTCGCCGTGCGCGTGCGAGCGAGTGCTCCCATCCAGGCGATGGGGATCTCGGTCGACCCGTCCGGGTTCCGCGTCGCCGATCGTCCCGCGCTAATATTCCGTCCGCTTGCGCGTCGGCCTGGTCGTCACCGGCGGCTTCGATCGTACCGGCCGGGAGCGGGTCGTTCCGGCGCTGCTCGCGTTCGTCGATGCGCTGGCGCGGCGCAACGAGACGCACGTCTTCGCCTTGCGCCACTACCGCGAACCATGCGTGTACATGCTACGCGGCGCGACGGTTCACGACCTCGGACGAGTTGACGGCATGCGGCGGCGTCGGCCGGTTGCGCCAGGCGCACCGGCTGTCGGCTGCAATCGAACGCATCGGTCGATTCCGACGTGCCGCAGTGCGTATTGGGCCGTTCCCGCAGGCGTCGTCGCGACGCGGGTCGCCCGTGCCCTTGCCATTCCTTCGATCGTGACGTTCGACAGCGGCGAGTTCGTCTCGCTCCCCGACATCGGCTACGGCCTGCAGCGGCGCTGGATCGACCGCCGCGCCGTGGCGGCGACGATTCGGTCCGCGACGCGGGCGACTGTTCTGCACCGAGTACATGGCTCGACTTGCGAGTGCCCACGGAGCGCGCGCCCAGCGCGTGCCGCTGGGCATCGACCCGGCGTGATTTTCCGCGCGTCGATCGGCTGGATGGCCTCGCCGTGGCGGCTGCTTCACGTGGCCAGCCTCAATCGTGTCAAGGATCACGCGATGCTTCTCCAAGCGATGGCGCGAGTCGTCCGGACGATGCCGTCGGTGCATCTCGACATCGTCGGTGAAGACACACTCGGAGGTCGCGTGCAACGGCTCTGTCGCGCGCTCGATCTCGACACCTACGTCAGCTTTCACGGTTTCCAACCGACCGATGTCCTGGCGTCGTTTTACGCGCGCGCTCACCTTCACGTCGTGTCCTCACGCCACGAAGCCGCCGGAGTGGTGTGCCTGAAGCGGCGTGCGCCGAGTACACTACGGTCGGCACTTCGGTTGGCTACGTCGCCGACTGGGTGGACGATCGAGTCGGTCGCCGTGCCGGTTGGCGACAGTGAGGCGCTGGCCGCGGCGATCGTCGCACTGCTCGCGGACGCGCGACAGGCGAATTCGTCTGGCGGAGGCGGCTCGATCGTGGGCGCTGGAACACTCAGCGGACTGGACGGCGCGACGATTCGAGGAGATCTATGTTGAGGCGCGCACGGCGTGAGGCGAGCGCGTCGTGATACGCAGCGAGGCGCGCCGCGGCCGATCGCGCGCCAGCTGAGCGCACGATCGAAATGCGCGGTCATCAGCGCGCGCGCGTCAGCCGTATTGGACCGCGCAGCGTTCACGAGCGCCCGCGCGCACGCCTCGGCGTGGCCGGCTTTCCAGAGAGTGCCGAACGATCCGCCCGCGGTGATGACCCGGAACGACGGAATGTCGGTGACCACGGGGAGGACGCCGCAGGCGCACGCTTCGAGGAGCGCATAGCCGCTGCCTTCCCGATGGCTGCCGAGCACGAACAGATCCGCAGCACTGTAGAACGCCGCCAGCCGCTCGTGCGCCACCGGCCCGAGGAGAGCGTACGCGATCGCGCAGCGGCGACGACCGCACGCGTGCGCGAACGAGCGGCAGCAGCTCGTCGCAGTCGTAGATCATCGTGAGCGTCGCCGCCGGCAAATCGCGCAGGCTCTGTTCGAACCCGTCGACGACCGTCAACGGATCCTTGTTGGCAGTGAGCCGTCCCACCCAGAGAACAGCCGGCTCTCCGTCGATGCCGGTAACGGCTCGCGCCTCCGCTCGAGGGATCGGACGAAACGTCGTGCTGGCTTCCATCACTTCGTACACGCGGCACGTCGCAGGCAGGAGCCGGCGCGTCGCCAGGCCTCCGATTGTTCGGCGGCGGCGAGAGAAGCCGTCGACCGCGCCGCTCATCCTGCGGCGAATCGCGCGATCGAATCGAACACGACGGCCGGCCGGTACGCCGCCGCCGTGGTCCTGAACGACGATGGCGACGGAACGATTCAGCCACTGTCGAAGGGCCCACGTGTGCGCCACGAAGTCCAGCCCGTTGACGTGTACGACATCGGGCTGCGCATCGGCCACAGTCCGATGCACGCGCGACAGCTCTGCAGAACGTGTACTCGATGCCGTTTCGCGTGATGCGCGCGTCATGGTGGAATCGTTGAACCACCGTCATGCGATCGGCGCCGGCCGCGGCGACCGCTTCGCTGAAGCCGGTGAGCGTTGCATACGCCTCGAGCAGCGCGCCCGGATCGGTGAGCGCCTTGTCGAACGCGTAGTTGAGCTGAACGACGTTCATGCCTCGCGGTGTCGGTATCGACTGGTAGTACTGGTTACAACGAGCCTTCAGCCGCGATCCTCGGACCGCGACAACGCCGGGGTCCCCACCCGCGCACGCCTGCGCGGTGGGGTGGAGCGGAGCGGCCCGGTCGTGAGTCCGAGCAGACACGCCATTAGCGCTTCGCCGGAGCGGAAGCCAGATTGCCGCTTCAGCTGCGACGTAGGCGGCCATCGCGCCCACGGCGCCGAACCGCGGAATGAGTGCCGCACATCTGATCGCTTGAATCGCGCATGCGATTGCGCTCCACCGCAACACGATCGTCTCGCGCCCCGATGCGTACAGATACACCTTGCGTCCCGCATTCGTGAGCGACGGCACGAGGCCGATTGCCGCCCATGAGAGCGCGGCCCATGCGCCCTCGAACGCGTCGCCATACGTGTACCGGACGATCGGTCGTGCCCCGACGACGAGCGCAGCCGCGGCGCCGAGCGCGAACCACCTGAGCGCGCCGTCGAAGCGAGCGCGAACCGGCGTCTCGCCGGTTCGCTCGATGTCACCGGTCAGCACCGGCAACGCTGCGCCGCATGCGGCCGACGGCAGACGACGAGCGGCGCCTTCGAGCCGCTGGGCGACACCGAACGCGGCGACATCGGCTGGCGTCGCGGCGACGCCTCAGGACGATCGCGCCCATTCGCGATTGAATGTTGGCGACGAGCCCCGTCATCGCGAACGGGACGCCGCGCCAGACGAGCTGCCCGATGGAACGGAGCGCGACGGCAGATGGACTCGGTCCTCAGGAGACACACGTGTGCCATCCAATCGTCGCGACACCGAGCTGCGCGAGTTGAACGGCAAGCGCGAGACGAAGCAACGCCGGGATCGATCCGCCACCGACGATGATGAACGCGGAGCCGACAGATTGCGTCAGAGTGCCCACCGTCTCGACGATGAGAATCACCGCGAGCCAGGCGGGCGACGCGCGTACACCGCGGCCAGGCACCCGTACGCCATGCCGGCTGCCGCGGTCGCGGAGTACGAGGTGGCGTGGTCTGAACCGACGCGTCCGGGATCGCCCAGCGGCCTGCGCCGAATACCGCGAGCGCCAGGGCGACGGGGTGAACAGCGCGAGCCGCGCGACGACAGCGCCGCCGACGATCGCTCCGACTCGACCACCGCGCGCGGCTTCGCGCGTCAACAGCACACCGAAGCCGAGGTCGAACATCATCGTCAGCGCGGACGCCCACGTCGCATACAACGTCCAGCGACCGAATTCATCGCGGCCGAGCCCTCGCGCGATGATCACCGACGTGGCAAATCCGATGACGCCGCGCACCAGGTCCGATGCGACGAACGCGGCGGTCATCCGCGTCAGGCGTGTGAGTGATTCGCCCGACGTTGGCGATGGGGCGACCGCTAGTGTCCCGAGTTCGAAATTCGGTGAAAATGTCAGCGAATTTCGAACTCGGGACACTAGGCGCACTGCACACCCGGTTCATGAATTGGACATCGTGCGATCGCGTCCGCCACCCTCGCGTCCGCCAGTCGTAGCGTGCCGTCGATCAGAACTCGCTTCGTCTGAACGCGGCCAAGCTGGAATGCCGACTCGAACGCAGGAGCGCCCACGACCGGCCGGCCGTCGACAACCGTCAGCAGAATGTCGTGGCGCGAGGTTCGCAGGAGGGCCGCGCCGGGTTCGTCGTCGCTGCCTGGGCTGCCTGGGCTGCCTGGGCTGGCAGGGCATGGCAGGCCTGGGAGGCTGGGAGGAATGACGAGCAGGTCGGCACGTGCGCCGCGCCCGACACGGCCGATGTCCCGAATTCGAAGCACGTCCGCCGGAACCGCTGTCACCATGCGCAGCAGCGTGCGCGCGGGCATCGCGACGAGCGATGCGGCGTCGCGCAGCTCGTCGAGCAGATCGCGAGCGCCAGTGAGGCGTGAATCGGTACTCAATCGCGAGCCGGCTCGCGGCCTCGGTTGCGCCGAGACCGGTCCGAGCGGCTGCCGGTGCGCCGAAGCAGAAATTGATTCGACGCCGGACACCACACCGCGCCCGCGCCGCTTTGCGCCACCCGACGCCATCCGTCCCGATCGATGCCGACGCCGTGGACGAGCACGGCGTTCGGTGCGAGGCACCCGAGGCGCTCGAATCGCGCCAACTCGCCGCGCGCGTCGTCGTCAACGCCTTCAGCGAGGTGCACGATGAAGGGAGCATTCGCCGGAGTCGCGCGGAACCGGCGTGCGACATCGCCGCCCGGCTCGCCGCGCGCGCCGGCCGGCTGAGCGGCGAGGAGAAACGAGTGTGCCCACCCGTATCGCCGCACCACCCGAATCGGCCGCCTCGCACGCAACTCGCGATAGAGCGGATTGTGGTGCGCAACCGTTGTCACCCCGGCGAGTAAGTTCTTCAACAGCCCGATGAACAGACGAGCCGACAGCGGAGTGCGCCTGGGCGGCGCGCATCGCGCGGTCGTGCGCCAGCCGGCCGCGCATATCGGCAATCCATTCCGAGACGTTCGCGTACGGTGCGCCGTCGGCGATGCGGCCGTAGTGGTTCAGCTCGAGGTGATCGTGCGCGTTGACGAGACCTGGCAGCACGATCGCGCCCTGCAGATCGACGACGGCGTCGCCGCGCTTCGGCGGCGCGCCCACGTCGAGGATTCGAGAGCCAAATCTGATTGAGCCGGCGACGCCCTCGTCGGTCACGACGCGCGCGTTGACGAACGAGATCGGCCTGGCAAACATGAGATTTCAGATTTCAGATTTCAGACTGCAGATTGATTTCAGATTGGACGCGTTCACCTCCTGGCGATCTCCGTGTCCTCCAATCTGCAATCTGAAATCTGCAATCTGCAATCTCATCTTCTTTTCACAGCGTGGAAGATGGCCACGACCGGCGGGTTGCCCCACTTCCGGCGGAACGCCTTGACCGCGGGATCGGCGTCATCTCCGTTGAGACGCGGTTCGCGTACCGCAACGACCTTCAGTCCGGCCGATGCGATCGCGTCGAGGTGCTCCTCGATTGAATGCGGCGTGTACGGAATGGCCAACGTTTCGCCATCGTCGGTTCGAAACGTGCGCCGCCAGCCGTTGAACGCCCACGATGGATGGAAGTCGGAATAAATCAGGTGACCGCCCCGCATCAGCGTGCCGGCGATCTCGCGGACGCAGCCGGACAGATCGTCGACGTCGCCAATCATCAGGGCTGGCGATCGCGAGGTCGAACAGATCGCGACGGAAGGGAAGGTGGCGGGCATCGCCGCAGACGCGAGGCGTGCCTGGTCTCGACCTTGCGCGAGCATCGCCCTCGAGAAATCGACGCCCGCGACGACGGACGCACCCGTCGCCGCGAGCAGCGGCAGGTGCGGCCGGATCCGGTTCCGAACGTCGAGCGCGCGCCTGACGTGAAGCCCCGCAGCAGCGTCTCGAACACTTCCTGCTCCGTCCGCATCAATGGATTGTGAGCGACGGGGGATAGGTCGGCGCCCACCAGCTCGTACGTCGTGGACCGGGACCGTCCGGGAATTCGGCCGAACCTCGCGAGAGCGTGAGACGACAGGCAGGCGCACGCTACAGCACCTCGACAAACCCGGACAGGCACGATAACCATGAAACCGCGAAACCACGAAAGAGAAACCATTAAGGCTTTTCGTGTTTTCGTGGTTTCGTGTCTGTTGAATGGGACCACATCAAACCTTGAACCGCGATCTTCGGGCCGTTCCAACGGAACGGCCGTTTTCATATTCGAGCAGACACGCCACTAAAATCCCGTCGTTTCCGGGCGCTGATAGCGAACCAGTCGATGCAGCGCCCTCAGCTCATGCCGGCGCTCCATACCATTCCGAGCTTGTATCGCCATGCGCTGGCGGCCTTCAGCACGAGCGCGCCTCCACCCGTTCAAACGCGGGTCGGTCGTCGTCGGATAGAAGGCGTTGATCACGCGCTCGAAATTGCGGACGCGCCTGCGGACCGTGCCATCGATCCACGGGATACCGTCGCCTCGGCGCATCGACAGCTGCTCCACGTGGGGGATGCCCAGTCGTCGAGCGTCTCGGGAAACGAGAACCCGGCCTGTTGCGCGGCGGAGTACAGCTGGCCGTCGAGCGGGACTGGCGTGTACGTGTAGAGCACGATTTCCGTCGCCGGGTTGATGCACTTGAGGCGCCGGATGAAGGCAAAGGTGTCGTCGACGTCGCGATTCGGATCGGGTGGGGCGCCGAGCACGAATGAGAATTCCGGGATGACGCCGTGTGCGCGCATTCGATGGGCCAGGTCCAGCGCCAGCCGCGCGGCCGACTTTCCGCCCTTGTTCATCGCCGCGAGCGTGGCGTCGCTGCCCGATTCGGCGCCGGAGAACACCATCTTGAGGCCGGAGCGCGCCATTCGGTCTCCACGTCGCGTCGGCTGCACTGCATCAGCGTGTCGATGCGGCCGAGCGCCCACCACCGGATGCCGAGCGCCGGCGATTCGATCCGCAGAACTCGGCGGTGCGCGCCTCGGAGATGAAGAAATCCATGTCGTGCATCTGAACGGCGTCGACGCCGTAGGTCGCAACGAGATGCCGAAGGACGCTCTCCATCCGCGCCGGCGACTGCGCCAGCCAGCGGCGGTTCGACATGGCGACGACCGCGCAGAAGCTGCACGCGAACGGGCAGCCGAACGAGGAGTTGTGCGCGACGGTCCGCGTGCCGAGATAGTTCGCGTGCACGTAGCGCGACATGTCGACGCGGTGATACGGGAGATCCGGCAGATCGTCGAGCTGCGTCGGCGGGCCGAGCGGGTTGTGCTCGAGCCGCGATCCCGACGTCCACGATAGACCGCCAATCGCATCGAGCGCGCCTCCCGATCGCAATGCGTCGATGAGTTGCAGCAGGGCGCGTTCGCCCTGCGAGCGGACGACGAAGTCGACGAACGACGACCGCAGGACCGTATCGGCGTGTTGTGTCGGGAAGTATCCGCCCCAAACGATCCGCACGTGCGGCCTCGCCGCCCGGACGCGCCGGCAGACGGCCACCGCCTGCGTCAGCTGCGGGCCCGGCATCACGGACACGGCGAGCAGCGACACCTCGCGCGGATTGGCTCTGTCGATCTGATCGACGATCGCCGGCGCCGGATCCGGCACGACGTTTCCGTCGATGAGCGTCCAGGGCTCGCGGCCTTCGAGCACCGCCGGCGAGCGCCATCAGCGAGAGCGGCAGCGGCTGCTTCCCGGGCGTCGTCGACAGCGGGTTGTAGAGCACGATCATCGCGCCGACCCACAACCGAACGCGCCGGCTGCGCGCCCGAGCCTGAATCGCGCGAGTTCCCGGCGCACGCGCGCCAGGCGAGCGGGCCGCGCGACGGGATGAACGAGGTCGACGCGCCGAGCTCGCGGGCGGTCCGGGCGAGCGAGCCGAAGGTCAGGTATCCCACCCCGCTGCGAACGATGTCACGCAGGCCGTAGTCGCATTCGAACCGGCGCACCATGTCCGCCACCATCGCGCGCCCGCTGCGCGTCGTCGTCGAACATCGGCGAGTCCATCACCGCGAGCGTTCCACCATCGGCGAGCAGACGCCGCGCCGCCGCGAGCGTTGCCGCACCGTCCCTGGCGTAGTGGAGCGATCCGCTGAAGACGACGAGATCGAATTGCCCGGGCGCGCAAGCGGCAGCGCGTCGAAGCTCGCCTGAACGGCCGTAAAGCGCGACACGTAGTGGCGGACGGCGCCAAGGCCGTCCGCTTCATCGTCAATCCTGTCGACCGCGCAGACGTCATGGCCACGACCAGCGAGGCGGTTCGACAACCAGCCGTTCCCGGCGCCGAGATCCAGGATGCGCAGCGGAGTGCCGGGCAGGCTGCAGCACGTGTGTCAGCAAGTGCTCGTAGCTCTTCGGCGAACGCGCCACTCGGCGGCGTGCGGATTGTCGGCTGCGACCTCCGGCAGGCGGCGGTAGTACTCGGCGGAGGATGCGCGGTAGCCTTCGCGCTCGCGGATCGACCGATACTGGCGGGCGAAGGATTCCGCGTCCGCCGCACGCTCGACCGTGAGGAAGCGCCAGATGCCGCCGCGCTCGCTCGTAGTGGCGACCGCACGCCGCGCAGTGTTGAAGCCGGTCGTCGCCGTGCGACGTCGCTCCCGCACTCGGGACACGCAAATCGCGGGATCCACATACCGTGCGTCAAACACTCACATCTTTCTCAGCGCAATCAGGAAGTGATCGCCCCATGCGCGAAGCCCGGGCCATGCGCCGACGACATCTTCGAGGCGCTGCAGCCGGTCGACGACGCCGCGGTGACGGTCGGCGAAGGCCTGCATGATACGGCGGCGGCACCAGCAGGCCGAGCGTGCGCGAGCGACACGCGGGTGAAGCCCGCTTCGACGAATGGGCGCTCGAAGCTCCCGGGCGTGTAGTAGCGCGTCCACACCGTGCCGCCCTCGAGCGGCACCGCGACCGATCCTGAGCGAACCGCACGAGCGCGCGCATCCAGTCGCGCGCGCGACATGACAGCGCGATCTCCCACGGACACACGCGCCCGATCACCGACGCGACGAGAACGCCGCCCGGCCGCAGCCGGTCGGCGATGAGACGAGCGGCGCCGCGGAGGTCGGGAACGCAGTTGAGTGGTCCAGGTTCGACAGCGCGGCATCGCAGGGCGACACCGCGAGCCGATCGAGCTGGTGGATGCCGAGGTGATGAACATCGACGCGATCGTCGCACGCCCGCACGGCGCAGGCGATCCCTCGCTTCTCGAACCATCGCCGCCGACCAGTCAATCGCCGTGACACGACAGCCGCGTTGCGCCGAGACGCTCGTCGTCTGTTCCGGGGCCGCAGCCGAGATCGAGCACGTGCGCACCGGACGGTGCCATGTTGTTCCAGGAGACGGAGCGTCGCGCTCGCGCATGTCGCACAACGTCCGATTGCACGCGTTCGAACGGTCGTACGTCGGCGCCACGCGATCGAAGGCGCCACTGGTCTGGAGCAGCGCGTCCTCCGGTCACGCCCACGGCGCGTTCCTCCATCCGGCGTTCAACGAGCACACGCATCGTTGGCAGACCGGATTGCTGCCGACGGTCAGCGACTGGCGGAACACGGGAAGATTCCGCCTGACGATCGTGTCGAGTGGCAGTTCGCGGACGCTGCCGATCGGTTCGTGGAAGAAGCACGGGCGAACGCGCGCCGTCGGCCTCGATGACGGCCGAGACCCACGGCGCGTTGCAGCTGACGGGCGGAAAGGCCCCGTCGCCGCAGCACCGCGGCGTAGTAGCTGCGGCAGTCTGCGGAGCTTGTCGGGCGACTCGGCAACGAAGCCCGGAGTCGAAGTCGGCGCGATGCGCGACAATGGTCCGCTCGACATCCTGCTCGAACCCGGCGACGTCGTCACGACTGAGGCAGAGGAGCGTCGCATCGGGGCCGCTCCGTGCGGCCGAACGCGAGCGACGAGACATCCGCGCGCGAGAAACGAGATGCCGTCGAGGCCGAGCGCTTTCGCGCGATCGATCAGCGGCGCGCAGCTCGCGGTAAGTTGGCGCGATGCAGCGTCGCGCGCGGCGGTGATCGGGATCTCCGGCGCCGTGGACCGCAGCCGGGCGACGCCTGCGTTCCACGGACTCAGCGCGGCGATGCCGCGCACCTGTTCGTGAAGAGCGGCTCGCTCGTGCGCGTCGAGCGAAATCGTCACGCGGGAGAAGAACGCTGGCCACCCTGTCGGCGGCGCGTTCGAGCAGCACGCCGCTCGTGAGCAGGTGAAGGAGCAAGGCCCGCGCGCGCGGAACAGCGCCGCGGCGTCGAAGACGTCCGACCGCAGCAGCGGCTCGCCGCCGGAGAACACGACCAGTTGCGTGCCGAGCCCGGCGGGATCGCGCGGCCACGCGCCGATCTCGTCGAGCGTCAGGTCGCTCTGCCCGCTGTGCTTCCACCAGTCGCACGAGTTGCAGCGGCTGTTACAGCGGCTGGTTGGATAGAACACGACGAGCGGCAGGATCAGCGTCCGGTTCGTGGCTTCGCCGATCCGGACCAGCGCCGCCGTCGCGAGGACCGGAACCGTGCCTCATGATGCGGCCACGTTCGATTGTTCGGTCGGAACAGCCGGCCGCCTGCCGCGTCAGCGCCGCGAGCGGCAGCGCGTGGTGATATGCGCCGGCGCCACGCGCTCGAGCCGATCGACGCGCCAGCCGCAGGATCGGCCGCTTCAGCATGCGGCCGACGAGCGACAGCGCACGGCGCACGTGCGCGCGCACGAAGCGTCGACGGCCGCGCCACCAGCCGCGCTCGCAGATCGTCGAGGATCTTGCGCGAGCGAAACTCGTTGTGCAGGAGCGCGTGCAGCGGCGCGGTAGAACTCCGGCACGTAAGTGGCGCGATACATCATCGCCAGATCGTCGGAGTCGACCCAGTTCTGCTTGGCGCCGAGCTGAGCCTTCACCCGTTCGTAGAACGGCGTTCCCGGCAGCGGATACGAGACCGAGACGCCGATGTCGTCGGGGCGGCAATCGCGGACCATCTGCAGCGTCAGCTCGATGTCGGCGCGCGTCTCGCCCGGATAGCCGAACTGGAGGAAGAAGCCGACTTCGATGCCGGCTTCGTGCAGCAGTCGCGTCGCCTCGTGGATCTGCCCGCACGGCGATGCCCTTCTCCATCGCATCGAGGATTCGCTGCGATCCCGACTCGGCGCCGATCCACGCGGTGCGGCAGCCGCGGCCCGAAGCGCACGGGCCACGGCCGGCGTGACCTGATCCGCCCGGCAGCAGGCACTTGAACGGAATCGCCGCGTCGCGCGCTGTCGCGAGGTCTCGCGAACCGCTCGATCCACCCGGGCTTCAAGCCGAAGATGTCGTCGGCGATCCACAGGTGATCCGGCCGATACGTAGTCTTGAGCCACGCGATCTCGTCGACGACGTGCTCCGGCGACCGGACCGTGTAGCGCTGTCCGTAGAGCGGCTTCGCGCACCAGTTGCAGTGGATACGGACAGCCGCGCGGTCGTGACGATGTTCATGGAGAACATGCCGTGGCGCCGCAGCCAGATCCGCGCGGTACCGCTCGACGTCGATCAGATCCCACGCCGGCAACGGCAGCGCGTCGAGATCGCGGATGACATCCCGCCGGCCGGTGTGCGCACCGCGCAGGCCCGCGCGGCTTCGCAAGCACAGCCCTGCGACCGATTCAGGGGGCCGCGCGCGCCCGGCGAGCACGTCGAGCGCCTCAATCAGCGTCCTCTCGCCTTCGCCGATGATGACGACATCTGCGCCCCGCGCGAGGTAAATCTGCGCGTGATCGGTCGCATCCGAGCCGGCCACGATTGTGGTGATGCCGCGTGCCCGCGCCTCGTCGATCATGGTCAATGCCGCCTGCCGCATGCGGAGGAGGCACATCTTGGTCAGGTAGTTGAAGTTGTCCTCGTAGATCACCGCGAAGCGTGGACGATGGGTGTCGAGCGCCGCGGCCCAGTCGGCTTCCGATTCGGCGAGCATCGCGTCGAACACCGCCACGCTGTAGCCGCGCGTCGCGAACGACGGCCGCCGCGTAGAGCGCGCCGAGTGGCGCGCACGGCTGCTGCGCCGACCAGAGCTTCGGATCGAACCGCAGGTAATGCGCCTGGCCGAACAACACGTCGGCCGATTGGTCTCGTGGCGGCGACGCCGACCGGTCATCGTTCGCCATGGGGGCGCCGGTCGAGCCCCCGTGGGTGAGATCGCGGGAAGCGAGACGTGAATCGTGGCGGCGGCGGGCGAGCGGCCCGCGGACGACGCCGCTGACGGCGCCGCAAGCCGACGTACCGCCAGGGTCTCGCGCGCGGCTCGGCGCCACGAGAACAACCCTGCGCGCTCGCGTCCCTTAACCGAGAGGTGCTCGCGGTGTTCGCGGATTCCGCGCCAGACGCACGATCGCGTCGCCGAGCGCTTCGGTGTCGATTGCATCCACCGGCTCGACCGCGTCCCCGGCGATTTCAGGCATCGACGAGGTGCGACCGGTGATGACCGGCGCGCCGCACGCCATCGCTTCGATGATGGGCAACCCAAAACCTTCGTGCAGCGACGGAAGACGAACATCTCGGCGAGGCTGTAGAGCGCCGGCAATTCGGCGAACGGGACATAACCGGTGAAGGTGATCGCGTCCGCGACGCCCGACCGTTCGATCACCGAGTGGATGTCTCGTGACAGCCAGCCGCATGGTCCGACACACACCAACTGGTGGTTCAGATCGCCGCTGCGCGATCGTGACGCGAACGCGTCCACGAGTCGCCGCAGGTTCTTGCGCGGTCTCGATCGTGCCGACATAGAGAATCACGCGTGCGCCGAGGTTATGCCGTCGCCGGACCGCGATCGAGCAGGCCGCGGTCGCGGACGGGCTGGAATGCACGGCGCGGCGGCCTCGTGGATGACGTGGACGCGTTCCGGCGCAATCTTGCACAGTCGGACGATGTCTTCTTCGCGCTCGCCGACACCGTGATGATGGCGCTGGCGTGCTGGGCCGCGAACGCCACGAGCGGTCGATTCAAGACCACGCGCCTCGCCGGGTGGTATCGCGGATACAGCGTGAGGCTCATGTCGTGGATGGTCACGACGGTAGGCACCGACGAGGTGACGGGCATGATCCCGTTGGTGAAGTGCGCCACATCGGCGCCGAGCCTCGCGAAGCATGCGCGGCGCCTGCAACTGAGTCCATGCGAGACGCGGCAGCCGGGACGCCGAGCGCACCACCCGCGTGCCAGGCGGAAGCGTCCCGGTCGTATCGATCGGCCCGTTCGACACGACGATCGATCTCGTCCGTTGAGGCCTCCTCCGTCGAGGTGGCGAAGCAGATGTTCGGTGTAGTAACCGACACCGGTGCGGTGGTGGTTGCAGCGCCGGTCCCGTCAAACGCGATCCGCATGAACTCCTGTCGTCGTGCGCGGCCCGCTCGCGTCAGCGAATGCGAGTGTCAACGCAATCAACACGTATGTGGGTGTGAAACTGAGAAAGGAATCGAGCAGACCGTGCAATCCGATGGCGATCACCGCAGCGGCGACGCCGATCGATGCCGCCTTGCGCCGGTCGATGGTTGCCGTGCGCACGCCGGCCGCGACCAGCGCCGCGATCCGCCACAGGAGCCAGCCGCACGCCAACGCGCCGAGCAGTCCGGAGCCGACGAGCGTTTCGAGATACATGTTGTTGCTGTGGGTGCGTGTGTCGTGGTTGCGGAGTCCCGCGTACGGACCGTAGAGGAGGCGGAAGTTGTCCGGTCCGACACCCAGCACCGGGTGAGCGGCAAACAGGCGCAGCGCCGCCGACCACAACTGCCAGCGTCCCGGGCGCTCGGCTGGGCGCGGCAGCGCCGTTGTCGGCGGTCGGGCCCCGAGGACAGCACCGCTCACCGTGGCGAGCGACACGGTGAGCATCGCGCCGGGCTCGGTGCTGAACCACAACCGGCCCTCCTGCACGACATCCCACGCGATCCGGTAGCGGCCGGTCTGGTTCGGTGCACGCACGCTGGCCCGAACGGTCGTCGTCTCTGCTGGAGCGACCGGGTCCGCGAATGCGGTGCGCGCGCCCTTCGAACCGCGACGACGCGGTCTGCCGTGGCCTCGAGCCAGTGATACGAGAAGTAGAACGGCGGGTTGTCGGTCGAATCCCAGGTGACCCGTCCTGTGTTCGTCACGCGGATTGGGATCTGACGCGTTTCTCCGGCGGCAAAATGGATGTCGTCGGGCGGCTCGATCGCACTGCGATACCAGTTCTCCTGTCCTTCACCTCGTCAGGCGAAGCCACACGGATTGCGCCGGACGGGAAACCGCGAACGACGCGGCGATGAGAACCGCGAGGGCGCCAATCGCTCGAACGGCGGCGTCGATGCCGCGGCTGCGAACGCGCCACACACTCACCATCACGACCGTGACCGCCATCGAGAGAGACCGGCGCGCGTGAACGTCACGACGATCGCCTCGGCGATGACGACGAGCGCACCGGCGACGACGAGCGATCTGGCGGTCTGCTTCCGATCGATGCTTGCCACGAGCAGGCCGACACCGAGGGCGAACACTACTTCGAGTACATAGATGCGATCGTCGGATACTGCAGGGGTCCGCCCGCGCGCAGCTGCGCACCGACGACGGAGATCGAAGGGCGAAACGCTTTCAGCCACTCGAGCACGGCAGGTAACTGCAGGCTCGAGGATGGCAGCGTACAGCGACGACGACGCCTGCTGCCACGGTTATGACGATCGCCCGCGATAACCGCCCGGCGGTGGTGATGCCGTTGACAGCCATCGAATAAATCGCCAGCGCCGCCGCCATGCGGCCGGTCATGTGAAGCGCGTTGGCGCGTGCGGCCGGTGCGGCGGCCGCGGCCGCCGCCATGACCGCGATCACCGTGAGCCAGGGCGCGGTCAGCGAGGCCCGCCACCCCGTCCACTGCTGCGACCACGCGAGCGAGACGAGCCAGCAGATGAATGCGCCGACGAGGAGCGCCTCGAGGTTGCTGATCTTCTGCCACGGCAGCCCGACCAGCGGCCGCGTGAGCTCGAACGGCGCCGCGCACGCGAGAAGACATGTCGCGACATACGCGACCGCTCGCGGGACCCAGGTTCGATCCGGATGCGCGGCTTGCGAGTACCGGACTGGCAACGGAAACTTGTGAAAACATTATCCCGACGAAGGATGCGGACGCGCGTCCACGTTCCAAGAGTCCCTGCCAGTGTAGCGCGGTGGAAGTGCGAACGACAACGCGCGCGCGAATCCGACCGGCCGACCGCACGTCAGCTGTATCGCTCGCGTCGCGAGCCGAGAACGCGCTGTTCACCGCGATCCGCTCGTGATACGTTCGAGGCTCCACGAGGTGCCCCGCCGACGTTCGCATCGATTCGTCGACACTCCTGCGGGCAGGACCTTACGCGGCGCGAAACCGGTTTCGCAGATCGGAAGAGCGGTGATTCCGAGAAACACGCAGGGGCCGATGAAGCGACGCGCTGCTCGTCGCGTTCGAGTGTCTCGCCGATGTCGCCGCCAAGGGATCGACGTTCGTCATCACGGTCCTTGCCGCGCGCCGGTTGTCGCAAGACGCCTTCGGCGTCTTCTCGATCGCTTCCACCTTCGGCTGGCTGCTCGCGGTGGCCGCCGACTTCGGTATCCAGTTGCATCTCGCGCGCGCCGTGGCTCGAAATCCGGAGGACTCGACCCGACTTCTTGGCCGGTGGCTGATCGTTCGCTTGTGGACGGCTGCGTCGGCCATCGTCGTCGCGGCCGTGACGCTGCGTGTGTGGGGCTCGAACGGGTTGCCCCTGCTGCTCTTCGTGATCGTCTACGCGTGCAACGGCCTCGTCGAGTTCGTGCACTATTTCTTTCGCGGCATCTCGCGCAGCGACATCGAGTCGTCGTTGACCGATCTGGCATCGGGCGATGCTGCTTGGCTGTGCCGGTGCGGTGCTCCTGTGGGTGCCGAGCCTGACAGCGCTGGCGGCGGGTATGCTGCTGCCCGCGGTTGCCACGCTGGTCGTCAGCCTGCGGATTGCGGCCCGCCTCGGTTGGCAAGGCGTCGGCGGCAGCTCCGGTCGGCGGCTTCCGATCGACGCGAAGACCGCTGGTGTGGAATTTCGACGCGAGATCCTGCCGATCGGGCTCGGCATCGTCCTGTCGGCGCTCTATTTCCGGATCGACATCTTTCTCGTCGAGTTGTGGAGAGGGACACAGGCCGTTGCTCTCTACAACGCGCGTGTTCCGTCTGATCGAGGCGCTCCGCCTGTTTCACTGCCGCCGTGCTCGCGGTCACGTTGCCGCTTCTCGCACGGGCCGGCAACTGGCGGCCGCTCGCGCGCGTATCGCTCACGGTTACCGTTTTCGCGGCCGCTGCGAGTGCCGCGTTGTGGATCGTTGCACCGTTCCTGATTCCAACACTGACCGGTGCTGGAGTACGCGGCGGCAGTTCCGACGTTTCGTATCCTCACGCTGTCGTTTCCGCTGCTGTCGCTCAACTACGCGCTCACGCACCAGCTGATCGCGTGGAGCGGCGAGCGATGAGTACGCCGCCACGTGCGGTGCCGCGCTGCTCGTCAACATCGGCCTCAACACGCAGCTCGTTCCTGCGCTGTCCATCGACGGCGCCGCGTGGGCGACGCTCGGCACGGAAGTGTTCCTGACCGCGGCCTGCGTCGTCGGGCTGCAAGTCCGCCGCCGTTGCGACGGACCAGCGCGCGCACGGTCCGGTGTGGTAGGCGCATGATGCTCACAGCGGATGAGCGGGCCATCGCGCGAAGCGTCATCTACGCGTCGCTCTTCGACTACCTCGCTGACGCTCGAACAGCTCCCAACCAGACGCTGCCCGAGTCCAGTGCCAGCGCTGCAGAGATTCTCGCGGTCTACGATTCGAGCGACACGCTGCCGCTGATCGTCGAGCATCGTGACGGCTTCTTCTCCTCGCCGCCGCCGCGATCTCGTGAACGAGCGCCGGCGACGCGAGGCGTTGAGCCGCGCGTTCCTCGACCGGCACCGGCGCCTCCCGCCGCGTTCTGCGCCGTGCGCCCTATACGCGCATGATTGCGCTGTCGGGCAGCATCGCCCACATGAATCTCGATGACGCCGGCGACCTCGATCTGTTCATCATCACCCGCGGCCGTCACGTCTGGAGCGTCACGGTCGCCAGTGCTCGTCATCGCGAAGCTGCTGGGCCGGCGCGATGTCACCTGCGCGAACTTCGTCATCGCCGGATTCGCAGCTGACGCTCGACCAGCAGGATCTGTTCACGGCGAACCAGACGATTCATCTCAAGCCCCTGATCGGACGTGCGATCTGCTGGATGCGTTCGTTGCGGCGAACCCGTTCGTGGTGCGGCACTATCCTCAACTTCCGGCCGGCCGACGCCGTTGCGCCGGTATTCGTCGCGCCTCGCGCCCTCACCCTCGTCAAGCGCGCGATCGAATGCGGCGCTGCGAAGCTTCCGCGCGCTACCCGCCGAAGCGATCCGCCGCGTCGCGCACCGCTGGCACTCTTGCGGCGGCGTGCGCGGTCGTGGCGCTCGCCCGGACAGGTTTGCCTTGGGCGCGATTACCTCAAGCTTCACACGCAAAGCCATCGTCAGTCGGTGACGGAGCGGTTCGAATCGGCGCACCGCGGAGGCGTTCGGGGCCGTCGATCGTCGACGCTGTGAGACGATCCCCGCGTGCTGCGGTGACGGCCGCGCGAATCAGGACGCGCTCGCACACCAGACGGCGCGGTTCATGTCTCACAACCGCCGCCGCGGCGGTTGAACACCAAGTCCGCGTCTTCCGCGCTTCCACTCGTCACTCAACCGGCGCCGCGCGCAAAGTAGAAGAGTTCGGGAATGGAACGTCCGCTGGCCGGATCGTACGGCGCGTATTCGAGGACGAACGTGTCGCGGACACCGAGAGTCGCTCCGGCATCCCGATTCGCTTCGAGCCAGGCGCGTTGGACGTGCACGGGAATCCGTGTGACTTCTGCGCGTCGAGGCGGCACCGCGGATCGAACCAGATGATGGAGTTGGTGGCCACGTTGAGGGACCACGTGCCGGAGAACTCGGCGCGGCAGCCACCGGCCGTCAGTAAAGGTGTATGACTCCCGGTGTCGCCGTCGACGGCATTGTCCACGCGCGATACACGAACCCGTCGTCCCACCGCCAGCACTCGAACCGCTGAGGGTTTGCGTGCATTCACTCCAGCACACCTCGCGTCGGGCCATATCGAGGATCTGATTCGAATAGTGATTCCCGATCCGAGGCCAGAGCGCTCCATCACCGACGAGATAGTCGAGGACCTCGATCGTTTGCCGCGGCGTCGAGGCGACGTGACGCCCCCGCAGCCGGCGCAAACAAGCGGCGACGACGACGACTTCTGGAACGCGATCAGCAACCGATTGGGCAATCCGCCGCCTCCTGCACTCGGTCCCAATGTTTACGCACGACGCGGTGAAAGAGAAGCGAACGTTGAGCGCCGCGGCGATAGTGCTCAACGGCGATCATCGGGCGCGGCCGGCTCGCGTGCGGTCGGGTGGCCGTGACGCTCAGGTCACGTCAGGAGACGTCACGTGGCGGCGAACAGCGAGGCGATGGTGTTCACGGCGCGCTCGGCTTCGGCACGGTCCGGCGTCTCGCGGTCGTCGTTGTAGCCGTAGTAGTCGCTGTCGCCGGCCACCTGAAACACCAGCCCGTCGCGGCGCGGCACGAAGCCGACGCCGTTGTAGAACAGACCGTAGTTCACGTCCGCGTCCGGAATCGTCCGCGCCAGCTGACCGCGCACCGGGACGATCGACTGATCGCCGAACAAGGCGCGCGCGGCGTAGCCGGTGGCGTTGACCAGCGTCTTCTCTTTCAACCGCGCGAAATTCAGCCGGGCGTGTGGAATTCCGTCGATCTCGATCCTGCCGCCGTTGGCGCTGAAATCGGCCATCAGCGTTCGCGTACGATGCCAGATTGAACATCAGCTGCGTGCCGCGCTGCAGATGCCGCTGACCGAATGGATGGCGTCCCGGCTCGAACGCAACGGCGCGCGGAATCAAATCGCGGATCAGTTCCCGCTGCAGCTCCGCGAACGCAGGCCTGCCGTCAGTCACGGCTGCGCGGGCGCTCCCGGCTCGGATCGTCGGACACGAAGTAGTTGTCGACGAACTCCACCGGCGTGCCCGACACGCCGAGGAAACTCAGATAGGTTTGAAACGACTGCCGCGCCATTTGCGCCCAGGTCTGCTTGAAGGCCGGCGTCGCATGTTCCTCGAGACAAATCCGCGAGTCCGGCGTGTAGAGTCCGGTCGCGTATGCGGAGCGCACGTTGGGAGGCAAGTCCTTGGCGTAAATCGTCACGCGGGCACCGGCGCGCTGCAGCAGCAGCGCAGTCGTCAGCCCCAGCGCGCCGCAGCCGATCACCGCGATGTCGCGCTCACCGGTCGCCATGGCGTTGGCGGTGGCGATGGCGCCGGAACCCCACGACAACGACCAGCCGCTGCCGCCGTGCCCGTAGTTGTGGACCACCGTCTTCGCGCCGATCTTCTCCACATCGAGCCGCGGACCCTGCGCGCGGAACGGTGCGAGTGCATACCGTGATCCGCGTGATTCGATCGACGCTGGCGCGCAGGCGCGGCAGGTGCAGCGCGGGCGCGGCGCGGTTGTCGCCGCCCGGCGGATATCGACACTCCATCCAACGCGCCGAGACCTGGCGACGTGCCGCAGCCAGGAAGCGGCACTCCGATCAGGTGCATGGCCACCTCGGAAACCCTCATTGTAAAGGGAACAAGAACAGCGCGGCACCACGACCGGCACTAATCCGTTATGCGGTCGCAACGAGAATTTCGGTGACCGTCTGCGGCGAGCCGCATAGACGGACTAGGCGCGCACGGCGCGCCTGCAGCCCGGGCGGGGTCGTGGGGCCCCGCAGCGCGACCGAGCTTGAGGCGGAGCCCCACGTTACGATGACGCTCGTATCCGCGTGCAGGACGAGACGCGTGCCGACAGACGCAGCTGCGGTCAGCACGAGAATATGCCGGGCACGATCGGCGTCGTCGTTCTCACGCGTCAGGATCGGGGGCCTGTCGGCGGATGCCGATTCCGCGTAGCACAACCGCGCGAGCCGCCGCACCGCACCGCACCTGACGTCTAGTCCGCCGCGTTACGCACTGGTGCTGTCGTTCGGCTCCAGCACCTGATCGAACTTCAGGTTGCTCGCGCCTTCGCCCTGACCGACTTCGTTCCTGAATGACGTCCACAGCCACGTCGAGCCGTCGGTCCAGCGCGCCATCCGCGCTGGCGCGTGACGCGCGTGCCCTCGCGCTCGGACCTCCTCGTCGTGAGAGCAGGAGGCCGGCGATGAGAGCAGGACTTTCGCCGGTTGCGGTGTTCCCGGCTTGTTCGTGCCGCGTCGGGTTGCAGGACGGCGCCGCGTTTAGCCGCGAGAGACCGGCCCGGGCTTATTCGGCGGACTTGCGATCTGCACCGGCAGCAACGGAATTCCAGTTCGGCGGCACCTGCGACGTGGCAGATTACCGCGGCAGATTCGAGCCCGCGGCGATGGACGACTGCGCGAACGCGTCGGGCGCTTCATATCGCTGCGCCGGCGCCAGTCGATCGGACTCTGACCGCGCGTTCGATCGCCCAGGCAGATTCGCCATCTCGTCGCGCATGAACAGCACGTCTTCGAGCGGACCGCTGTCCATCGTCCGGCTGAGCGTCGGCGGCAGGAAGAAGCGGTTCGTGACAACCGTCGCCGCGGCGGCGCTGGCCGGGGATTCCGGTACGCCGACTGCCACGCAAAGAACGCCGGCGGCAATGCCGCGTCGCTAATCGGCCGGACGAGGACTGCGCACGCCGAACGTGTCGGTCACAACCAGTGAATCGATGCGCGTCACCGAACCCACCGCCAGCCGGAGCGGACGACGAACCAGTCGCCCCTGCACGCTGCTGGCGCCTCGATCATCATCAGATACGCGAGATCGGTCGGTCCGACGGGACGAGACGTACGCGATGCGCGGCCTTCCATCTCCCAGAAGCGCGCGCTGGCGCGCCCGGAAAATTCACCGGCGCTGGAATCGTGCATTCGACGATCGACGTGAAGCTCTGGTCGGCGGTCGCTCAGCGAGGCCTCGCGTGGTGACATCGGAACGAACTCCAGTCGATGGGGCCGTCGATCTCCGCCGCGGAGAAGGTGATGTCATCCTGTGCGCCCACCGACAGGCGCGTGCCGACCGACACCCAACGCATGACTGGAGGCGGCGCGCGCGGATTCCAGCGATCTTCGGCGGGCGTCCCACGGTTCGCCTGGCCATCGTGTCGTCTACCACGCGAGCCAGGCGGTTGCCGCCTGCTGCCACCTTGAGGCGATACGGCCACGGCGATGTTCAACACGGGATCGAGCACGAGTTGCGCAGCCCCGATGCCGCTGCAGTGAGTCCGGCACGAGCTGACGGCCATCGGGCGCGCGGCCGACCATCGACTGCAGATACCGTGACGTCGCATCGTCGACGAGCGTGGAACCCGCCGGCGACTAGCGGCTGCAGCGCAAGCCTCCGGTCAGGAACGCGGCGCGATAACTCTTCGACGGCGATTGCGGCTCCAGCATGCGCAGGAAGTGCAGCGCCCGGCGCTGACGGCGAGGAACGTCAGCATGCGTGGATCGCCCGCACCGGCGGGGCACGCCGCGAAACCGCTCGACGAGCACCTCGAGCGGCGTGCGCGTCGGATCGTAGGCAGGCGCGACAACCACGGCCGGCGCCGGCCCTGTCGGTTTCGGCAGCTCACCGGCATAGCGGCGCGCAGGTGCGCCGTCGCCCGGACGCGCGCCTGATCGCGTCCCCGCGTCCTCCGCCTGAAACTCTCCCATCTGCCACTGGCGCGTCAGCATCCACAGCGGATCGAACAGGCGGGCGCGAGCACGTGCCCATGTCGGCGTCGGTGCACTGCGGTTCGAGACGCGTCCAGCCTCGTGATCGAGGATGTCGTCGGCGCGCGCGGAGAACGTCGCCTTGGCGCCTGGCGGATGACGATCGGCGGCTGCGCCTCGGACGGCGAACGTCTTCGAGATCTCGCCGGTAGTGATTCCGGAAGATGTCGATCGCGCGAACGGTCAGCGTGTGATCGCTGCCGGGCGTCGTCGGCGGCAGCGGCAGCGCGATCCTGAATTGCGACCACGGCTGCCCGCTACGACGTTCGGTTGACCGCATTCGCGAACTGGCCGCCCTCGCACTTTCCGTACGACCTGCGATCGACGGCGACTGCGGGCTCGTCGCAGAACCGACGAAGACTGAAATTCAGCGGCAGCTCTGGAGGCGACGATCGGCGACGTGAACGGGCCGAGGCTGACTGTCGGAGCTACCGCCGGCAACAGCCGCACGACGAACGTCGTGTGACTTCCACCGTGACGAGATCCGGCTCGCCCAGCGTGGGAAGAACTTGAACGTCGCCGCCCCGCGTATCGACAACGTGACGAACGATCCCCACGGGCGCTGGGAGCGACTGTCCCGGTGCACTGCCAGTTGAGCGTGGAGCCGGCGAACTGGCCTGGGTACGAACGACCCGCCCGGGCCGAACTGCACCGTCGCAACCTTGCTCGTGGAGACAAATGCACTCCCGAAGGCAAGGTGAACGAAATACTGCCGCCGACCTGAAGGTGCGGTTGACGGTCGGCACCGATCCGGGCGGCGATCGTGATCGGGTGACGAAGACTTGCGGCGCAGGCACCTGATGAAAGTCCTAAGCGCCAGACGCTCGTGCATGACGTATGCATATGCGGCCTGATGCGGCTCGTTCCGTCGATCATCGGCATCGCGAACGGCTCTAATGCGTGAGAGTTGCGAAATCGGTGGACACCGCGTGGTCCGCCGTGTTGAACCGCGAGATAGAGGCTAGGCAGATGCTGCGCGGCCGCGCCGAGCGCCGCAGGTGTCCGACCGCGCGAAGCTTCGCGAGGTCGAGCGTCTCCATCAGCACGCGCCGCAGCGACTCGGTGGTCCATCCTGGCCACGGCACCGGCGGCACCGCGATCCAGCACGCTCTGCGGCGCGCACGAGTCCGGCAGGTCGAACTGAAAGGCGAGCGCGGTGGTCTCGTGCGTGTTTGGCACGAACTCCACCCATTCGTCCGACCAGCAGCCCGGTCATGACCTGCGTGGTATTGATTGGACCGATGGTGTGGACACGAGCGACAGCTTGCTGTGTGGCAGCGCCGCGCCCGCCGCGTCGGCAAGCCGACCCAACGCTCGCCCGTTCGAGAAGGGCAGCTGCGCGACGCTCAGGTTGAGGCGTGCCGCTGCGCCCAGTACTTCGGCGCGCTGCGGCACGATCCCATGCGAGCGACCGATGTCGCGGACGCGCGCGCATCGTGCAAACCACGTGTTCACCGCGAGCGGATCGCCGCCTTGCGCCGCCGGTGCTGGCGGCGAGCGCGCTGGCGAATTCCGTCCCTGCCGCATCGAATGAGAATCGCGGCAGCACGGCGAACGAGGGACCGAACACGGCCTTCATCCGCGCCACGAGCTGCTCGCGACGGCCCTCGCTGTTCAGTGGCGACGGGCTGCAGGGCGGCGCCTGATCGAGTCGTGGGCCGCTCAGCTTGAGGAGTGCCTGGCCCTGCTTCACCAGCGCGGCGACGACGCTGGAGCCTCGCCCGCGACACTCACCGGAATCGCCGGTCCGACGGCGAACCCGCCAAGCTTGAGCAGCGCTGTGCGGAGCATCTCGGCAGTGGTGCGTCGTCGTGATGCGGGCGATCAGGTTCGCCAAACCCTTGTGGGCGTGCGTTCAGCGCGTTTTCCGCCCGGACGACGCGCGCCTCCAACTCGACGAGGTCGATGGCGCCCTGGCCGGGTGCGCTCGCGGCGGATTCGAGGTCTTCGGGATCGGCGCCGCGCGCCACGGCCAGCAGCCGCTGGATCGCGCGCGCCTGCTCGAGCGTGTCGAACAGCGTCACCTCCCTGCCGGCGGCTAGAGTTTGCGGGCCGCGCATGCTGCAGTCTCAGCGTCGCGAGCGGATCGAACCCGCCCGTCTTGCGTTTCGCGTAGTAGAGCACCAGCCGTTCCACGTCGCTCAGCGGCATGCTCCCCGGTGCCGTAGTGTTCGCGGCTTCTACGCCGAAGCACCACATCGAGCGGCGCAGCGCCAGCTCACTCAGAGGGAACGCGCGAGTCTCGACGACGACGCCCGTCGAATCGTCCAGCCGTTCGACCGTGCAGCGGATTTTGCTGCCATCGCCGAGAAGCTTGAACGCCCAGAAGTTGGCTTATCGCCGCTCGGCGGCGCCAGCGGACGGCCGTCGGCGCCCAGCCAGCCGGGTGTGTTCACGTTGGGGCCGCTCATCAACAGCAGCAGGCGATGCGTGAGCGACGTGCCGGATCGCGCGTGCTGAGCGACTTCCAGCTCCGGCGGCGGCGCATCGCCCTGGGCGATCGCGGCCAGCGTGCTCGCCATGCGCGACGTGTTGCCGCGTGCCAGTTGATAGACCGCTTCGGCGGTGAGCGCGTCGCTCAGTCCGTCGATGGCGTCGTCGAGCGTGGCGAAGATCGAGGTCAGCGCCGACAGATCGCTGGTCCCAGGCCGGCTTTCGTCGCTTCGGCGAGGACGGCGCTCGCGCTCCTCGTTCCAGCGGCGATGGAGCACCGAGGCCGTCGACCACGTTGTTCGCGGCGATCGTCTCCACCGGCGAGGTCGTCGTCTGCGCTGGCGCGGGCGATGAGCGGCGCCACGCGGCGCAGCGGCGCGATGAAGCGATCCATGGTGCGGGCGTTGTCGACCACGGTGTCGTGGAGCAGGCGTTCGACGCGGTAGCCGAGCAGCGCGCCCAGCGGCTGTCCCTGCCGCACACCTTCCGAGCAGCCGCGACGGCTTCACGCACGCGGCGCGACGACAGCTCGATCGCGAACGGTCCGGCGGCGCTCGGGCACACCGGTCGGCGCCCAGCTGCGCGTTGCGAAGGAGCGCGGCCGTCGCCGCGTGCGTCATCGACGGGCGCGTGAATGAAGCCGCTGTCGTTCGCCGGCGTCTGCAGCGGCCCTGGCTCCCCGGGCGGCGGCGTCGCGATCGCCTTGACGAGCGCGGGCGGAATCGTTCTTGAGGTTTTCCACCCAGCCATACGCGCCGATGACTGGCCGGCCGGTCCATCGACGTGCATCGCCGCCAGCCGCTTGGTGGCGATCGACGTCACCCACGCGTCGAGGCGATGCGCCGAGAGGTCGAGCGTGCCCTTGCATCAGCTGCGACAAGCGCTTCGCTGTCGAGGTCCTTCAGATCCGCGAGACTCGAGCGGAACTCGCCGAGCGCGCGAGACCGGGCGTCGTGAAGCTGGTCTGGCTTTCGAGGAAGTTGCGAATCGTGCCGCCGCCGGTCGCCGCGAGCGTCCGTTCGAGCTGCCGCCTCCAGTGCAGCGCGTCGGCGGCGCGCCGGTGACGAGATCGACGAGCTCCGCGTCGCGCAGCGAGGTCGTGAGGTCGGCGCCAGTTCGTTGGCCTGCAGCAGTGCGGCGGCGCGCGGCGAATCTCGCAGGAACGCGTGCCGCAGCAGCGTCTGCAGCAGGCTGGTGGTGGTGTCAGGCGCGAGCTCGGATCCGGCCGCGCGTTCATCAACTGCTCGATGCGCGGCTCGGCGCAGCAGCGCGGCGATGTAGTTGGGCTCGAGCGTCGCCCACGGCGACACCTCGCCGGCTGGACGAGCGGGGCGACGACGTTCCACTGCCAGTTGGCATTCCACAGATGCGTGAGCCGCGGACGCCACGGAATGCCGAGCTGCTGCAGCAGTCGCCGCCTGCGCCGGATCGCTGTCGGCCGAAGCTGGACGCCAGGAACTCGCTAGAGATGCTGGAGGAAATGCCGGCCGAAGACGTTGCGCGTCCGGATAGGTGCTCGAGACGCCGTCGGTCCGCATCACGTCGGCCGAGATCGGCATCGGGATCGGGCGCCGTCTTGACGATGCCCAATCGCGTGCGACCGATCCCACCGCCGGCCGCCAGACGCCGTCGCGCGGCGTGACGAGCATGCTCTCTGAGCCACGCGTCCTGCGAGCTGACCGGCTTCACCCGCGCCGGGCTGCCAGAGATCGAGCGACGTCACCGGCAGGATGCCCGTAAGGCTGCGCGCCGCAGCGCAGCGCCGGGAGCGGTCCGAAGCTGCGCACGTGAGTCGAGAAAGTGCGCGCGCGCCCAGTCCAGATCGGCACGGCGTCAGTCCCGCTTCCGCGCCGATCATGTTGCTGAGGAAATAGCCCCAGCCGACCTGCCACAGCGCGGCGTTCATGCTGCGCATGTGAAGGTCGTCGCGCTCGAGGCCGCGCTCCACGCGCCCGAACGTCGTCAGGATGCGATCGAAGGGAAGTCCCAGCGCCGTCCCGGTGCGACAGCGCATTGTTGTCGTCTTGGTCTTCGGGGATCGGCGTGTGCGACCTCGATGTCGAAGCTGCGCTGCTGGCCGGGATCGCTGGAGCTGTAGCCGGCGCGCCGATCGTCGGTGTTATTGGTCGGCGTGCCCGGCCGCACGAAGGCCAGACCGTCGGTGTAGTGATGCGCATCGAGATCACGACCGGACTGTCTCAGCGGGCGACCAGAACGACGACAACAGCACGTAACTG
>ERZ1370068.7662-contig-6567_pt1 | contig 32016 bp, 55 predicted proteins | sample MGYA00561227_ERZ1370068 | MGnify/ENA primary metagenome ERZ1370068 (study PRJEB38410, sample SAMEA6850437) | metagenome | study: Metagenomic assessment of the ecological functions of the soil: analysis of the soil microbiota associated with the...
GTTTATGCGTTCCGGTTACGTGACTGCCACCTGCTTATCAGCCAGTCGCGCCGCATCCGACCCCTTCAACGTATTCAGTGACGAGATAGACAGCGCCGTTGTGGGTTCCGCTTTCGATGAAGCGAACGATGTTCGGGATGATCGAGCGGCCGCGGCCACGTCAATCTCGCGCATGAAGCGCCGCAGCGATTGATCGGCGACTGCGACTTCGGGCAACAGACGTTTTGATAGCGACCGCGTTCCCGGCTTTTCGTCCCGCGCCAGCATTACGCAACCCATTCCGCCGCGCCCAAGCAGCTTGATCATTTCGTATCCGGGAACTGGCTGCGGACGCCGCTTCAGTTCTTCGCGGCAATCCTCGCAGATGAAAGTCAGCTTTTCATCAGGCAGGCCTTCGGTCTCATCGCGGCGGCCGCAGTTAGCGCATTCAATCGTGTACGATTGATCGGCCGCGTCACCGTGGGCGCTTCCGACATGTCGAGCGGCGCGGTCTTGTCAGCCTCAACTTCAACCTGCAGCACGGTTTGCCCACCCTGAACCCGATCGCCGCTGCGCAGGTGGGCTTCCGGCACGCGCTGGCCGTTCACAAAGGTGCCGTTGGTCGATCCCAAATCGCGCAGGAAGCAACGCGGCGGAGCAATTTCGAGCAGGCAATGATGGCGAGAGAAGAACTTATCTTCCGGCAGATAGAGATGCGCGGTATCGCTGCGACCAATCAGAAAAGTGTCGTGCTGATCGAAAGTGAATTCGCGGCCGGTGTAAGGTCCCTCTAAGACTCGGAGAATAACGCGCATAACGAGCGGCTACTTGCTGATCTCGAGATCGTCGAAAGCGACTTCTCCGACGTCGCTGGTATAAAACCCAACCCGGCCGCGTTTGTAATTCGCTTCGTCGGTTATCGACGTCACGAATTGACCGTTGATGTAAAACTCCATCTTCGTATCGCGGATACGGACCTCGAGTTGATTCGGACTGGTGCCGGTGCGAATCGTGCTGCTGGCCGTCCAGTCAGCGATTATTGATTCTTTGCCGGCTTTGTGCAGCACAATCTTGTACTTCGGCTCGTCGCCGTTGTAAATCAGAAAACCGTAATCTTCCAGATTGCCGGTCTTCTTCTCGCCATGCACCGTTAAGTCCATAACCCGACGTCGGCGAATTGCCGTCGATGCTGCGCAGACCGACCCGCACGGTCGCATTTTCGTCGTAATACTCTTTCTTGTCAGGCGAGTACATCACTATGTAGCCGCCCTTGGTGGCGTGCATGTGATACTCCTCGTCCTGATAAAAGATGTTTCCGTACTGTGATGGGCCGGTGCCCCACGTCTTTTCGGAAAAGTCGTCGGTGAACGAAGTCAGTGATCGAACGCGAGTATTGGAATTCTCGTTCGCTTCGGTATTAGCAGTTCGTTATTTGCTGTTGGTATTGCGGTTCGCCAGACGATTTGAATTCGAGTTGAATTACCGTTATTATTGTTATTGCTGTTGGTCACGCTTGGCGATCGCAAAAATCAAAATCGCTACGCCGATGCCCATGAACACCAGCACCGCTCCGACACCCAGCAGCCACGGCCAAACGCTGCGCTTTTGCGGCGCTGATGGCGGCATTGGACTCCACTGCGGCGGCGGTGGCGGCGGCGGCGCAACTGGCTGCGACGGCGGGCGGGGTGCGGCATCTGTGACGGATAAGCAATCGTCGGCTGGGGCGAAGTATCGCGCGTCGACGGATACTGCACCGTAGCGCTCGGATCGAATGACGACGGCGCAGCCGTGCCCACCAGCGGCGATCCGTCGTCCAGGCAAAAGCTCAGGGCGTCGTCAGTGTAAGTACGATTGCATTGGGGACAGCGCTTCATTTTGACCTCGATTTGTTATTAATGCTGAATCCGCAAAGCGGCAAGCAGAGCACCACTTGTTCGAATCCATTGCTTACGATTCAAGATTCGGGCCAGTCTATACGAGAAGCGAGGCGCGCTCAAGAGCGGACCGTTTCATAAAACTGGCCACGGATAAACACAGATTACAACGATCAGAACTGCAATTCTTGCATCGCGCCGTAATCAGTGTTGATTAGTAAGAATCTGTGGCCAATTACAACGTACGGCCACAACGCCCGCAGAACCTGGTTCCCGACGGATAGGTAGTGTTGCAGCCCGAGCAGATCACCTGAACCGGCCGGGGGGATTCCAGGCGATTGCGGAACCGCCCAGCGACGCGCCACATCGTCCGCAAAACTTTGTGCCCGCCGGTTGATCCACCCCGCAACGAGTACACCTGATTTTGTTGGGAGCGCCGCCGAGACTTGGTTGGTTCAAACTCGGACTCGGCTGATTCAGGCTGGGACTTGGCTGATTCAGGCTGGGATAGGAACGCGGGAGGCGGCGGCGCGTCGCGCGGCTGCCCCGGAGAATCGGCGGTCACCATATCAAAATTAGTATTGCCGCAGCGGCCGCAAAATTTTGTCCCGGCGGCGAAACGTGACCCGCAATTGTTGCACGCAACGACCGCCGGCGCAGGCAGGGCTAAACCCGACACGCTGCCGAGGCTGCCTCCTTGTGAAGGCGATAAGCCACTCGAAGGCGTGGACTTAAATTGCGCCTGGATGATTTGTTCATCGGCATCCGGCCGAATCTCAATGATTCGTTCGTCGTCTCTATCACCGGCATGAGCCACCCGGAGCACGTGCTTGCCGGGCGGAATTGATTTCAAGATCACTCGTCCTGATCGGCCAATGCTCCCGTGACGTTCATCGTCAACGTAAACCTCGGCGCCCGTCGGAGCCATGATCACAACGCGCGACTCGCCCTTCTCTTCTTCTTTTACCGAGGCGCCACTGAAGGCTTCATCAAATTCAAGGAACCAGTCGCCAACGGTGGCCGGACGGCCACCCGGCTCTCTTTGCAAGGCCCGCATGACGGATTTTTCGACCGGCGACGGAATGTCTGACCGGATCGTGCTCAGGGCGGGAGCATCCTGCGTCAACTTCTGTGCGAAGATTTGCATTATATCGCCGGTGAACGGCGGCTTGCCTCCGAGCATGTGATAAGCGATCGCCCCAATCGCGTACACGTCGGCCCGCGAGTCGAGAGCTGCTCCCGATTGCATCTGTTCAGGCGCCATGTACTCAGGCGTACCCAGGATCCCGCGCGAAGCCGGACCACTGCCTGAGGCGTCCCCGGCCAGACTTGAATTGATAATTTTTGCCAGACCAAAATCGCCGACTTTAACGATGTCGTCGCCGGCCAGCTTGGCTTCCTTCTTCTTTCGCTGGACGATGAAAACGTTTGCAGGTTTTAGATCGCGATGCAGAATTCCTTCATCGATGCGCAGCTTCAACGCCGGCGCTGATCTGTTTCAACATGCCGTGGGCCCGCTGCACCGTAATGGTGCCTTCGCGTCGCAGCAGGTGATAGAGCGATTCACCTTCGACGTATTCCATCACCAGAAAGAAGACGCCTTCTTCGCTTTTGCCAAAGTCGGTGACGCCGACAATGTTCGGATGCTGAATCGAAGCCGCGGTTCTGGCTTCGCGCTCAAAGCGCGCAATGGCTTCGCCTTCCTGCAGGTCCTCGTCTGAAAGGACGTCGGGACGAATCGTCTTGACCGCGACCCGGCGGGTGACCAGATTTTCGTCACGGGCCACATAGACCTGGCCCATGGCGCCCCGGCCCAAACGCTTCTCGAGGCGATAGCGCCCGTTCAGCAGGGTTGTTCCGGGAAGGGTGCTCTTGGTCTTAGCCTGGTCCTCAGGACAAAGGAGGACTTCGTCTTCAAGGCAGCGTTCGCAACGGGGACATTCGCGCATAGTGAACCGGTAGAGAGGATAAGGTGTTGCCGCAGTAGGGTCAATCGGCTGTCCGCAGGCCCGACCCGCCTCGGCTAAATCAGCCCCTGATTACGCTTAGGTGTCTGAGACACGGGGAACGGTCGTGAAATAAAATATCTTTACTTGATGGCCCAACTGTCCGATAATTTCATCCCTTATGAGGGTAGAGCCACTTAAGGCTCAGGAAAATGCGGGCGCGAGCCCGCGTTTGTGTCTTAACGGTACGCACGCCTCAGGCGTGCTTTCGCTGAGACTTCAATCCAGCACGCCAGCGGCGTGCGTACCGACTGTGCTAGAGGGAGGATGCCCTGATGCGATCGATTTGGAAAGGCCATATCCGTTTTCTGCTGGTTGCGATTCCGATTCGCGTTTACAACGCCATCGAAGCTTCCGAGCGAATCCAGTTCAATCAACTGCACCGTGACGATTTCGGTCCCATTGGTTACGACAAGCGCTGCAAGAAATGCGGGCAGATCGTCTCCAACGATCAAATCACCAAAGGCTATCAGTACGAGCCGGACCGCTTCGCTCTGATCGAACCGGAAGAGATCGCCAAAGTAAAAATCAAGACCACCAAAGCGATCGACATCATCGGCTTCGTCGATTCATCAGAGATTCCCACCACCTTCTTTGACGCGCCGTACTACCTGGGCCCGGACGGTGCGGTCGCCGACAAACCCTACGCGCTGCTGCGCCAGGTCCTGCAGGATACCGGCAAGGTTGGACTCGCGAAAGTCGTCTTGCGCGATCGCGAAGATCTGGTTGCGGTGTTCCCGCTCGAGAACGGCATCGTCTTACAGAAGCTTCGTTACCCGGCTGAGATACGAAAGATGGCCGAGGTTCCTGACGTCGAGAAAGATACCAAGCTCGACAAGAAGGAACTGACCCTGGCGACTAGTTTGGTCGAGCAGATGGTTACATCATTTGCTGACGTCGACACGGTCGATCATTATCATGAAGCCTTGCGCAAGTTGATCGATTCAAAGATTAAGGGCAAGAAGGTCACCGAGTTTGAAAAAGTCGAAGATGTGCCGCGCCTCGACATCATGACGGCGCTCAAGAAAAGCCTGCAAGCCTCTTCGCGCAAACCGATGGTCAAGGCTGAACCCGCGGCGAAAAGAAAGCTGCGCTCACGCTGGTTAAGGCCAAACCGGTCGCAAAGAAACGTAAGGTTGGGTAGCGGTTCGCGAACAATTTTTCTGGTTCGCGAACAATTTTACTGTAGCCCAGGCGTTTACGCCTGGGAGAACAATTCAATAGAACCTGCCTTAGCCTCCTTCAGGAGGCTTACCCACGTGCAATTTGCCTTACATCAATCAATAGAAAAACCTCCTCCTCGCGCAGCGCAAAAGCTTTGTTCACATTTAGGGTGCGCCCTAAAAGCTTGCCAACTTCGGAAGGCCGAAGCCTACCTGCATAACTCTTGCTAAAAATCTTGCCTTGATCTGCCTGCTAGTCTGGTTTTTGTGAATCAGCAACACGCTAACGAAGTATTAGCAAAATGCCGATTCTGAACTGTGAGGAGAATCCGGTTTTTCTGTAGCCCAGGCGTTTACGCCTGGGTTAACGATTCAATAGAAATTAGTCAGCCTCCTTCAGGAGGCTTATTCATTTTCAGGAGGGACATATGTCCCACGTGTTTCACCAACTCTATTATCATTTCACCTGGGCCACTCATTCACGCGAGCCTTTAATCGATCGCGTCTGGCGGCCACAGCTTCTCGAGATCATCAATGAAGAAGTAAAGACCCGCGGTGGAGTTCCGATACGTCACAACGCCATGCCAGATCACGCGCATCTACTTTGCCGGTTACCACCGACGATTCTCATAGCTGAGTTTATCGGTCAGGTTAAAGGCGCGACGTCTTTTCGCGTCAATAAAGAGATTCAGCCGCGATTCAAATTACACTGGCAAGAAGGTTATGGGGCTCTGACCTTGCGTAAAGATGAGATTGAAAAAGTTTCGCGTTATATCGATCGACAGGAGGAACATCATCGTCGCGGCAGCGTTTCCGAATTACTGGAGAGATGCGAAGTCGAGGAAGATGATTGGCTGAAGCTTTAGAAAAGCCTCCTGAAGGAGGCTGGGTTGTATCAAATCAATATTGCGATCCCAGGCGTGAACGCCTGGGCTACGCAAAAAGAAATCACACCGGTCGTACCGCCTGGGCTACGCAAAAGAGATCACACCGGTCGCACCGCCTGGGCTACCGCAAAGAGTTCACACCGGTCGCACCGCTTTCTGAAACGCCTTCACGCCCAGCGTATTCAAGACTTCGCCTTTTCTGATACCCGCCCGCCGCGCGGTTCCCACTCCGAACTTTAGATTATTCAGCGCGCCCATCGAATGGGCATCTACGGAAATCACAAACTTGATTTTTCGCTTGCGGGCTTCACGCAGCCAGCGCGGCTCCATGTCGAGACGATATGGATCACCATTTATCTCCACCGCCGCGCGCGATTCGGCAATCACGTCGAGAATCTCTTCGACCCGGCAATCAAACGGCGGGCGCGATTGAATTTTGCGGCCGAGCGCGTGGCCCCAGATCTTGAAGACCGGCTGGCGCATCGCAGTCACAATTCGCCGCGTCATTTTGTCTTCATCCATCTGGTAACGTGAATGAATGCTGGCGACAATCACATCGAACTGCTCGAGAATCCAGTCCGGATAATCCAGCGAACCATCCGCCACAATGTCGGATTCAGTTCCTTTCAGGATCTTGATTTTTGTTCGCTGCTGAACTTCGTCGATCTCTTCCCACTGCCGCTGCAATCGATCGATCTTTACGCCGCCGGCATAGAACGCAGTAGGCGAGTGATCGGTGATAGTGATGTATTTCATGCCCAGCGCTTCGGCTGACGCCACCATTTGTTCGACACTGTGCTGGCCATCGGAATACGTGGTGTGACAGTGGACCATCCCGCAAATGTCATCCTCAGTTATCAGATCGGTCGGAATCTTGCCCGCCAGCGCGGCTTCGATCTCCCCTTGATCCTCGCGCATCTCAGGCGGTACGAACTGCATGCCGAAGCGTCGATAGATCTGAGCTTCAGTCTTCAGTTGAACTGATGAAGCACGCCGGAGGCGTGCGTACCCGTTCCGGCTCCCAGTTCAGCAAGCTTTCGCAGGTGTGCCTGAGAGCCGGTCGCATTGAAGAGGGCGACCGCGAACCCTTCGGGCTTGACCGCGATCAGGGTCGTCTTGAACCCTTCGCCCAGCGTGACGACTGCGCGATCGGAAGCTTGCTCCTCGATTCGCGCGATAGCGGGAAAACGCAGGAAATGTTTGATTAAGGCCGGCGGCTTGTTCGCACTGGCAACCACCACAATCTGCGAAACAGTTTCTTTCCAACGCCGCAACGAGCCGGCCAGCTCTGCCTCTTTGCAGTCACGCGACGCTTTCAGGTAATCGAGAATGCCCTGGCCCGCGCGCAGCGCGTGATGAATGTGAATTCGCTGTTCGCGATTCTCATTGCCGGCAATCGCTTCCAGAATCCTGGCTTCGGTTTTGGCGCCAAAGCCTTTGATCTCGCGCAGCTTTCCCGCTTCGGCCGCAGCTTTCAATTCCTTCACTGTGCTGATGCCCAGCGCTTCATGCAGTAGTTGGACTTTCTTTACATTCAGCCCGCGAACGGCGGACAGCTCGACAATTCCCGGCGGCACTTCACCGCGCAATTCGTTGAGCAGTGAGGACTGGCCGGTGGTGTAAAGCTCCTCGATCTGTTTTGCCAACCCCTGGCCAATTCCCTTCACGAACGTCAGCCGATTCTGTTTGATGAGCTTGCCGAGATCCTCACTCAACTCGGCAACCGATCGCGCTCCGGCCTTGTAGGCGCGAGCCTTGAAATATTCTCCGCCGCCTTTCAGTTCGAGCAGGGCGCCGATCTCCTTTAAAGCAGCGGCAATCGCAAACTTGTCCGTAATTGGTTTCGTCATGATCCTGCTCGACAGTACGGGAGTCTATGGCATGCAGAGTGCTTTGATCCACTCGCAACCATCGAAACCAATTTCGCGACAACAAATCAGGATAGTTGCGAGGATTCTGTAAGAATGGCGAACGAACTGCGCACCGAAGTCGAACAGGTTAAAGAACAGGAAGATGTTAAGCGCGCGCTGAAACGCCGAGATAAGAAAATTCCCGAGGTGATATTGAATGAATGAAATCTTTCGCAAGTTCGCTAACGCCGTCTCACAGATTGTCGGGACGTCATGGGTCTTTATTACTGCCGTAATGGTGGTTGTCCTGTGGGCCTTGTCAGGCCCAATGTTTCATTTCTCTGACACCTGGCAACTGGTCATCAATACGGGCACAACGATCATCACGTTCCTGATGGTCTTTCTAATTCAAAACACGCAGAACCGCGACAACAAGGCCATCCATCTCAAACTGGATGAGCTCATCCGGGGCGTCAAGGGCGCGCGCAACGGGCTGGTAAATCTCGAACAGCTTTCTGATGCGGAGCTGGAAAAATTGCACAAAGAATTCGAGCGCATCCATCGCGACAATCCAGCCCTGCAACACTAACGGCTTGCTCTTATGACCAGAATCGAAAGACTTTGCGCGCAGGGCATTACCCGGTCCGGATCGCCGAAAAAGGGTTTTCGCTATCAACGCGCTGACGGAAAGAAACCGGCTCGTGATGACCTCGCGCGAATCCGTGAGCTGAAAATCCCGCCGGCGTGGACGGATGTGTGCATCAACTCGAATGCCGGCGGAACTGTGCAGGCAGTGGGTAAAGATGCCGCGGGTCGCTGGCAATACCTCTATCACGACAAACATGTCAGGCGCAGCGAAAAGAAAAAGTTCGAGCGGTTGATCAAATTTGCCGAAAGCCTGCCGGCGCTGCGACGAGCAGTGGCCAGAGAACTGCGACCGCCTGGCCTGTCACGCGAGCGGGTGATGGCCGGCATCATGAGAATCCTGTCAACCAGTTTTATCCGCCCAGGCAGCCAGGTTTACGCCAGCGAGAACGGCAGTTATGGAATTGCGACCCTGCGACCCAGGCACGTCAAAGTTAAGGGAGACACGATCATTTTCGACTTCCCCGGAAAATCCGGCGTCAAGCAGCACCGGGAACTTCACGATCGCCGCGTGGCCAGGCTGGTCAGGAGAATTGCTAAGGCAATCGGCGCGCGAAGTCTTTGCCTATCATAACGGCGACGATCAACTAGTTGATGTGAAGCGGCGTCACATCAACCAATACATAAAAGAAATCATGGGGCACAGCTTTTCGGCGAAGGATTTTCGCACCTGGGCCGGCACCTTGATTTGCGCCTGTGCTTTGGCCCAATCGGCAGAAGACCTAAACGGTAATCAGGCAATGCGAAAGCGGCAGTGGGCCGCTGCGATTAAGGAAACCGCCGCCGCGCTCGGAAACACTCCCGCGGTTTGTCGCAAGTCATATGTCTGTCCGGCGCTCTGGACCAGGTTCGAAAAAGGCGCAGTGATTGATCGCTGTTTCCGCAACGTCGGCGATGTGATCAACTATCGCGGCGCAACGCTGCATCCAGCCGAGAAGGCGCTGCTGAAATTTCTCAAACAGCAATCACGTTAATCAAACAATGAAGTATTAATTGCTCCTCGCGGGTGGCTTTGCCTCAAAAGTCCTTTCTCATTCACACCGGGCTTTAGCCCGGTGGTGAGCAGGTCATAAACCGTAACGAACCGTTTCAACGGTTTCCATCTGGCAGGTAGTCCTAACGTGTGTTGGACAGCGGAATCGCCGTAAGGTCGGAAGAAAAGTAAACCGTTAAAACGGTTGTGTGACTTTCTCAATGCCAGTGTGACCGGGCTGAAGCCCGGTCTGAATGAAAGGTGCACCAGACATTTGAGGCAAGGCTCACCGCGTTCTAACAATTCATGCTGGACCGTCGACTGGTGGTGATAGACTGCTGGCACTTTCGGAGGTCTCCATGAAGCATCTGGCGCGTTTGTCGCTCGCAGTTTTCTCGCTGGTCATTTCTTCCACCACCTTTTGCTCAATACAATCAAGACTCATTTTCAGCGATGCGTTGGCGTCTGGTAGGACCACATCGCGCCGGCCGCGTAACTGCTGTCGCAGGAATTCCAGGCAAACCGGCGATCTCATTATTTCGGCACCCCGGGTGGTGGAGTTTGGAAGACAGTAAACGGCGGCCGCGTGTGGACGCCAATTTTCGACGACGCGCATGTCGCTTCGATTGGAGCTTTAGCCCTGGCGCCGTCGAATCCGGAAATCATCTACGTTGGCACCGGCGAGGAAACGGCCGGCAACGGCATTTACAAATCCACCGACGCTGGCAAGACCTGGACTCACATCGGTCTCGACGATACGCGTTACATCACCGGCATCGTCGTCGATCCAAAAGATCCAAACGTGGTTGTGGTTTCGGTCCGCGATTATTTTGCTCCCGGGCCGGCGCATGGCATCTTCAAAACTACGGACGGCGGTAAGACATGGAAGAAAGTTTTCTTCAAAGACGATACGACCAGCGTCGTCGATCTCCAGGTCGCGCCCGACGATCCGCGCACCATCTATGCGGCTACTTACAAACTGCAATTTGATGTCGCCAACCGGCGCGCGCTGGGCGCGGAATCATTCATTTTTAAGTCGACTGATGAGGGCGAGACCTGGCAACAATTGAGCGGCGATGGTCTACCAGCCACGGGCCGCGGAACTATCGGTTTGGCGGTGGCGCCGACGACCAAAGGCAATCGCGTCTACGCTATCATGAACTCCGGTTTCTTCCGCTCGGACGATGGCGGCGCGAATTGGATTCGCAGCACCACGGATCCGCGCATCACCGGCAGCACCTTCTTTGGCAAGGTCTACACGGATCCACTCAACCCGGACATTGTCTATGTGATGCAGACGTCAATGTATCGATCGCTCGACGGCGGCAAAACCTGGGAGTCATACAAAGGCGCGCCCAGTGGTGAAGATCAGCACGTGCTCTGGATCGATCCACTGGATACGCAGCGAATGTTTCTGGGATCGGATCAGGGCGCGATCATCAGTCTCGACGGTGGCCACACCTGGAGTGATTGGTTCACGCAACCCACCGGTCAGTTTTATCACGTGATTACCGACAACCAATTTCCCTACCGGCTATATGCTGCCCAGCAGGACAGCGGCTCAGTCGCCGTCACCTCGCGGAGCGACTTTGGCAGAATCACGTATCGCAATTGGTTCTCAACCGGCGCGTTCGAAAGCGGTTACATCGCACCAGACCCGCTGGATCCAAATCTGATTTACTCGGTGGGATGGTATGGTTCGGTTTTCAGGCTGAATCGTCAAACCGGGCAGATCGCCACCTTGTTCGGACCCGGGGCGAGGTACCGTTACACCTGGGAGACGCCACTTGTCTTTTTCGCCACAGGATCCGAAAACGATGTACCTCGGCATGCAGTTCGTCATGAAGACCAGCGACGCCGGACAAACGTGGCAGGAAATCAGTCCGGATCTGACGACCAAAAACCGCAACCAAATGATGTGGGCGTGATCCAGGCAATCGCTCCATCGCCGGTCAAAGCCGGCGTGATCTGGGTGGGCACCAGCAGCACTCTGGTGCAACTGACGCAAGATAACGGAGCGACATGGAATGACGTCACGCCGCCCGATTTGCCCAGCGGCCAAAACGTAACTCTCATCGAGGCTTCACCAACGGATGCGGCCACGGCTTACGTCATAGCCTCAGTTTTCGTAGGCTCCCCAGCCGTTTATCTTTGCCACGCACGACGCCGGCAAGACCTGGCAGAAGATCGTGAAAGGCCTGCCTGATAACGGAATCGCTCGCGTCGTGCGCGAAGACCCGACGCGGAAAGACCTGCTTTATGCCGGCACCGAGACCGGGGTTTACGTGTCCTGGACCGGTGGCAACGATTGGCAACCGCTGCAGCTTAATCTGCCGACCACTTCGGTGCGCGATCTGAAAGTACACGGCAGCGATCTGGCGGCCGCAACTTATGGACGCGGACTCTGGATTCTGGATGACCTGTCGCCGCTGCGACAGGTTCCGGATGTAAAGCGCAATGCGAATTGGTTATTCAAACCTGCCGACTGCTCTCCGGGTACGTTGGGACAACGATCCGGATACGCCGCTGTCGCGTGACTTGCCGGCGGGTGATAATCCGCCGGAAGGCGCGATCCTTTATTACTACCTGGCGTCTCCGGCCAGAGAAATCACTCTGGAAATTCGCGACAGCAATGGCGAGGTAGTGCGCAGCTTCTCAAGTCAAGCTCCTCCCGCCGACACCCGGCCGGGGAATGTTCCGGACTATTGGTTTGCGCCGCCTGATGTGCTGACCACCAACGCCGGACTGAATCGCTTCGTTTGGAATCTCGAGTGGCCGCATCCGGACGCGTTGACTTACAACTTCCGCGGCCGGCACATCAACTACATTGAATACACGTTGCCCGATCACGCGGTGCCGGGTAAGACCCCACGTTATCAACCACCCGGCCCCTTGGCCGTGCCGGGCGATTACGAAGCCGTGTTGACCATTGACGGCAAGGTGTATCGCCAACCGCTGACCATTCAGCTTGATCCCCGAGTTCGGGTTAACCCGGGCGATCTCGAAGCTCAGCTGCAAATCGCGCGAATGATCGATGATTGGATGAACATTAGCTATCGCGCCTATAACGACCTCGCGGCTCTGCGTACGGCTCTGTCGGAAGCGGCTAAGACGCTTGCCGATAAGGCAGCGCAGGATGATCTGCAGAAGCTCGACAAAGAGCTGGCAGAGCTTCAGGAAGGGACTAACGAGCGGGCCGGGCTTTGGGGCTGTCAATCGTGATGTAACCAGGTTCGTCTCAATGATTCAGAGTGCCGACATCCGCCCGGCGAAATCGATTATCGAGAATGCCACGCCTTCATGCATGGCTCTTAAAAATGATCTGACACGCTTGAGACAAGTTTATGAGACGAGATTGGGGCCGCTGAGAAACTTGAAATCGTCATCGTTCGTGCTGCCTGCGGTCCCTAACGATCCGCGCTGTCCTAACTGACGATCTCTTCATGCCATACGCTGATCACGTCCTTGCAATAGGCCGTTAACGTGCCTATAAGTACTTCCGTCACCCCACACGTTTTGATTGGTAAGTAATGTGCCGGAGACTCCAAATGAGACGCGCGATATTTTGTTTACTGCTTATCGGCAGCCTGGCCATCCTGGCGGCGAGAATAGCGCCTGACTTCGTAAAGGCGTCGAGTGCGCAGGCGCCGACGCCGAAGCCGCCCGAGATAAAAATCGATCCCAAACTTTTGATGAGTTCGCCGGACAGTACTCGCTGGATACCAATCCTGACGTCGTGCTTTCTTTCTTTCGCGAAGGCGAGAAGTACTACTTGCAGGTTACCAGTCAGGGACGGATAGAAATCTTTCCCGAGAGTGAATCAAAATTCTTTCTGAAGGTGCTGGATGCCGACGCCACCTTTGTGCGCGACGCCGAAGGCAAGGTGTCCAGCATGGTCTGGCGGCAGGACGCGAATAAGTTCACGACTAAACGCATCAGTAACGTTCCGATCATTGAACTACCAACCCCGTTTGATCGCCGAGAAGAAATGATTCTGCATGCGTGATGGCGTGCGTCTGCACACGCTGATTTTTGCTCCGCAGGACCAGACCGAATCGTTGCCGCTTATCCTCAGCCGAACTCCTTACGGCATCGGGCAAACATCGTCCGATGGCATCAATCGTCGCTACAAAGAGCTGGTCGCTGACGGATACATTTTCGTGCTCAGGACATTCGCGGTCGCTACGGGTCGGAAGGCGAATTCATGATGAACCGGCCCTTGCGCGACAAGAAAGATCCCAGGGTGTCGATGAGAGCACGGACACCTACGATACGATCGACTGGCTCATCAAGAACGTGCCCAAAAACAACGGACGGGCAGGCATTCTCGGGGTCTCTTATGATGGCTGGCTTTCCGCAGTGGCTACGGTTGACGCGCATCCGGCGCTCAGGGCCTCGTCGCCGCAGGCGCCGATGACCGATGCCTGGCTGGGCGACGATTTCTTTCACAACGGCGCCTTTCGGCAAAGCTATGGCTACGAATATGTGAAGTCGATGGAGACGTCGAAAGAAGGAACCGACGTTACCTTCGACAAGGATGCTTACGACTGGTATCTCGAGAAGGGCTCGCTCGGCAAAATTACCGAACTGACCGCGGCGAAGTTTCCGACCTGGAATGCGTTCGTGGCCCATCCAGCCTACGACGATTACTGGAAGGCGCGCGGCGCCGGGAATTATCTCAAGCCGACGCACGTCGCCACGCTCGTCGTTGGTGGCTGGTGGGACCAGGAAGATTTCTACGGTGCCTTGGCGACTTATGCCAGCCTGGAAAAAATTTGATAAGAGCAACCACAACTTTGTCGTGCTGGGACCGTGGAACCACGGTGGCTGGGGTGGATTCGGAAGAAACCTCGGCGACGTAAACTTTGGCAGCCAGACCGGAGTATATTATCGCTCTCAGATTCAAGCGCCGTGGTTTGCTTACTATCTAAAAGACAAGGGCAAACTCACTCAGCCGGAAGCATGACTTTTCAAAGCGGCAGCAATCAATGGATCAATTCCGATCACTGGCCGCCCGCGAGAAGCCAGCGGTCGCGCAATCTCTATCTCCGCAGTGGCAAGACCCTGTCGTTCGATAAGCCGGCCGGCGTTGGCGAACAGGAATCAGAAAGCTATGTTTCCGATCCGGCGAATCCGGTTGCCCTATCGCAAGCGGCCAATTCAACCGACTTACGGCCGCGGCTCGAGCTGGTTTACCTGGCTGGTGCAGGACCAGCAGATTCCTGGCCGGACAGAAACGACGTGCTCAGCTGGCAGACCGAATGTTCTGGATCAGGATCTGACCATCAGCGGCAACGTCATCGCGCATCTGTTCGCGTCAACCAGCGGCAGCGACAGCGATTGGGTGGTAAAGCTAATCGACGTCTATCCCGACAGCAATCCCGAAGATCCGAAAATGGCCGGACTATCAGTTGATGATTGTCGATGAGATCTTACGCGGCCGGTATCGACAGAGTTTTGAAAAACCCGCGGCCATCGTTCCCAACCAGGTTAACGAATACGTGATCGATCTGCGGGCTAACAATCACACTTTCAAGAAAGGTCATCGCGTGATGGTGCCAAGTGCAAAGCACCTGGTTCCCACTCTACGATCGCAACTCCGCAGAAGTTCGTCGAGAATATTTTAAGGCGCAACCGTCGGACTACCAGGTTGCGACGCAGCGAGTCTACGAATCAGCGCGCTATCCGTCGCGGGTGACGTTGCCGGTAATAGGTGAATAGGGTACGCACGCCTCCGGCGTGCTTTCCTAGAAAAATCCAAGAGGCACGCCGGAGGCGTGCGTACCGATATGCGATTAATTCTTCTTCTTTGTTCACTGATTGTCGGTTGCACCATGTTTGCGGCGCCGGCTTACGCACAACCGGGTGGGGGCAAGACTGCCGAGACAACGCCGAAGCCTCCGGCCAAAACCACTACCAACCCCAGCACCAAACCCGCGACGACGTCTCCGAAGGTGACCACCAGCCCGAAGACCGGGACTGCGCGCGCGCAGGCTGCCTCCATCGAGGGCAAGTGGTGGACCAGCGGCAACGACTTTGGCGCCTCAGAGATGGTGTTTACCCAGAGCGGCTCGTCGGTAACAGGCGAGATTCACTATGCCGACGGACGCACCGGCACTACTCAACAGGCACGATGGTCGGGAAGCGACTGCAAAACACCTGGACCAATTCTGCCGGCGAGAGCGGCAGCGGCTGGCTTGAGCTGAGCTGGAACAATTTTCTCGGTGGTCCGTGGCACAATCAAAGAGTGTAAAGATGGCTCGTGGACGATGATGCGTATCGAAGGCAAATGGTGTTTTGGCGGCAGCCGTGAACGCATTCGCACCGTCACTCATAACGCGCGCGGCGAGGTCCTGAGCGTGACGGAAGACGGCACCCGCAACGATGGTCGGCTGGATGGGCCATGGTTGTTTCTGGATTCCGGGGATGGGACCACGATCAAAGGTGAAATGGACTTTCACGCCAACCGGATGAATTGGTCGAGCGGATTCTACTGGAGCTGGTGCGGGCGGAATTGAATAGCCGCAGAGCGGCGCAAGATCTGTAGCCCACTGGCGCAAGCCGTGGGTGAAGTAGCGAGGTTGAGACATCAGCTGCGGGAGCGGCGTAACAATCGGGAATGACGTTGATGTGTCGCCCCTCCGGGGCTGGATTGCTTCTGTTATCCCTGATCCCATGGCTTACGCCATGGGCTACAGATCTATCGCGCCGCTCCGCGGCTGGGCCACGGCTAACCACAGGTCGCACTTCTGAAAGCATTTATGAAAACAGTCGGCATCGTTGGCGGCATCGGCCCTGAATCAACGATTGAATACTATCGCTTCATCATCGAAGGCTACCGCGCACGGCAAGGTGGCACGGGCGTCCCGCCCGTGGATTCTCACGCGCAAGATGCGGCCGTGCCACCAGCTACCCTTCGATCATCATCAACAGCGTCGACTTGACCCGGCTGATCGGCTGGATTAATGCCGGCGAGCTCGAGCCCTTCACCGATTATCTGGTTGCAGGGGTGGAACCGACTCGCGGATGCCGGCGCCGACTTCGCGGTACTAGCTGCGAACACACCGCATATTGTTTTCGACCAGATTCGCGAGCGGTCGCGGCTGCCGCTGATTAGCATCGCTGAAACCACCTATGACAAGGCGCGCGAGTCGGGCTTGCAACGACTTGGGTTGTTGGGCACGCGCTTTACGATGGAGGCGAAGTTCTATCCTGAAGTCTTCGCCCGCGGCGGCCTGACGATTGTGACTCCCAGCGAAACCGAACGGACCCTGGTCAATGAAAAGTATTTCGGCGAACTGCTGAAGAACGTCTTTCTGCCCGAAACACGCGACCAATTGCTGGCAATCATCAACCAGATGAAACAGCGCGATGCTATCGACGGCTTGATTCTCGGCGGAACTGAGCTGCCTCTGATTTTGCGCGGCGCTGAATGCGACCTTCCCTTCCTCGACACTACGCTCGATCCATGTCGCCCGGATTGTCGATGAGTTGCTCAGTTAAGTGTTAGAATCCTCCAATCAACTCCAGGGTCTCCGGGAATTTCCATGAAGCTCCTAAGTCGAACGTGCAACTCGCTCATTATCAATCCACAGTCTGCCTCGCGACCCTTCTGAGCGCGACGGCGCTGGCCCAGCAGCCTCAAAAGCCCGCTGACGACGATGTCGCTTCGCGTCAAAACCGAACTGGTCCAATCGGCGGTGACCGTCGTCGATAAGGACGGACGTTTCGTCAATGGTCTTACTCGCGATCAGTTTGAATTAATCGTTGACGGCAAACCACGTCGCGTCAATTTCTTTGAGCGGGTGACTTCGGGCAGTCCCGCGCGAGCAACAACTGGCCACGCTGGGCAAAGCAACCGACGAGCTTCACCGAACCAGACGACGACGCCAGTGGTGCTAGGACGCCGGATCGTCTTCTTCATCGATGATTTACATTTGTCGCCGGACAGCATGAATCGGACCCGCCAGATGCTGCATCAATTCCTCGATGCGGGACATGACCTCGAAAGACACGGTCGCGATTGTCTCGGCCAGCGGGCAGGTCGGGTTCCTGCAGCAATTTACCAACAACAAGCAAGGTGCTCGAGGCGGCGCGTGATCGGCTCAGTCCGCGACCCTACGATGCGCAGTGGCTTTGGTACCGGCAGCACCAGGATGACGGAATACCTTGCGCTCAATATTGAAAACACAAAGTCCGACAACACGGTCCATGGGTTACTTCATGTCGGAGAGTGTCATGAAGCAAGGAACATGCCGCCCAAGAGATCGGCGGCCTACGCGTCGCTGATCGCTGCGCTCAAGCAGGACCTGTGAAACTGACGTCAAATCGAGTGCGCGGGCGAGTTCTGATGCAGGCCGGCGACATATACTCGCAACATGTATGCTTCGCTGGAAAATCTCATCACGTTCGTCAGCGCGAGCGCCGGGCGCAAGCTCGCGTTCTTTCATCTCTGATGGCTTTCTCATGGATTTCGGTCCGCAAGCCGCCGAACCTGCGCGACAAGCTCGATCGAGTAATCGACGCTGCGCAACCCGCGCCGGCGTGGTGGTCTATACGATCGATGCGCGGGGTTTGAGTACGAACACCGACGTCGATGTCGGTAACAGCCAGACCGCGGACTGGATCAGCGCGACCCCGGGCTGCGACATGGCGCATGATCGGCGAGATTGCCGCCACGCAGGACGCGATGAACGCCCTGGCCGGAGACACCGGCGGACGCGCGTTGCGCAACATGAACTATTTCGATCGCTGGGTCGGCGAAGGTGCTGGACGAAACCGTCCAACTATTACCTGCTCGCCTGGCGTCCGGAAAGCGAAGCAGGAAAGGGCGCCGAAGTTTCGGCACGTGCAGTTCAGAATCATCGGACATCCCGAACTGACTGCTCGCGCGCCCAAGGGCTACGTGACCGGACCTCAGGCGACTGAAACGGCCAGCTCAACGATCCCAAAACAGGCCGCGAACCACGTCGCCACGGTTGAAGATGCCGAGATTCGCGACGCGCTCTCTGATTATCTATCCGAGTGCGGCGCTGCCGACAGTCTTGTCGCTTACCTATCTGAACACGCCTAATAACCAAACCGTCCTGACTTCATCAATTCAGGTCGCCACCAGTCGCCTGACCTATGGAAGCGACGGACAGCAACCGGCTTCATTAAGACTCGCCGGGGTGGTGCTGAACGATAAAGGGAAAATTGCGCACAGCTTCAAGAATCAACTAAGCGTCAAACCACTGAGTGGACGATTGGATTCCGGCTCAGTTCTCTACAACGAGCCGCACGCCGCTGGCTCCGGGGATTTACCAGGTGCGCGTCGCCGCGCGTGATGAAAGAGCGGGCGCGTCGGCAGCGCCATGGAGTGGGTGGTGATTCCCGACCTGACGACAAAAGCAACTGACCTTGAGCAGCTTGCTACTCGGCGGTCAGGTCCTGGACAAGACATGCCAATAATGATGGCTAACAGCCCAGATACAACTCAGCGTCGATCACCGGTTCGCGCGGGCTTCGCATCTGCAGTTATTGGGTGTTTGTTTACAACGCGAAGCGCGATGCCGGGGGCAATCCAAATCTGACCGTCCGATCTGAAATTAAGCGCGATGGAAAGCTGGTCCTCGGCCGCGCCGGCGCGAGCAATCAGCAACGGATCGCCCGATCCGGACCGGATTCCGTTTGGCGACGACTCTGTCGCTGAAAAACATATCGCCAGGCAAATACGAACTGTTGGTAACGATCGTTGATTTGGCCGCGGGGAAGACCATAATTCAGAGCACCGAGTTTCAAGTCTATTAGTCGCGAAGTAACTTACGAACGATCCGAGATGGCTTATCCGCCGCCTGCCGCCCTGAAGAAATTTCTCAAGCCCTACGATCCTGATATCAGGGATCTCGCTCTACAACTTCGCGCTCTGGTGCTCGAAGAGATGGCGCCGTGTTACGAGAATATCTATGACGCCTACAGCGCAGTCGCAATCGGATACGGCGCCAGCGACCGCTTGACAGGATGGCGTCTTTCATATCGCCGTCTATTCAAAGGCGGTCAACCTGGGCTTTAATGATGGCGCGACGCTCGCCGACCCGAAGGGCATTCTGCTCGGCTCCGGAAATCGCATCAGGCATATCACGATCAAGACTGCCGGACGATTTGAAACGGCCCGAGGTTCGCGCTTATATTCGGCGCGCGCGCAAGCAAGCGATCGGCCGATGCTCGCAAGCTCGGTGAACCGGCGCTGGCGAAACCGAAAGGTGTCGTCTCGACGGTAAAGGCGATTTATCCGAAAAAGCGCCGGCCGAAATAAGTCGGTACGCGAGCCTCTGGCTCGCTTCGATCTCGAGTATGAGCGCCGACCGACCAGCTCGCGGCTTAGCCGCCCGATGTGCGGAAAGGCTCTGCCTTTCCGAGCGACTATTGTTTTAACGCCGAGAGCTTTGCCTCGTTGGGACGAGGCATAGCCTCTCGGAGGATTTGAGAGAGACAGCTACCGGAAAGCCAGAGGCTTTCCGCACATCAGGTGGCCAAGCCGCATCCACCAAAGAACTCGATGGCGAACCATCTAGTGTCCAAAGCAGTGAAAGGAAATTCCGATGATTAAGAGATCAGCCTCCGTGCTTCGTTTTCCTCGCGTTAATAGCTGCCGCTACGTGGGCCGCCAACGGACTGCGCATGTGCCGACGCTTGACGATCTGATTACGCTGAAATCAGTCGGCGGCACGCAGATATCTCCCGGACGGCAAATGGATCGCTTACACGGTCGGCTTATGGCGATTTCAAACAGGACGCCTTCGTCACGCAGCTCTGGTTGGCTGACAGCGCCAGTGGGCAAGAGTTTTCAATTGACGCGCGGCGACAAGTCATCCACCAGTCCGCGCTGGTCGCCCGACGGAAAATGGCTGGCCTTTCTGAGCAATCGCATCGAAGACCGAAACCAGATCTTTGTCATCGATCCGAGCGGCAGGCGAAGCCCAGCAGCTAACCAAATCCGAAACCGCGATTAGCAATTTCTGCCTGGTCCGATGATGGCAAGACGATCGCTTACATGGCCAACGAACCAACTGCGCAACCTTTGAAGGATCGCCGGGATTACTACGGTGACTATGACGTAGTGCGCGCAGGGTTACAGCTATGTGCACCTTTGGACGCTGGACGTGGGCGAAGCGATGAAGGCGCCGGTCGCGGGCAAGCAACGCACGAGGAAAAAGATTTCAGCATCGATTCGTTCGCCTGGTCGCACGATGGCGCGAGCATCGCCTTCAGCGCCACGATCAATCCCGATTTGATTCAGGGTGTGACTTCAGACATTTATGTGCTGAAACTCAGTGACGACTCAGTGAAGAAGATCGTCGATCTAGCCCGGGCCTGACAGTAATCCGCGGTTCTCGCCCGATGACAAGCAGATCGTTTTCTCTTCGGTGATGGGCGAGAAAAGTTTACTTTGCCAGCAATTCAACGACTGGCAGTTGGTCAGTGCGCAGGGTGGGACGCCCAAATCGATCACGGACAGCTTCGACGAGAATCCCGGCCTGATCGAATGGAAAGCCGATGGCATTTACTTCGCCGGATCGGAAAAGACTGCTTCGCACCTGTTCCGCGTCGATCCGGCCAGGCGCAAAATTACCCGCATCTCGCAGCCTGATAATTTGATCGCCGGATCGTTTTCATTCACCCGCACCGGGGACCGCCATGGCGTTCACCGTCGCTTCGCCCACCAGCATTAACGAAGTGTTTTGTGTCGGACATGCGCCGGTTCGCGCCGCGCAAGCTCACCGACCTGAACGAGCAAACGAAGCGCTTTCACGCTGGGCACACGCGAAGTCATCTCGTGGAAGAGCCAGGACGGCGCGACCGTCGAAGGCGTTCTTGATCAAGCCGGCGAACTTCGACGCCACCAAGAAATATCCGCTGCTTTGCGTCATTCACGGCGGACCAACCGGCGTCGATCGGCCTGATCCTGCTGACGCCGGACGCCCGTTACTATCCTTCAGACATCTGGGCGGCCCGCGGCGCGCTGATTCTGAAAGTGAATTATCGCGGCAGCGCCGGCTATGGCGAAAAGTTTCGCAAACTAAACGTGCGCAACCTCGGCGTAGGCGACGCCTGGGACGTGCTGTCGGGCGTCGATTATTTGATCGCCAAAGGCTGGGTCGACAAGGACAAAGTCGCCTGCATGGGCTGGAGCCAGGGCGGCTACATCTCGGCATTTCTGACCACGTCTACCGATCGCTTCGTGGCGATCTCGGTAGGCGCGGGAATTTCGAACTGGGCGACTTACTACTACAACACCGACATTACGCCGTTTACGATCAATTATCTGGGAAACGATCCGGCCATGGATCCGGCGATCTATCAGAAGACTTCGCCGATGAGCTACATCAAGACCGCCAAGACACCGACGCTGATTCAGCATGGCGAACTGGATCGCCGCGTGCCGATTGCCAACGCGTATGAATTGCGACAAGGCCTGGAAGATCGCGGCGTGAAAGTCGAGATGGTGGTTTACAAAGGTTTCGGCCATCGGCATCACGAAACCGAAATCGATGCGGGCCGTGATGCAGCACAATCTGTCCTGGTTCAATCATTACATCTGGGGCGATCCGCTGCCTGACTTTACCGCGCCGGAAATGCCGAAGAAGGAAAAGAAAGATGAAAAGGCGACGAACGGGAACTGAACCGACGATTTCTTAAGTACTACGAAGACTAATCGCGCAGGGTTTGCCCTCGTCGCAAATGGAGTCCGCAAGAACGGAGAATATCATGCGAACCAGACTGACAATTCTGAGCGCTTTGACTTTGCCTGCTCGTCAGCGCATCCCGGCCCAGGCCGTAAAAGTCTACCGGACCAAGTCTGAGGGCCTCGCCGACGTGAAGGTGTACGAGACCAGCAGCGAAGGACTGGCTGACTGTCTCATCTATGTTACCAGCAGCGAAGGGTTGGCGAGCGGTGACGCCAAGTGGTACTTCGTCAGCAGCGAGGGTTGGCTGACGTGAAGGTTTACTTCACCAGCAGCGAAGGGCTGGCCGACAAGAAAATCTATTTCACCAAGAGCGAAGGCCTGGCGAAGTGCGATGTGAACTGGCAAGGGCTACAAGAAGAGTATGGCCGAACGGTTCGGTGGGCTGTGACGACCGGCCGGGTTTCCGACTTCGCGTTGATACGAGATTTGGTTCTCGCTCGAATCGTTGCGGCCGGTCCTGACGCCAGGGATTGATAAGAATCAGAAAATGACTGCCTTCGCTTTCACTCGTCAATGCAGAACAGGAGCCGAATTCTAATCCTGTTTGTGATTGGCATTATTGAGCGCCTGGAGCGTGCACCATGTCTCCAGAGAGTCCTTCTTCGCAAAGTTCTCAATGCAGGATCTGGTAACCGCGAACAAATCGATGGCTGGATTTCGTGTGCGATCCTATGGGTGGCGGCGGCGGGGGTAACGGTGTTGGCAGTCGAGCCGGAGGATTCGGACGGCGGCGGAATGCATTTTCAATCTCACAAGTCTGATTCGTTTGCGTGCCGCCTGCAGTCCGACAGCTTCGCGAGTGCTGACGAAGACCGGTTCATTGCTTCTTTGAAGAAGCCAGTTGAAGATTCACTTCGAAAGTACGGAGCAAACATCAAAGAGAGTGGCAGTCGTGAGCCACGCAGCTTCTATCTCTCGTATGCCATCAACGACATTCAGGGCCGAATAAAAGTGTCAGGTCAAAGGATCGGTGTTGATTTCTACAATCTCCAGGCCGACCTCGAGGAAAGCAAATAGTGTCAGAAGCCCGACCGTGAGGGGAGGGCAACCTTAGTCGCAGAACGCAGCCGTCTGTGATTGAGGAATTCGTTATCGGCCTGGCACAGCCGCTTCACACTGATTGCTCGGAAAGCGAATATGCGCCAATCAATTCGTCTAACCTTAATGATCCTTTTGTTGGCTCCGCTCGCGCCCGCCCAAAAATACACCGCACCTCGACGGCAAGCTGCGAGTCGCTCTGGTCAAACAACCCTTACTCGCCAACCGGAACCTCCGTGGGTCCAAACACCATGGCCAACGGCGGCATTCAGCAGATTCTCGCCGGCATGAACACTGACGTGCGGGTCGCAGAAGTTGCTTTGACATCGCCGGAACTCACCGAGTATGGCGCATGGAAGAAGCTGGGCTGGGCGCTCGGTCACTTCTCAGACATCGTCGCAAAGAACGAGCGCGATGGTTACTTCTACAGTCGGCCTATTAGCCACCTGCCCATCGATGCCGGGACTGGTCGCGGGCCTGCAACATTCCGGGCCGAACGGGAAGCCGCTGAACATCGGCATGCTCTGGCTCGACGCGCATCCCGATTTCAATACGCCTGAAACTACGCGCAGCGGATCTCTGGGCGGCATGCCCGTGGCCGTCGCGACGGGTCGAACGTTACAGCGCATGCGGCTCGATGCGCATCTCGATCCACCCCTGGCCGATCGCTTCGTCGTGATGGGTGGCGTGCGGCTCGATCGATCCGTTAGAGCAAGAGCTGCTCGACAAATCGACAGATTCAGCAGCTCAGTGTTGATGACCTGCGCAACCTGACACCGGCGGTGTTCGCCCAACTTGATCGACTGAACAAAATCACCGACAAGATTTATATTCACATCGATATGGACGTGCTCGATCCGCGTGAAGTCATGGGCCACGGCAACAAGGTGCCGAACGGGCCATCAAGCGAGCAACTGGCAAGACTGTTTGAAGAGATCTTCAAGCGTTATCCCAAGGCGTCTGCAATTGGGTTTGCTACCATTCCATCGACCGATGAAGGTGGACTTTCGATTGCCGCGCTCAATCGCATGATTGCAGGGGCGATCAAAGGATTGAAGGCCCGCGAGCCCCGGCGTTAGTATCCGTACACGCGGTTGCTGCTTTCTGGACGAAGCTCTTGCTCGCTCGAACCGGAATCGAAAGCTCTGCTTGAAGATTTCCACAACTACGACGCGTGAGAGTCAGTTTCGTCATTCTCGGTTCAGAATAACTTGCGTACGCTACGGTCAATCAAGAGAATAAGTCTCGGAGGTTCCGTATGAAATATCGAGTTTTGATTGAACAGGACGAGAGACGGGATTTTCGTTGCCGAGGTTCCTTCACTTCCCGGATGCACTCTCAGGGTCAAACCAGGGAAGAAGCTACGGAGAATATAGGGAAGCAATCGCCCCTTTATCTGGAGAGTCTGGAAGCGCGCGACGAACCTATTCCGCCACCAATCACCGAAAGAACTCGTTGAGGTAGGCGTGTGAGTACCTTACCGCGTGTCTCGGTCGCGAATGTAGTGAAGGCATTAATCAAATTCGAGCTACGAACAAGACCGCTCAGCGTGGTAGTCACATAATCCTCAGACAACTGGAATATCCGCACCGTCGCATCGTGATTCCTCGATCACAAAGAAAGTTGCCAAAGGAACTTTGAAGAAGGCATCATTCGCCACACCTCGGCTTAACCGTTGACGAATTCAAGGCTCTGTTGTAGTCGAAATTCCACCAGCCCTATGGAGACCACGTTCATGTTTGAGATTCGCCGAATCATCATTCGATCCGTTGTAACCGTACTCATCGTGCATAGGCTGTCACGGTTCCAGCGATGCAGCGCAACAATACGACCCCAGCCTCTACTCCGGCCTGCGCTGGCGCGATGATTGGTCCGTTCCGCGCCGGCCGCGTCAACGCGGTCACCGGCGTGTCTCTGGTCATCCGGACACTTTCTATTTCGGATCAGTCGGTGGCGGCGTCTGGAAAACCATCAACGCCGGCCGCACCTGGACTCCGATCTTCGATTCCGCGTCGTCGGCCTCGATCGGGGCAATCGCGGTCGCGCCTTCCGATCCAAATACGATTTACGTCGGCACCGGCGAAGCCGACCTGCGCGACTCGATACAATTTGGCGATGGTATGTACCGATCGAATGACGGCGGCAAGACCTGGAAACACGTCGGCCTGGAAAGACACCAAACAGATTGGCCGCATCATCGTCGATCCAAAGAATTCGAATCTGGTTTACGTGGCGGCGCTCGGCAATGCTTACGGACCAAATGCCGATCGCGGCGTCTATCGCAGCTCATGACGGCGGCGTCACCTGGGAAAAGGTGCTCTTCAGGAATAACGACGTGGGCGCGATCGATTTGAACTTCGATCCCGACGAATTCGCAAATCATTTATGCCGCACTTTGGAACGTGCGCCGGCCACCCTGGTTTATCTATGCGCCGGCCAACGGACCCGGCGGCGGCATCTTTAAATCAACCAACGGCGGCGCGACCTGGAAGCAGATCGATGAAGGTATTCCGGTCGACGGCCGCGGGCGAATTGGGATCTCTGTTTCGCCCACAAACCGTAACCGGATCTACGCCGCGGTGGATGCCAAGGACGGCGGCATCTTTCGCTCTGATAATGCCGGGCTGACGTGGACGCAGGCTCTCCAACGACAAGCGCCTGTGGGATCGTGGCTGGTACTTTGAAAAGATTACCGCCGATCCAAAGACGCCCGACACCGTCTATGTCATGAATACGTCGACGTATAAATCAACCGACGCCGGCAAGACCTGGACGGCAATCAAAGGCGCGCCCGGCGGCGACGATTATCATCAGCTCTGGATCAATCCAAACGATCACGACCGGATGATCCTGGCCAGCGATCAAGGCAGCATCGTCTCCGTCGATGGCGCGCAGACCTGGAGCTCCTGGTACAACCAACCGACGGCCCAGATTTATCACGTCGCCCCCGACTATCGTTTTCCTTATTGGATTACGGGCGCTCAGCAGGACAGTGGCGCGGTCGGCTCGCCTTCGCGCAGCCGGCACTCTGAGATTTCCAATCGCGATTGGGAAGGCCTGTGCTCGGGCGGCGAGTCAGGCTACACGGCCCCGGACCCTTTGCATCCGGAAATTCTTTTGGCGGCACAGTCTCAAAGTGCAACGTCCTCACGGGTGAAACGAAAATGTATCTCCCGAACGTGGCGGCACACCGGACAACCCGGACAGTTTCGTCATGCGCTGGACGCAGCCGCTGGTTTTCTCGCAGGCCGATCCTCGCGACCGCTCTATTTCGCTAATCAGTTTTTATACAAGACAACAAACGGCGGCGAGAGTTGGACCCAGATAAGTCAGGACATGACGCGCGAAGATCCCGGCGTGCCGGAAAATCTGAACGAAGCCGCCGCTGCCGACGCGCTTCCCGCCGCTTGGCGGTAAGCGCCGCGGCGTGATTTACACGATTGCGCCGTCGCCGCTGCGCGCTCCGATGATTTGGATCGGAACAGACGATGGCTTGATTCACTTAACGAATGATGATGGCAAGACCTGGCAGAACGTCACGCCTGCCGAAGCTCACGTCGTGGAGCAAGGTCACGATGCTCGAAGCTTCGCACTTTGACGTGAACGAAGCCTTTGCGTCGGTCGAGCGACATCAGTTGCAGGATTACGAGCCTTACATCTATCGCACGCGCGACTCCGGTAAAACCTGGACCGAGATTACCAGCGGATTGCCCAAAGGAATTTACGTGCAAACCGTCAAGGAAGATCCCGAACGACGCGGCCTGCTGTTTGCCGGAACCGAACGAGCAGTTTTTGTCTCGTTTGATGATGGCGATCACTGGCAGATCGCTGCAGCTAAATCTGCCGCCCGCTTCGATGCGCGATCTGGCGATTCACGAGAACGATCTGATCGTGGGCACCCATGGCCGCGGCTTTTGGATCATCGACAACATGAGCGCGTTGCGGCAGATAAATAACGAATTGGCGCAAGCGCGGGCCGTGCTGTTTCAGCCGGCGGAAGCAATTCAAGTTATCCCGGGTAGCGACAACGGCACGCCTATGCCGCGTGATGAGCCTTTGGCAGAAAACCCGGCTGCCGGCGCGGCGATTGATTACTACCTGAAAACTAACTCAAGCGGAACGGTGACGCTGGAAATTCTCGATCCTTCCGGTGAAATAGTTCGGCGCTACTCCAGCGAAGATAAGTTTCCGGCAGTCAATCCTGACACGCTGAGCATTCCGGCGTTTTGGGTGCGCACGCCCGAACCGCTGTCAGCCGCGGCGGGCATGCATCGAGTGATTTGGGATTTCCGTCCGACCCCGCCGCAAAGACCGGCAGGTGGCGGAGGCGGTGGCGGTGGCGGCGGTTTCGGCCGCGGCGCTACTTCGGTGCTGCCCGGCGTCTATCGCGTGAGATTAACGGTAGAAGGCAAGACATTTACCGAACCGCTGGTGGTAAAGTCGGACCCGAGGTCGAAGTGAATTTGGAGTGCGGCGCACCAAGCGCTGACAAGTCAGCGCACTCAAGACGGTGAGGACATAGATGGACGACAATGCGACACATGATTATGATTCGGCGCAGATTGCCGAATCTTACTCGCCGGCAATGGCTCAAGCTGACTTCACTTATCAAGTCGAGGTCAGGGGCGTCGGCGGCTGGTTATTGTTTTTTGTCATCGGCCAGCTGGCTTTACGCCCGATGCTGTTTCTTGCCAGCCTCCTCACAGCCACAGCCAGAGCTGATGTCGCTGAACGATTTCCCGCTACGGCCAGGATAATCACGATCGAAGCAACGATTCAAATTGCCTTGCTGCTTGGGGAATCATAGTCGGATTGGCCCTGTTAAAGACGGGCGTTAGCTGGCCGGTGCTTTTAACGAAGATTTACCTCGTGGCCAACGCCTTACTCAATTTGGCCCTCGCCGTCTTGTATTTCGGCACTGACCTTCCGGAATTCACGCGCACGTCGCTGATTGCCAAGGGCATCATCAGTGGCGTTGTTGTCACGATAGTATGCTGCCTCTGGTTCTTGTATTTCACTAAGGTCTAAACGGGTCCAGGCAACATACTTCGAACAGCATTAACCAGGAACAGGTGTGTCAGAACCGCGAGCGGTAGCGACCGGATCAGGAAGAGCCGCGAAATTCATCTCGGCCCGGTTCGCTGTAATCCTTTTCCGCGAGGTTTCGTTTTTGATTCGAGGAGACTTCCTGATCCGGTCGCTACCGCTCTGCGGTTCTGATAACGAGCAATATTCTCCAGGCGGCCTTGCCTCAAAAGGTCTGAAAGCGGCCCTCATCTCATTCACACCGGCTTAGCCCGGTGACCGAGAATCGTGAACATTCAAAACCGTTTTCAACGGTTTCTCGGCTGGCTGGTGACGTAACTTCTTCGGGCTCAACCACTCGAGTGATCTGTCAAGAGGAAAACCGTTAAAACGGTTTCACGCATCTTTTCGTGCCGCGGATCACCGGGCTAAAGCCCGGTGTGAATGAGAAGTGGAACTATTCGAGTTTTGAGGCAAAAGCCTCTCCAGGCGGTGGCTGTGCTGCAAGAGTCATTTTCAACGTCCGCGAAGCGGAACTGGATGGAAATAGCCCAGCGCTTCAGCGCTGGGTGGACGATGCGATTTGAACCAGAGTCCGTGAAGCGGACGACTGAAAGACGTAATTTCCAGAAGACGTTAATTCAGCCGTCCGCTTCACGGACTGACTCTTAACTACGTCGCCCGATCCCACCGATGAATCGGTGGGCTGACTTATCATTCGCTCGGCTTCGCCGACTCTTGCAGCAAAGCCCCAGGCCGCGATTTTTCCGGCTCGCGGGTACGAAATCACAGCATCGCATGCCGGGACCTCGCTCCTCAGCTTGTAGGAATTACTTCCTCCTTGTTAGCACTCGCTTTTCACCGTCTAGAGAACACTTTTCACCCTGCAGAAATCGTTTCTCACTGTGTAGCAGAACACTTTTCAGCCTGCAGAATTCATTTTTCACCGTCTAGAGAACACTTTTCACCCTGCAGAAATCGTTTTTCACTGTGTAGAGAACACTTTTCAGCCTGCAGAATCTATTTTTCATTGTGTAGAGAACACTTTTCCAGTCACATTTATCGTTTTTCCGGCCAAAACATCCGTTTTCCTACCCACATGAGAGGAATTTCAACCCGCAGTTAGCCTGATTTCTTGCTGAATTTTATTGACAGACCGGGTGGTTAGATTTAGAAGATATTCTCGAACTGAGGTCAGTACCGGGAGCGATAGCGACCGGGTCGCACGCTGATTGCGACTATCGAGATGAACGGCTACCCGGTCGCTATCGCTCCCGGTACTGACCGCGACCGCCAAACAAGGAAAAAGCAATGCGCGAGTAGTGGAATCGCAGTGCTGAAGTAGTTGACAACCGAATAGTCCGAAGGCGTCGTTACCGCGGCGCTGCGCTTCTTTTCTTTCACCAGGGAGACACCTCAGCAGTCGTTTCCCTTTCACGCAAAGGAGTGATCCCATGAACAGTGAAGCAGTCCGAGGTCAGGACATGTTAGGGCGGGTGCGCGATTTTGCCACCGCCGAAACCGCAGCCTTTCCACTCGCCACGATCGGCGGACAAATCTTTGCCGAGATTACGTGAGCCCTCGCACAACTGCGAGGGACACGCGACCAGCCAGGTGGCTGGCAGCAATGTGGCCCGCGAAGGCACCGAGCAGAAAGCGATCGCCCAGGAAGAGTTGCTCGAGTTGCTGATGATGATCCGGCGCACCGCCCGCTCTCTGACCACACACGTCCCGGGGTGCATGCAAAGTTTCGCGTCCCACCCCAGTTGTCGGCCACCGAATTGATGGCCGTCGCCGAACACTTCGCTGCGGAGGCGACGCCTTTGAAGACGGATTTCATCGCCTACGGTTTGCCGGCAACTTTTCTGGACGACTTGAACGATCAAATCGACGAAGTGCGTGCAGCACTCATCGATCAAGCCGCCGGAACGCGCACCCGAGTAACAGCCACCGCAGGAATCAGCGAGACTCTCGAAAACGCCTTCGCCTCCGTGCGTCGCGTCGATCCCATCGTGCGCAACGTCTTCCGCGATCAACCGGCGAAGCTGGCCGCCTGGGCCAGCGCCCGCCACCTCGAGCGCGCACCAAAAAGAAAAAGCCCGGCGGCGGTGGTTCCGGCTCGCCGCCGGCGACTTAGCGGGATAGTAGCCCGACCGTCAGTGAGGGCGTGGTCGTAGAACGGAGGTCAGAGATCGACCTCTGACCTCCGACTTCTGATCTCCGACCTCCTGACCTCTGATCCGGCTATTCCACCAAGCAAGCCTGCCAGGACGGCATCGACCTGGTGAAATCGACAGACGCCATGCACGTCCGGTTGAGGAGGATGCTTGAGCGACCGTCAGCGTTAACTGCGGTCAAGCTTGCGATTTTCTTGTCTGACCCTGCGCAAACGCATGTGTTTCTTATAAGGAGATTCCAGCTCATGAACGAACACAACGAAAAGTTACCCTACTCAATGGGGACGGAAAAGCTCCGTATCCAGGCTGAGTGAAATATATCGTAATGAGGTGAGAGCTTAGGTTCGAGCACCAGGATAAGACTGAATCCTGGAGAGCCAGGATATGGCTTTTTCTTAATAGTGGGCTTGGCTTGTGGTTCTTGTCTACCTGTATTGTAGGCGGAATTACTTTCTGGTATGCAGAGCATCAGCAGGCTGAGAAAATTCGACTCGAACAGGCTGGGAATATCGAGAAACAGAAGGCAGAGGAAAAACAAAAGGAGCTGGAAAAAGCCCGATATAATGCTTCACTAGTAATCGTGCTCTTACCTCATCTTGCGAGTCCGGAGAACAAACAAAATCAATTAGCAATTGCTGTTACACACTACCTAAAAGATAAAGGAGAGCTGCCCGGCGAGTTAGAATCAGTTTTGGCTGAAATAGTAAGAGGCGGCAACCTGTCTCAGTACTTCGCCCAGCGACCAGGAAAAGATTAATGCGGCCGCGGCAGTGCTGGACCTCCCCAAAAGTCTGAGCTGGAAAATCGTCCAGATCTAACGTCTTTGCCTCCGCGTGTGTACATGCAAATCGCCACCCAGACTCAGCGAGAGATGGCGCAATCGATACAAACTAGATTACGCGCAAGTGGCTTCCTTGTGCCTGGAATTGAAAATGTTGAGGGCAAAGCGACTAGTCCAAGTCAGACGGAAGTAAGATTCTACCGGGACGAGGATAGAAATGAAGCGTCGCAAGTCATCCGGATACTCAAGGAAGCAGGACTGCAACCGAAGGGTGACCCCCAAAAAGTACCGGGCGGTGGCAAGGGTACCAGACCCAGACATTATGAAGTTTGGATTTCCAAATCATGATTCAGGAATAGCCGAAATCCCCCATGTCGGCGTTTAGTACCAGTCAAACTGGTTCACTGCGATGTTGCGCTTGTCATTCTCCCGTTGTTAGCAACGACTAGGAATCGCAGAATCGCAGACCTAACCACGGTTTGCCGCGAATTCTCCTCTCCCTTTGGGAGAGGTTGGGTGAGGGTGCGAAGCATAGGTCGGGTGAGGTGCGAATTCTCCTCTCCCCTGGGAGAGGTTGGGAGAGGAGTGCGAAGCATAGGCGTCTAAAAGCTATCAACGGAAAAATCCTCGCCGACTCAGGCGAAGGCTATTCCACCAGGCAAGCGTGCCAGGACGGCATCGACCCGGTGAAATCCGACAACCGCCAGTACGCCGGTTGAAGAGGATGCTTAAGCTACCGTGACTTCAACTCTGGCGTCAGGTTTGCGCAGCGTACTTGCGATTTCTCATCTTTCGATCGAGTCAGTAATGACTTAGTAGTTCTAGAACCCGCAAGAACTCGCAAATCTGACCGATGCCTCGATCGTGCCGGCGGAGCAATACATGTGGCA
>ERZ1370068.9305-contig-8091_pt1 | contig 32015 bp, 32 predicted proteins | sample MGYA00561227_ERZ1370068 | MGnify/ENA primary metagenome ERZ1370068 (study PRJEB38410, sample SAMEA6850437) | metagenome | study: Metagenomic assessment of the ecological functions of the soil: analysis of the soil microbiota associated with the...
CGTTCAATTTACGTATTGCTCGGCGGGAAGCTGCAAGATCACCCACGACCACACCGTGGCGCAGGAGTACGCCGATCATCGGCACTGATCCGCCAGGAGGACGTGGCGGGACATCGTCTGCACCACGTGCTCACGCGCGCCGTGTCGGAGCCAGGGCGAGAACACCCATCGGCGACTTCTACCACGTCGTGCTCGCGCCGGGCGATCGCGTGATGCTGTGCTCGGACGGCCTCACCGACATGGCAGGGAGGAACGAGATCGCCGAGATCCTGCTCGCCCACCCGAGGAGCGATCGCGCCTGTCGTTCCCTCGTGGATCTCGCGCTCGAGCACGGCGGCAAGGACAACATCACCGTCATCGTCGCGGAGTGCCGGGTCGGGTGAGTCCGCCGCCACCGTTGCCGCGGCCGTCCGACGTCATGACTTCCGCCGCGCGAGCTGGACCTAAGCGCGCGCGGCTCGATCCCGATCGTGCCAGCCGGCACGATCATCGCCATTCCCTCTACCTGAGCGAGGACGAACCATGCTGCAGGACACGCCACGCCCCTCGCGCCTCGGTCGCCGGGCCGGACCTGGGCTCCGGAGCGCGGTCGTCGCCACTGCTACTCACGATGGCGTTGCCCGCGGCCCTGCGGGCCGCCCCTCCCGCGACCGACGACCCGTATCTGTGGCTCGAGGACATCACCGGCAAGAAGGCGCTCGACTGGGTCGCGTCGCAGAACGCGGTGAGCACGAAGGAGCTGGCCGAGAGCGACGACGTTCAGGACCATGGACGGCCGCTCTCCTCGAGATCTTGAACTCAGACGCGCGAACATCCCGTACGTCACGAAGATCGGCGGACCGCTACTACAACCTCTGGCAGGACAAGGACCACGAGCGCGGGCTGTGGCGTCGCACGACGCTCGCCGAGTACCGCAAGGAGCAGCCGGCGTGGGAGACCGTGCTCGACCTCGACGCGCTGCGGCAAGGCCGAGAAGCGAGAGCTGGGTGTGGGACGGCGCCGACGCGCTGCGCGCCCGACTACACGCGGTGCCTGATCTCGCTGTCGCGCGGCGGCGCCGACGCCGACGTCGTGCGCGAGTTCGACCTCGACCGCGCAAGTCGTTCGTCGAACGGACGGCTTCGTCGCTGCCCGAGGCGAAGAGCAACGTCGCGTGGCGCGACCGCGACGCGTCTGCGTCGGCACCGACTTCGGTCCAGGCACGATGACGACGTCCGGCTACCCGCGGATCGTCGAAGGAGTGGAAGCGCGGGCACGCCGCTGCTCGGCCGCGACGCGTCGTCTACGAGGGCAAGCTCGACGGACGTCGTCGGTCGACGGCGTATCACGACGACACGCCGGGCTTCGAGCGCGACTTCGTGCTGGCGCGGCATCACGTTCTATCACGAACGAGATGTTCCTCGTGCGCGACGGCGAAGCTGGTCAAGATCGAGAAGCCGGACGACGCGCGACGCGGCGTCTACCGCGAGTGGCTGCTCATCCAGCTGCGCACGCGACTGGACGGCACGGCGGCAAGACGTGGCCGGCAGGCGCGCTGCTGGCGACCAAGCTCGACGACTTCCTGGCCGGCAAGCGCGAGATGTCGACGTGCTGTTCGCGCCGACCGAGCGCATCGTCGCTCGACGAGCTACTCGACGACGCAAGCACGCGATGCTCGTCGAACGAGCTCGACAACGTGCAGAGCCGGCTCTACGTGCTGCACGCACGGAACGAGCGGCTGGACGCGCACGCCGTTGCCGGGCTCTGCCCGAGATCGGCGACGGTCGAGCGCCTCGCCGGTCGACGACCTCGACGTCCGACGACTACTTCCGTGACGCTCGACGGACTTCCTGACGCCGACGAGCTCTCGCTCGGGCGACGGTCGGCGAGTGCCGCGCCGGACAAGCTCAAGCAGCCGCCGGCGTTCTTCGACGCGCAGCGGGCCTCGACGTCGAGCCAGCACGAGGCGATCTCGAAGGACGGCACGCGCATCCCGTACTTCGAGGTGCGCCGCAGGCGATCAGCGCTCGACGGCAACGACGCCGACGCTGCTCTACGGCTACGGCGGCTTCGAGGTCTCGATGACGCCCGACTACAGCGCGCTGCGTCGGGCGCGGCCTGGCTCGAGCAGCGGCGGCGTGCTACGTGCGTCGCCAACATCCGCGGCGGCGGCGAGTTCGGCCCGAGTGGCACCAGGCCGCGCTCAAGGCGAACCGCCACGCGCTGCTACGAGGACTTCATCGCCGTCGCGCGAGGACCTGATCGCGCGCAAGGTCACGAGCCTCGCGCACCTCGGCGTGCATGGGCGGCTCGAACGGCGGCCTGCTGGTCGGCAACATGCTCACGCACTGCGGCCCGACCTGTTCGGCGCCGATCGTGTGCCAGGTCGCCGCTGCTCGACATGCAGCGCTACTCACCATCTGCTGGCCGGCGCGTCGTGGATGGGCGAGTACGGCGACCCCGACGACCCGACGGAGTGGGCGTTCATCCAGGACGTTCTCGCCCTACCAGAACGTGAAGGCCGGCGTCACGTACCCGCGCACGCTGTTCACGACCTCGACGCGCGACGACCGCGTCCACCCCGGCCACGCGCGCAAGATGGTCGCGAAGATGGAAGCGCAGGGCCACGACGTCCTCTACTACGAGAACATCGAGGGCGGACACGCGCGGCGCGGCGAACAACAAGCAGCGGGCCGTACATGTCAGTCGCTCGCGTACACGTTCTTCTGGAAGGAGCTGGCCGGAGCGTCAGCCGCGGCCAGGACGGTGCCCTGACGGACAACGCCGATTCCGGGGTGAAACATCAAGGGGCGGCGAGCGGTGCTCGCCGCCCCGCGATGCGTGATCTCGAGGGCGTACTACGCCCGGCGGACGTTCGCCGCCTGCAGACCCTTGGGCCCCACGCGTGACGTCGAACTCGACCCGCTCACTTCCTGGCCAGGGTCTTGAAGCCTTCTGCCTTGGATCGTAGTAGAGAAATGGACGAACACGTCCTCGCCACCTTCCTGGGAGATGAAGCCGAAACCCTTCGCCTCGTTGAACCACTTCACGGTTCCAGTCGCCACAGAACTGCTCCTAACTGACCCTGACCCGAGGGGCCCGGTGCTTCCGCCTGAACGCGGGCGGCCGCGATTCGGTCACCTTGACCGCTGTCGCCGACGAACTGAAGGACTCACAAGAGCCAAAAGTAAAGCCGCCAGATCAACCTGGCGGCAACAGAGGCGCTTGGCGGCATCTAAAGCAACCGGCAGACGCGCGAGAGAATATCCACCGAAACGTCCGGGAGGCGCAAAGCAATTTGCCGTGAGCGCGCGCGAAGCTCTAGCGCCGCAGGGGAGTTGAGCGAGGCGGACCCCGCGGAGGCGCAGCACATCCCGCCGGGGGCCTCGCGTCCTGTGATCACACCGCGTGCACTCTCGCGCTCGAGTCTGCGATGATGCGCGCGATGCGACGAGGGGCCGGAAGCCACGACCGACCTCGTCTCGAGGAACGCACCCAGGAGTACACCCATGCCGGCAACAAGCAAACGACCTTCGTATCTCAAGCGGCAGAAGGAGCAGCAGCGCATGCAGCGCGCGCGACCGAGAAGCGCGAGGGCGCCGTCGGCGGCGCCGAGACGAAACGCCTCGGCCCGAATCGCCTGAAGAGAACGACGTGTTCACCTGATTCCACCGAAGGGATCAGAGCCGACCGATGACGACGCGGGCGATGCCGATGCTCCGGTCGCTGACCCCACGCGCCCCACTGCCACTAAGTGGCGGCGACCCCGCGCTCCCGCGCCGGGGCTCTCCGCCGCCCGACGGCGGCGCGCGTCATCTCTCGACGCTGCGCATTCACCCAACTCCCGCGATTACACCCTCACGCGTTGCGAACTCACCGACGCGTCACGTGCATCACGCGCACGTTCCTCCGCGAAACGTCACGTAGTTCCCGCGTGTGGCCGCGTACTTTGCTGGATCCGCCTGGCGGTTCACTTCCAGCGAGGGTGTGGGACGGCACTCAAGCGTACTCAACCTCAATCCGTTGTTGGGATCAAGGCTTGAAATCGGTCCACCCCTACGCGGGTCGTTCGATCTGCAGCGTACGCACTGCAATGCGCACGAACGGAGGCATTTCCGCCGTGTCGTCAGTCGTGGAGTCATGCGAAGGGCGCCTTGGGTGTTGGTGCTGGGTCCGGCGTTGTCGGTTTTGCACCTCCGGATGCTCTGCACCCACGAAGCCGCCGCCGCCGCCGGTGGAGGCCAGACGCTGGTGCTCAGTCAGCAGGAGTTCGAGCAGAGCGTCGAGGCGTGATTCTCGTGCGCCGGGGCTGCGACGCCACGGGTGACTGCCACGGCGGCGGGATTCGCGGAACGCTCGAGCTGTCGCCGCCTTCGGCCAAGGACGCGCAGTTCGACTTCCAGCAGGTGTCGCGTCAGGTCCAGCCCGATTCGCTCGAGGGCAGCCGGATCCTGAGCGGCGCCGCTGGCGGTGGCCGCGGGTGGGACGCCGCACGGCGTCAAGCCGTTCGCGACCACGAGCGACCGGACTACCAGTCCATCTTGCAGTGGCTGCGCGACGGGGGTGAGGCCGCCATGGGACGCCCACGCGAGGATTGCTCGCCGCGCCGCTCGTCGTGACGTTGTGGATGGCAGACCATGGCCGACGACCCCGACGTGACGCCGCCCGCGCCGCCGGACGCGACGTCGGCGTCGGCCGCCGGCAGCGATCGACGATCGGGGCTGGGGCTGGGCGAAGCAGGTGAATCGCCAGCGGCCTCGAGTATCTGGTGCCCGAGCTGCGCGCAGAACCCCTACCGGCTCGCGCCCGGCCCGCGTCCGTTCCTGAACTCGGCTGTCACGTTCAGCCCCGGCGTACGGACGTCTCGGAGCCGACGACTTGTTCGCGTTCCGCATCGCCTACAACCCGAACTCGTGGCTCGGCTACGAGGGATCGCTCGCGCCCACAACCCCGGCCAGTCCGTGCACGCGGTCATCAACTCGCTGACCGCGGTGGTTCGGCATCCGTGGTCGGGACGCTTTCAACCGTTCTCACCGGCGGCTACGGCATGGTCATGGTCATGCCGGGCGGAAACCGTGAACGCTGGCGCCGGTCACCAAGAATGCCTTGACCTACGGCGGTGGCCTCGAGCTGCTACATCCGCAGTGATCTCGCGATCCGCGCCGGACATGCAGCAAGCCACGGTCTTCGGAAGGCAGCAGGGTCACGACGGAGTCTAGTCACCTACAACTACCTCCAGCAAACCATCGGCCTCGCGTTTTACCAGTCGATCCAAACCGTGACACCCGGATCCGGATCGGAGGGCATCCGTACGCCATGCTGAAATCACGCGAAGCCTGCATTGGGCGACCGCTCCGCGGCTCCTCGCGATCGTGCTCACTCGCGCCGATGAGCTGACCGCGTGCCGCGATAGCGCGCCCGACGATCTCATCCAGCAGGAAGAGACCACCGATGCGCTCGTCTTCGTGAAGACCGACGGACGCCGAGACGCTCAATCGGTCGTGGGCCTACGGCAATCTCTACAAGCTGTCGCCGATCGCGCCGGATGGCGTGGTGACGCCGATCACGAACTTCACCGGGGCCAGCATCTCCGGACCCGTGCGGTGTCGTTCGACGGCAAGAAGATCCTGTTCTCGATGCGGCCGCCCGGCGGCAGCAACCGCAACATCTACGAGATCAACGCCGACGGCACCGGGCTGCGCCAGGTCACGAGCGGCGGCGGTCACGACTTCGATCCGCTCTACCTGCCCGGACGGCCGCGATCATGTTCACCAGCTCGCGCGACAACGAGATGGACGAGTACAACCACGCGCCGTCCGAGCACCTGTACTCGTGCGACATGGACGGCGGCAACCTCGGAGCGCATCAGCTTCAACCAGAGCGACGACTTCGATCCCGACGCTGCTGCCGACGGCCGCATCGTCTACACGCGCTGGGAGCACTTCGGGACGATGAACCGCTTCCCGCTGTTCTTCACCAATCCGGACGGCACGCGGCACGTTCCACGATGTACGGCCCGCACGAGCCGCAACTTCTTCCACGCCGCGCCGACGCCGGACGGCCGCATCGATCGCGATCGAGTCGACCGATGATCGAGGAGGACGCCGGCCCGATCGCGGTGCTCAAGACCGAGAACGGCCCGGCGGACCCGGTGACTGGATGCGACCGTCGAATCACTGGAACGTCATCACCAGCGCAGGTCAACAACGACGGCGAGCCGTGGCCGTACGGCGCGTTCAAGTATCCGCGCTCGATCGGCGGCAACAAGTTCGTGGCCTCGTACACGCTGCCGGCGGCGACCGAGAGCGACGCGCGACTACGCGCTCTACACGTTCACGCTCGACCAGACCGGCGCCGGCACGCCGGCGGATCCGGCGACGTTCACGCTCGACAACCTGACGTTCCTCTACAACGACCCGAACACGAACGAGTACGACGCCCAGCTGCTGGCGCCGCACCCGAAGCCGCCGGTCATCGCGTCGACGCTCGATCGCAGCGTCGACTACGGCGTGTTCCTGGCGCAGGACGTGTTCAACCGCGGCACGAACGACGGCCAGGAGCGCCCGCAGCGCGGCGTGGACCCGATCGACAGCATCGCGGTGCATCGCCGCGCGCCCGACGCCGGCCCGGCGAGATGAACGACTTCTCGGCGAACGAGTTCGAGAAGCGCGCCCTGATCGGCTTCGCGCCCGTCTACTCGGACGGCTCGTTCCGGATCAAGGTGCCCGCCAACACGCCGATCAGCTTCGCGACGCTCGACGATCGACGGCCGCGGCTTCGTCGTGAAGCGCACGCACCTCGTTCGTGCGGCCCGGCGAGGAATTCAACAAGTGCGTCGGCTGCCACGAGGACCGTGCAGCGCCGGCGGACCGGTGCCGACGAACCTGGACCCGATGGCGCGTCGCACCAGGTCCCGACCGACCTCGACATTCCGGCGTCGCAGTTCGCAGATCATCAACTACGAGTCGAACATCGGTCCGATCGTCGCCGCCAAGTGCGTGAGCTGCCACCAGCCGACGTCCGGACGGCACCACGCCTGCGCCGGCAACCTCGACCTGACCGCCGTGCCCGACACCGACGATGGAAGGCCGGATCTTCCCGCGCGGCTACGTCAACCTCTCGGGCGAGATCGATGTCGATGCACGGAACAACGTGGTCGTGCCGGCGCTTCCCGCGCCGCTCGCGGCTGATCGACTACGTGCTCGGTCTCGGCTCGCAGTCCGGGCACCGGGCTCGCATCCGAGCGGGCGCGGACTCGCTGACCGCAGGAGAGAGTCGCTTGTTCAACTACTGGGTGCTGCTGGGCGCTCAGTACAAGTAGTCGGAGCGACCATGTCGAGACGGATGACCGACATCACGAACTCCGCCGAGCCGGCGCGCCAACGCGCGCCGGTTCGCGCACCGGGCTGCGTGGGGTGCTTTGGCGACGCTGCTGGTGCTCGCCGGCGCCGGTCCCGCGCGCGCGCGCCGCCAAGGTCGAGTGGGGCGCCAACGGCGGGGCGCGCGTCGCGCGCTGCGCCGAGCACGAGTTGCGCATGCTCGACGGCGAGATCGTTCACGACGCTGTCGGCGATGCCGCGGTCAGGTCGTGGTGGTCAATTTCTGGGCGAGCTGGTGCAAGCCGTGCCGCCGCGAGCTGCCGGCCCTCGACACGCCTCGAACGCCGAGCTGGCGAAGCAGGGCGGCAACGTGATCGCGATCTCGATCGACGAGGGAGCGTCGACAACGTCCAGCGCTTCGCGCAGCGCGAACAGGCCTCAACCTGCCGATCGCGCACGACGGGCCGGACGGGCTCGCTCGACGTGCTCGATCTCGAAGCACGTGCCCGTTCACGATCATTCTCGACCGCAGCGGACAGGTGGCGTTCTCGACCAGCGGGGCCGACCGGCCACGCGCTCGAGCGCATCGGTGCCGCAGCGCGTCGGCTGGTCGCGCCAGGCGCCGGCTGGCGTCGGCACGCGCCGGCGGGAGGGACCCCATGAAAACCGTTCGCTTGATCCCGCCATCTCACGCTCTTAGCTACTCGCCGCGCGATGCTGGCGACTCGGCTCAGCGCTGCGCCGCGCAGATCGGTCACCGCGTATCAGCGCGAGCGCTTGGTCGATCCCATCATGTCGTTCGAAGCGCAGGCGAAGAAGCGACGCGCGCGATGACCAAGTCGCTCGAGGCCCGCGAAGGCTCGACCGGCGGCAACGGCGGCGCGGGCGGAGGCTGCGCGTGCAACTGAGCCGGCGCTGGATGGCGATGACGCGCTCGTCGGGCTGTGCTGCGCGGGCGTGGTCCTCCCCGAGCGCCGCGGCGTTCTCGAGCTCGACGAGCAGACCGCCCGACGCTGGTCCGCATGTTCACCGACTCGGACCACATCGGCGTGCGCTCGTTCATGGGCGACTACTCGCGTGTCGCTCAAGAACGACGCGGCGCTGTCGCGTCCATTTGAACAACGAGCGCGTCACGATTCCCGCCATCGAAGCGACGCCGGGCAGCACGGAGGCGATCGACGCGATCACCACCGCGAGCCGGCCGATCGCCGGCAACGCCTACCAGGACTTCGTGAAGGTCCGGAACGAGCTGCAGAGCGAGCTGACGCAGGGTCCCGCGGTGGTCGGCTACTACTACTCGAAGGAGAGCGACTACCTGGCCCAGCAGATCTCCGGTCACGTCAGCCGCGCGAGCTCATGGACGATCAGCTCAACCTGTCGGTCGGATCGGCCTACGGCTGGGACGCGATCAGAGCCGCTCGCCGACGACGACACGAACCACGGGATAGACCACAAGACGACGCTGCACGTGAACACCGTGGCGACGCGCGTGCTGACGCCGACGACGCTCGTGCGCCTGGGCGCCGAGGTCAACCTGGTGAGCGGCCTCCAGCACAACCCGTATCGCAACGTCTACGCCGGCGGGACCAACGTGCCGGAGCGGCATCCCGACCACCGCCAGCGTCGCGACGCGTTCGTGAAGATCAACCAGTACCTGAAGAACCGGTCGAGCCTGAAGCTCAGCTACCGGCTCTACAACGACGACTGGGGCATCACCTCGCACGAGGTCGAGACACGCCTCAGCCAGTACATCACCCAGGGACTCTTCGCGCAGTACGAGTACCGCTACTACACGCAGAACGCCGCCGTACTTCTACCGCGACGACTACGCGTCCACGTACGGCGTCGAAGGCTACCTCACCGGGGACTACCGGATGGCGCCGCTGTCGTCGCACCTGTTCGGCTTCACCATCAACTTCGACCTGGGCGTCATGGCGGCGGACCTCGCGGTCCTCAACCGGACGGCCCTTCGCTTCAACTACGAGCGCTACTTCAACAGCAACAACTACTCGGCGAACATCCTCGAGACGGGACTGGATTTCCGCTTCTAGCCGTATGCGCTGCCGAAGAGAGGAGCTGGACATGCGACGAATCATCTTGCTGACCCTCAGCCTTGCGATGGTCGCGGCCCGGTCCGTGGGCGCGCGGGACCTTCGACAAGGCGCGCATCGCGCCGGAGATCAACGCCGATGCGCTCACGCGCAGCGTCGCTCGCCAGCAGCTCGGGCGGGATCTGTTCTCGGATCCGTACTCGACGGTGACGATCGGGAACGTCGACGTCTACGACGTGTTCCCGTACCTCGAGTCGCGGACCTTCCAGATCGTCTCGGACCCGCGCTGGAACCGTCTGGTGTTCGGTGAGCGCGGTCGCAGCCTCAAGGCGTACGACGGCGTCGGGCGTCCGTTCGGCGCGCTGTCGGATCCGCGCGGCCTGGCCGTCGACGAGGCCAACCACGTGTACGTCGCGGACGCCGGCAACGGCCGCATTCTCGTGTTCAAGGCGTCGACCGAGTTCGGCGACGTGGATCTGATTCCGCTCTATGAGATCGAAGGGTCTCGGCCGTCCGTTCGACGTGGCCTATTCGGACGGCGGTACGCCGTTCGTCGCCGGCGACGACTATCTGTACGTCGCCGACACCGGCAAGAATCGCGTGCTCGCCTACTCGCGTCGCCGACGCCGGCGCGCGGGAAGTCTCGGCGATCGGCGAGCTCGGCAGCGGCCCCGGCCGGTTCGCCGGCCCCATGGCCGATCACGGCGGGACGCTCGAGCGGCGCGAACACGAGCGACGTGTACGTCGCCGACGCGCACAGCCGTCGCATCGTCCGCCTGCGCAGCAACGCGGGCCGGCTCCAGTGGGTCTCGGACGTGCAGCACGAGCGCGGACATCGTGACCTCGCTCGACACCGACCAGTGGGGCAACGTGTACGCCGCGGCGCCCAACCAGGGTGTCGTCCGTAAGTTCAACCCGCAGCTCGCGCAGGTCGCCGAGCTTCGCGGCGCGCTCGATCGCCCGCGCAGCTTCCGCGTGCCGGTCGTGAGCATCCACGATCACCGCGCGAACACGTCGCAGCGCGTCGGTCAGCCGCAAGGCGTGTCGATCGAGCAGTGGGGCGACGCGAGCGGTGTCCGGCTGTGGAATTTGGGCGTCGACGTGACGAACCTGTCGGTCGCCGGCGGTGCCGCGCCGACCGCGCACTTCACGCTCACCGATCGCGCCAACGTGAGCCTCGAGATCTCCGACGCGGCGTCGGGCCAGTGGCTCGCCCGCCGCGCCCTGGGCGTGCGGGACGCGGGGCGACCAGTCGGTGGCGCTGCTCGAGGGCGGCGACGCCGCGATCGCGGGCGACGTCGTGCTGCGCGTCATCGCGACCTCGACCTATCCGGACGGCGCTTCGGCGTCGGCCCAGACCGCATTCCGCATGAACGGCAACTCGGTCGGCTTGCCGTCGCAGGCGATGCTGCTCGGCAACTCGCCGAACCCGGTGCTGAGCTTCACGCGCATCGCGTTCGTGCTGCCGGCCGGCGGCTCGCAGAACGCGTCGCTGCGCGTCGTCGACGCGTCGGGACGCCTCGTGCGCTCGTTCGACCAGAGCTTCGCGCCCGGTCGCAACGAGGTCGTGTGGGACGGCACCGACATGCAGGGCGGCCTCGTGCCGGCGGGCATGTACTTCTATCGCCTGAACGTCGGCAAGCTGAACTTCACCCGCAAGCTGGTCTTCGTGCGGTAGGCGCCGACATGACCACGCATTCCGTTCACGGCCGGCGCGCGCGGCGAGCGTTGATGCTCGCCGCGGGCACGGTCCTGCTCGCCGGGTGTCTCGGCGAGCCGAAGCTCGAGGATCGCTGGACGCGGATCGACATCGTCGGCTCGAACGTCACGCCCTACCAGGCGCTGCCGTCGCGGATCGACCCAGTCGTTCTCGGTCCAGACCAAGATCACGTATCGGAAGATCCTCACCGGCTTCGCGGTCGGCGAGCTGCGCGCGAGCGGCAGCCTGACGCCGGCGAGCGTCGCGCTGAATCCCGAAGCGCCGCGCCTGCAGATGGCTCCACGACATCGACCGTATCCTCGCGAACTCGGTGTCGGTCGGGCGCGCGACGCGGGCGGTGACCGGCTGGGATCACCTGATCCAGCCGATCGACTTCACGTTCAACGCCGGCACGCCGGGCTCGGTCCGACAGCACGGGTGCGCAGGCCAACTTCTTCCTGATCGTCTACCTCGGCTCCGGCGAGCGCGTCGAGCTCCAGGGCGGCGGCGACTCGATCATCGTCAGCGCCGTTCCAGTCCGACGCTTACGAGATTCTCCCCGTCGGGATGGAGTTCGCGCCCGTGGGAGGGACGCCCTAGTCATGGCCCGCTGGCATCGATCCGCCCCGATGGGCATCCGCCGCATGCTCGGCATGGGGGTCGGCGTGCTGGCGCTGATCGCGATCGCCGCGACGTGCGCGCGCGCCGGCGCCTACACAGGCCCGCGCGACTCGGCCGGGTACGGGGACGGTTCGGGCGAGGTGCTCGGCGGCCCCGGCCGCTGGCTCTCGGTCGGCCTGCTCAGCGGCTCGACGCTGCTCGACGGATCGCTCGCCGACTACCAGTGGGACACGCGGCCGCAGGCCGCGTGGGGCGCCCAGGCTCTGATCGGCGCTCGACGCCTCGGTGTCGGCGTGCGCGGGTGGACGACCCAGACCACGCAGAACGTCGGCCTTCCCGGCGTCGAGAGCCCGCGCGTCCAGGCGACGAGCTGGGAGCTGGTGGGCCAAGGACGCGTTGCGACGTGGTGGGGGACGCAGGTGCTCGCCACCGCGAGCGCCGGCCGCCTCCACCTCGCCTACGACCCGGACCGCATCACGCTCGAGCCGGTGGGGCCGGGCGTGCCGATCAACGTGGACTTCGAGCCGGTGGACGAGTGGATCGCCGGCGGCGGCGTCGCGCTCCTGTGGCCGGTCGCGGGGCGATGGACGACGAGCATCGCGCTGGATCACCGCATCTTCGGGATGGACACCGCGCACCGCAACGGAGACGAAATCGAGTTCGGACGACAGACCTTCGGCGATTGGAGTGCACGTCCAGAGCTCGCGTGGCTCTACGGACAACGTTGAAAGGGATTTCTCGATGGCGTGTTTCCGATCGGAGTCCACGTCGAGGGTGGACGCCCGCGAGCCTGACGTTCGCGGCGGCCGTTCTCCTCCTCATCTCGAACCCCGCGCGGTCGCAGCCCGCCGACCCGATCGGCGGCGATCCGACCGCACCGGCGCCGGACTCGACGTCGGCGACTCGGCCCGTGGCCGCGCCCGGCGTTACGACGGCGGCCCCGGTCGCCGATACGACGGCGGCCGCGCCCAACGCGGCGCTCAAGGCGTCGAAGAAGGTCCGCCTCGACAAGGCCGAGGAGAACGTCGCGCGCACCCGGCCCCGGCGACGCGCTTCGCGATCGTCGGCGTCGTACTCCAGAAGGGCGCCACGTTCTCGGCGCTCGCGAAGACGGGCGATTGGTACAACATCCGCGTCTCCGATTCGCAGACGGGCTGGATCCACTCCTCGCTGTGCAAGGAGTTCGACGACCTCTCCGATCTCGAGTGGCGCCCGAACCCCAAGCGCTACTCGCGCACCGGCAGCTTCGTCCTCGGCGGCTACGGCGGCGCGTACGCATTCGACCGCAAGTCCAACTCGCTCGTGCTCGGCGGACGTCTCGGCTACTACGTGCTCGATCGGCTTCAGGCCGAGGCCGGCGTCGTCGTGGACGCACGTCAACCGCCCGGCGGAGATCGTGGAGTCGCTGTTCGGCCTGACCCTCGAGGCCGAGGACTTCCACATGCTGTTCTACAACCTGAACCTCACCTTCGAGCTGCTGCCGGGACGCCAGATGGTTCCGTACGTCACCGGCGGCGTCGGCTCGTCGATCATGCGCGGCAACACGGAGCCCAGCTTCAATTTCGGCGCGGGCACGATGTTGTTCATCTCGAAGAAGACGGCGACGCGCTGGGAGTTCCGCGCCTACCGCTTCAAGACCGGGCCCGAGGACGCGCGCGATCACGAACAACAACGTCGAGTTCTCGTTCGGCACGTCGCTCTTGTTCTAGGAGGAGCCGATGATCGGCACCGTAACACCGGACATGGGGCGGCGCAGCGGGCCGCGTCGCGTCGCGGCCGCACGGATCGGGATGGCGGCGCTCGTCGCCGCGCTGGCGCTCGCTCGCCCCGTCGCCGGCCGCGAGGCGCGAGCGCTTCGAGGCCCGCACCGGGCTCGACCTCGCGTATGCCGGGGCGCAGTCGTGGGCTCAGGACGCGATGCTGGTCTACGTCGAGAACGACGAGCCGCTCGACGCGCAGGGCGCGGCCGAGCGCTGGGGCTACCTCTTCTACTCGCCGGCGCTCAAGAAGGCCCGCGCCTACTCGCTGCGGGCCGGCAAGATCCTCGTGGCGGAGAACCTCGAGATCAAGATCGAGCCGCCGCCGGTTGCGGACGGATGGATCGACAGCGGCGCCGCCCTCGCCGTCGCCGAGAAGGATGCCGGCGCGGAAGTTCCGGCATGAGCACGGCGGATGGCTGTCGACGATGCTGCTCATGCGCAGCGCGTTCCAGGACAGCGACCCCGACGAGACGACGTGGACGTTCGTCTACGAGGCCGGCGACGGCCGTCGTTGTTCGTGGTCGTGGACGCGGCCGAGGGCAAGGTCCGCCGCACCTGGAGAGGATGACGGCCATGCGAACCGACACGCTCCGTTGGGATCACGCCCGTTCACGCGCCGTGCGCGTGGCTGCTCGCGCTATCGCTGGCGGTGCTCGCGCCGCGCTCGCGTCATCGGCGCGGGCCGACGAGCCGGTGCCGGTGAAGGTCGAGCGCGTGCGGCCGCAGAAGCCAAGCACGTCACGCTGCGCTTCCTCAAGGAGAACCGCGACTTCATCCGTGCCCGCCTCGACCTGCTTCGCCAGAAGATGGTCGAGCGCAAGGGCGGCGCCGAGGCCATCGATCCGCGCTACCTCGCGTACCCCAAGATGCTCGCCGACGCCCAGTCGGCCCGCGGACTACGGTCGCGGCCGCCGAGGAGCTGCGCAAACGCCAGCAGCTGCTCGAGAGCATCACGCGAGCTCGGGGACCTCGAGACGCGGCTGGACGAGATGGAGACGTTCCTCGCCGACCAGCGCGTACGCCTCGGCGTGCTGCAGCAGAACTTCACCGGTGAGCAGCGGACGGCCCTGATGGTCGTCGTGCGCGGCTACCCCGGCGACGTCGCGCCGTCCGAAATCGCCGTCGCGGTCGAGGACGGCGCCCCGTTCCGCGTGACGCTCGACCCCGAGCAACGCGACGCGCTGCAGCGCGGCGGCGTGGTTCAGGTCTTCCACGGCTTCGTCGAGCCGCGCGAGCAGGTCGTCCAGGTCACGCTCACCGCCGACGCGTGGCCGAGCGGTGACTCCGGCTTCATCACGCTCGATCCGACGCGCGATCGGATCACGTTCCTCGAGCTCGACCTGTCCACCGTGCACCGTGCCCAGGGTGGGGCGAGCGTCGCGGCCAGCACCTGGCGTCACGACGCCGAGATGAGCTCCGTTGCCGGGTGAGCCCTCGCGCCTTGCAGATCCCACGCGGCCGTTCTCGTTCCGACGACCTTGGTCCTCGCCGTGGCGCTCGTCGCCGCCTCGCCGGTGCTCGCGAAATCGCGCGCGCCAAACCGTCGCACGCGGCGCCGTCGCGTGGACACCTCGCACGTCGCTCCCGCGGCGGATGCGTCGGCGGCGACGCGAGTCGCTCCCGACTCCGCACGCAGGGTGCGAACGACGGATCACGGGATGGGGTGGAACGCGCTGCATCTCAGCCGCGCCGCGTTCGAACAGGGCCGCGGTAACTACCCGGCGTCGTCGAGAACCTCGAGGCCATCGACTTCGCGTCGGACTCGGCGTTCGCGGACGCCGACCGCGCCGCGTTCCTGCTCGGTCAGGCGTATCTCCAGCTCGGGACCACGAGCGCTTCGCGACCCTCGCACGCCAGGTGTCGGCGTGGGGACGAAGGACGCCGTACACGCAGTGGCTCGCGTACCAACGGTTGCTCGATGCCCGCGAAACCGGACTCGCGTCGCGGGCAGAGGCGGGCGGGCCGGCGTCCACGGACTCGCTCGATCCACGCGTGGCCGCGCGCGATGCCGGCGTCGGCGCCGCGAGCGCACTGGCCGCGAGCCTGCTGCTCGAGAGCGGCGACACCGAGGGTGCGCTGCGCCTCGCCTCGGGCTCGGACAACGGCTCGGCGCTCCTCGCCGACTACGTGCGCGTGCTCGCGCTCGAGGCGTCGGGGAAGGACGTCGACGCCGAGCTCTGCGCGCCTCCGACGGCGGACACGGTATCGACGCTCGGCCGCGACTTGGCGGGCGCCGCGATCCTGCGCCGCGCCGCGCGCGGTGGCGCGTCACGAAGACGCTCGGCCGCTGCTCGAGACGGTGCCGATCGCGAGCCGTTACGCGTCGCGTGCCCGCCACATGCGCGGGCTGATCACGCTCGAGCGTGGCGAGACGGCCGAGGGCCGGCGCATCCTCGAGACGCAGCTCGAGAGCGACACGGCCTATGCCGGCCGCCGCGAGGTGGCGCTGGCGATCGCCGGCGTGCGAACTGGACTCGTCGCGCTGGGATGCCGCGCGCGGTCGCTACGAGACCATCGCGACGGACTGGGCGCGGCGTCGTCAGGCGCTCGAGCAGCTGCTCGCCCGCGGCGACTTCGACCCCTGCTGGGCGTCGTGGGAGTCAGGGGCCTCGCGTCTCGGACGGTCTCCTCCTCGACGGCGCGCCGAGCGACGCTAGCTGGCGATGCAGCTGGCGACCGAGTCCGCGAATCTCATGGCGCATCCGACTCGCGACGTCCCGCCGCTCGTCTCGCGCACCCGCGAGCGTCGGGCCGGTGGCCACGGATTCCCTGAGCGCCAACGCGCTGTCGATCGACGTCGCGCCCCCGGTCGCGGCGGCGTGGAACAGGTGGCGCGCTCGGCCCGCCGCCGCGACGAGGCCGCGTACGCACGCGACCGCGCGCGTGAGGCGCTCGATCGCGAGCTCGCGCGCCTGGCCGATCGGCAGCATTACCTCGGCATCGGACAGGATCGCGCCCGCGGCGAGGAAGCGGCGCTGCGCGGCGAGCTGGCCGTGCTCGACTCGCTGCGCGGTCGGCTCAAGGCGCTCGACGCGCAGCTCGTCGCGGTGCGCGACGACGCGCGCGCAGCATCGTTCGACGCGCGCTCGCGATCGTCGATCAGGGCGAGAGGAGTCTGGTGTGGATGCACGCGATGCGGCACCTCTACCTCGAGGGCCGAATCTCGAGCGTCCCGTTCGCTACCCGCTCGGCATCCCGAGCGCCGATTCGCTGCTGATCGTGGAGGAGTCGCTGACCCGCGAAGTGCAAGCGTACGCGGAGAGCCTGGCGGTCACGGTGCCCGGGCTGATCGCCCGCTCCTACGCGTCGGTGTGGCGTCCCGGCCTGATCGATCGCGCGACGACGCTCAGGCTCTTGGCGAGCCAGCACCTGGTGTGGGTGCAGGGCATCACGGTCTCGATCGACTCGAGCCTCGCCGCCGCGGCCACGAGCCGGGCTCCACCGGCTGGAGGAGCGCGCCGCGGCGCTGGCGAAGACGTCCGACTCGGTCGCCGTCGCGCACGACGCGCTGCGCGCGCGCGTCGCCCGTGAGGCCGTCCAAAGCGCGGTCGCCGCACTCGACTCGGAGCGCGAGGCGATCGACTACGGCACCGCCGTCTCGACGTACGCGCTCAGCGTGCGCCTCGCCGCCGGCGATTCGAGCGGAGGCATGGCGGCCACCCAGGCGGGGCACGACTCGACCGTTGGCGCGGCCGACCTCGACGATCCCGAGACCGCGGCGTGGCGCGGGCCCGCGATCGACGCGTTGCGCGGGTTCCTCGATCGGCATCCGCAGTCGCCCGCGCGCGGCGAGATGCGCTTCCGTCTCGCCGACCTGCTGCTGGTCGACGCGCGCCAGAAGTTCCGCGAGCAGATGGCGGTGTACGTGAAGGCGCAGGCCGAGGGCCAGCCCGTCGGCCGCGCCGCCGGTGCTGAGACCAGGCCGCGGCGCTCCAGCTCTACCAGAGCGATCCTGAAGGAAGACCGCGACTTCGCGCACCTCGACGCGGTGTTGTTCAACGCCGGAATGCTGCAGGCGGACGAGGGCAGCCCGGACGCGATGGGCTACTTCGCCGATCTCGTCGCCTCGCACCCCGGGTCGCGCTACCGCCAGGAGTCGTATCTGCGGATGGGCGACATGCAGTTCAGCGAGCGCGCCTTCGACGCGTGCGTCGCGCTCTACGACAGCGCCGCCGCCGGACCGGATCCCGGGCTCCAGGCGATCGCGCTCTACAAGAAGGGATGGGCACACTTCAACCAGGACCGCTTCCTCGAGGCGGCGGACGCGTTCCGCGCCGTGCTCGACGTCTACGCGTCGGCGAACCGCGACGCGATCCACGTCGACATCGAGCGCCGAGGCCGAGGACTACCTGATCAACACGCTGGCGCGCGCCGGCGGTGCGAACGCGTTCGCGAGCTACTTCGACCGTATCGGCAAGCGCCCGTACGAACGCCGCGTGCTGCTGGCGATGGGCCAGCACTTCCGCCGCTTCAGCCTCTACGAGCAGGCCGCCGCGGTCGACACGCTGGCGATCGCGCGCTATCCGCTCGACCCGGACGCGCTGATCAGCGCGCGCCGGCTCACCGAGACGTATCAGCGCTGGGACCGACCGATCCTCGCGCGCCGCGCGATGCTCGAGTACGCGCCGCGCTTCGAGCCGCAGAGCGCGTGGGCCAAGGCCCAGACCTCGGACTCGGTGCGCACGGCGGGCGCCCAATTCGCCGAATCGTGCTGGCTCACCGTCGCGAGCTACCACCACCTCGAGGCGCGGAAGTCCGGCTCCGCCGACGATTGGCGCGCGGCTCTCGACCTCTACCAGAAGCTGATCTCGCGTTGGCCGAATCGCCCCGAGGCGGCACGCTTCGAGCTCTACTCCGGCGAGGCCAGCGCCAAGCTCGGCGACTACTCCGCCGCGCTCTCGCACTACGCCGCCGCGGCCAAGTCCGGCCCCGACAGCGTCGCCGAACAGGCGCTGCGCCAGCGCGTCGCCGTCACCGACGCGTGGTACGAGAAGTCGCGGGCGCGCAACTCGACGGTGCCACGACGCTCGGCCCCGACTCGCTGGCCAGGGCGATGCTCGAGACCGGCGACGCGCTGATCGCGCGCTTCCCCGGAACGCCGCCGCCGCCGACGTGATGTGGCGCGAGGGCAATCTCGCGCTCGCGCACGGCTGGTCGGATCGCGCGATCAGGACTTCGACAAGCTGACGACGCGCTTCCCGGACGACAAGCGCACGCCGATGGCCGCCGGCCTGCGCGCCAACGCGCTGTTCCAGGCGGGCAAGTACGAGGAGGCGGGCGCCGCGTTCGAGGTCGCGCTCGGAGCCGCGCAGCGTGCCGGCCGCGACACGCTGGCCAGCGCGCGGCGGCCGCGATTCCGGTGTGCTACTTCAAGTTCGCCGAGACCGTCGCGACCACCGACTCCACGAACTACGCGCGACAGGCGCAGCTGTTCGAGAAGGTGGCGTCGCGCTGGCCGCAGTACGAGCACGCGCATCTCGCGCAGTACCGCTCGGGCCTCGCGTACCTCGAGGCGGGCCAGACGCGCGAAGGCGTGCTGGCGATGCAGGCGCTGATCCGCAACTTCCCGAACAGCCCGTACGTGAAGGACGCGCACCTCAACATCGCCAAGGCGTGGGAGACGGGCGGCGAGCAGGAGAAGGCCGCCGACGCGTACGCCCAGTTCGCCGACCGCTATCCCGAGGACGAGAGCGCCGCCGACGCGTGGCTCAAGGCCGCCGATCTCTACGCCGCCGCCGGACTCGTCCAGCGCGCGGACCAGCTCAGGCTCGCGTACATCACAGAGTTCCCGAACGACGTCGAGACGGTGATGGAGATCCTCGAGGGGCTAGCGCGCCGCGACCTGGCGACGGTCACGCCCCAGCATCCGATCTCGACGCTGCTGCCGCCGCCGACCCCCGACGCCCAAATCCACGGCGAAGAAGGGCGCGACCGCGAAGAAGGGGCCGCTGCGACGAAGGCCGCGCCGGCAGCGTCACCGACGTCGTACCTGGCCGAGTACCTGAAGCGCGCGGACGCGAACCCGAAGCTCGCCTCGCGTGACCTGATCGCTCAGGTGCGCTTCCTCCAGGGCGAGGAGGCGCGCGGGACGTTCCCTGGCGACGCGCTTCACGCAGCCGCTCGAGAAGTCGATCCCGATCAAGCAGAAGCAGCTCGACAACGTGCTCAGGCGCTACCGCGAGACGGCGGACATGGGCGTGGCGAAGTGGGCCAACGCCGCGGCCTACCGCATCGGCGAGACGCTGGTCGGGTTCGGCGAGGGGCTGGAGAAGAGCGAGCGTCCTGCCGATCTCACCGGAGACGACCTGGAAGGCTACTTGGACGTGATCCACCAGCAGGCCCAGGGCTTCTACGACCAGGGCGAGGGCGTGTGGTCGGATCTGCTGCGCCAGAAGGGACACGACTCGCCCGACGACGAGTGGGTCCACAAGGCGCAGGCGTCGCTGTGGTCGCGGCTGGCGGATCGCTTCTTCTACCGGCCGGAAGTCGAGTTCCCGCTCGTCGAGGGATCGGCGCCCGATCGCAAGCCGGCCGAGCGCGGCCGTTCGTCGACGGCGCTTCAGTCCCCCGACGGCGGACGCAAGACACCGGACTACTCGCATCGGGAGGACGAACGATGACCGCCCACGTGAAGCTCGCGGCGTCGCGGCCGATCGTGTCCCGATGGCGCGTCGTCGCCGTCCTGCTCGTCGCCGCGTTCATCGTCGGCGGCTGCGGTGGCACGAGCGTCGTCGCGCGCCGCAAGGAGCCGGTGAGCGGCGCGGCGAAGTCGTCCTCGTCGTCGTCGAAGCCTGCCAAGTCGACGAAATCGGCGAAGGCGGAGAAGCCGGCCGAGACCGCGTCGCCGAACACGATCCGCGGCGCCCGCGAGCTGACGGCGCTCTCGCCCGAGGAGCCGTACTGGCCGTACCACCTCGGGCAGCTCTACGTCGCCGCCGACTCCACCGCCAACGCCGAGGCCGCGCTCAAGACGTCGCTCCGGCGCAACCCGAACTACGCGCCGGGGATCGCGCTGCTCTCGAAGATCTACTACGACACCGGCCGGCACCAGAGGCGATCGAGATGCTCGAGGCCGCGCGCAAGCGCGAGGCGGGCCTCGGCGGCGCGGTGCCGCCGGCGCTGCTCGCCGGGCTGGCCCTCCACTACGACGCGATCGACCGCCCCGACCTCGCGGCGCCGATCGTGAGCACGCTGCCGCGTCCCGATCGCGAGCTGGGCCCGACCGCCGTGTACCTGACGCTGCGCGGATCGTCGCCGGATTCGGCCAAGGCGATGGCGAGCACGGTGCTCGACAAGAACTCGAAGAGCGCGGTCAACCAGAACAACTACGGCATCACGCGGCTGCGGCGGCCGACCCGGAGGGAGCGCGCAAGGCGTTCATGAACGCGATCGATCGCGACCCGAAGCTCCCCGGCCCGTACTACAACCTCGCCATCCTCGAGAAGTTCTACCTGCTCGACGATGCGGCTGCGGCGAAGTGGTTCCGCCTCTACTGGGAGCGGTCGACCGAGGATCCCGACGGCCTGGCGCAGGTGTTCCAGAACGAGCCGAAGAAGATGGCCGGGAAGGGAGAGCAGCCATGACCCCACGTCTTCGTATCGCGGCGGTGCTGCTGATCGCGGCGACGCTCGCGACCAGGCCCACGCGCGCGCAGGACGCGCCGTCGGCCACGCCGCCGGCGAGCGCGTCGCCGGCCGCGACCGCCGCCCCGGCGACCGCGCCGAGCAAGGACCTAAGGCGCCCGCGCGCGCGACGCCCGCGAGCACCGCGCCCGCGAAGTCATCGAGCGCGACCAAGACCCACGCCGCCTCGTCCACGCGCACCGCGCGTGCGGCGGAACCGGCGTCCCCACCGCGGGCGGCCGAGCCGTCCCGGACGCTGCAAGACATCCACATCGAGGGGAGATTCCCGTCCCTCAAGTGTTGTTCATCACCGCACGTGATCAGCGGCGCTTCATGGATCTACAGCATCGACGTTATCTCAGGACGAGCCAGGAGGTCGGCGAGCAGACGGTCTTTCCATCGTGGATCGCTCTGATTCGGAACCATCCGGCGGTTGAAAGAAAGGAGACCCCACGATGAACTTCTTCACGACCATCGCCACGTTCTACAAGGACGGCGGCATGTTCATGCATGCGGTTCTCGTGATCGCGGTCTTCATCGTCGCGATCGTCGTCGAGCGCATGATCGTCATCGGGCGCGCCGCGTCCGTGAACAGCCGTCGCAGCTGACGGACGACCTGGTGCGCGCGGTCACGCGGCGGGATCTGAACTCGCGCCCGGCAGATCGCGATGTCCTCGAACGCACCGGTGGCGCGAGTCGCCCAGGCCATGATGCAGGCGGGCGTCGCCGACGAAGAGGCGCTGCATTCGGCGGCCGACGACGCCGCGACCCTCGCGCTTCCCGAGCTGACCCGCCGTCTCCCGAGCCTGGGCGTCCTCGCGAACTCGGCCACGCTCATCGGGCTGCTCGGCACGATCACCGGTCTCATCACGGCGATCTCCGGCGTCGGCGTCGCCGACGCCGCGCAGCGCTCCGCGTACCTCGCGGCCGGTATCTCCGAGGCGCTCCACACCACGGCGTTCGGTCTCATCATCGCGATCCCGACCCTGCTGATCCAGGGCTGGCTCAACAGTCGCGTCGAGGAGATCGCCGAGAACGTGGATCGCGTTGAGCATCCGCCTCGGCAAGGCGCTCGCGCAGGCGTCGGCCGCCGCCGCGCGCGTAGGCGGCGGTTCCCGTCGCTCGTGTCGCCGCCGGCGGTGCGCCGATGCCGCGCCGCGGGTGCCCAGGGCGGGGGCGACTAGTCGATGCGGTCGCGCCGAGAAAGCAGCGCAAGAGCCACCGCGAGGCCGTGTCGGCCGAGCTGGAGCTGATGCCGATGTTGAACGTGTTCATCACGATCATCCCGCTCCTGCTCCTGTCGGCGGCATTCGTGCCGGTGTCGGTCGATCAAGACGACGCTGCCGTCGAGCGATGCCCAGCCGCCGCGGAAGCGCCGAGACCGAGCACGCTGGACGTGTCCGATCTACATCCGGCCGGACGCCTACATCATCGAGTTCAACGGCAAGGTCACGAACACGATCGCGCGTTCCGGCGATGCGGCGGCGGACGCGACCGAGGCCGCAGGTCGAGCTGTCCGAGGTGCTGAAGGAGATCGCGGCCGCGCATCCCGACCATCGCGACGTGACGCATCTACTCGCTGCCGACGACGCGATACGAAGAGATCATCCAGGTGATGGACGTCTCGCGCGCCGCGGGCTCTGCCCGAGGCGTCGTTGGCCGAAATGAACACGGAGGATCTGAGATGAGACGGCGTGGCGAACGACGAGCGCGTTGGAAGTCCAAGAACAAGGGACCTTGCGAACGTCAACCTGATCTCGATGATGGACATCCTGACGCGTGCTCCTGCTGTTCCTGCTCAAGAGCTACGTCGCCGGCGGGGAGGTCAGTGGTGCCGCCGCCGGGGATTCATCTGCCGGCGTCGACGGCCGACGTTCCGCCGCAGACCTCGGTCGTGGTCGCCATCGACAAGAACGAGATCGTGGTCGGCAGCGACCCGGTCATTTCGGTCGTGGACGCGATGAGCGGCGACGAGCTCGAGATCGCGGCGCTCAGCGCGCACCTCCAGGCGATGCAGCAAGCAGCAGGGCGAGATCGCGCGGCTGCGCGGCGCCGAGGCGCCGACCGAGCTCGAGCCGCGACGATCCAGGGTGACACGCGACATCGAGTTCCGCGTGCTGCAGCGCGTCATGTACACGCTGGGCCAGAACGGCTACGGGAACATCGCGCTCGCGGTGGTCCAGAAGTCGTAGCGCACGAACGAGGACGAACGCATGGCCACCGCCACCTACGCCTACCGCCGGCCGCTTCTTCACCCCGGCGACGACCTGTTCCATCGCTGCCTCGTCGGCTCCGCGATCACCGGCCTGGTCGTGCTCCTGCAGTGATCCTCGTCGACGCCGATGCGCCAGCAGGTCGTGACGTCGATCGAGCAGCTGCCGCCGCGCTTCGCCAAGCTCATCGTCGAGAAGCCGCAGCCCGTGCCGGTCGACGCCGCACCCGGCCCGAAGGGACCGGGGCAGGGGCCCGCCGAGCCTGGTCCGATCGACAGCTGCCCGGCCCCGCGGGGCCGATCGCGCCGGACGCCGCCGGTCCGCGGCGAACCTCGGCCCGCCGCCGCTTCCCGGTCGGTCGCGCCGAGAAGGCTCCGCTCCCCGGCAGCGGCCCTCGGCACCGGCGGCGGCGCCGCCGCGACGCGCGCGCGCGTGCCGTCGTGGCGACGCGGCTCGCCAGCTCGACATCGTCGATCACCAAGTCGCTCGAGGGCCTGTCGTCGTCGCTGCATGGTGCGTCGACGAGCATGCCCGTCGTCGTCGGACGCGGCGGACGCCGCACGCGCGGCGTGCGCGCAGGGGCGCGGCGAGCACGAGCTCGGTTCCGTGCAGACCGGTCTGTCGGGCACCGGCGGCGGCGCCGATCTCGGCGGGTCCGCGGTGTCGGGCTCGTGGGTGAGTGAGTCGGCACCCTCTCGGGCGTCGGCAAGGGCACGGGACTGTGGGGCAGCGGGAACGGCGGCGGCGGCAACGGGGTGACGGCATCGGTGGCGGCGGCGTCGGCGGCGATGGCGGCGGCGGAGGAGGCGGTGGCGGTGGCGGCGGTGGCGAAGGTGGTGGTGGGGGTGGTGGCGGCGGCGGTGGCGGATCGGCGCCGGGCGTGTACCGCAGCAACTCCTCGCTGCTCGCGGTGATCCAGAAGTACGCGGCGGGGATCCAGTACTGCTACGGCAACGAGCTCAAGCGCCGTGAGGGCCTGAGCGGCAAGCTGGTCGTCGCCATGACGGTGGCCGCCTCGGGCGAGGTGCTCGACGCGACGGTCGTCGTCGCGCACCATCCACCTGACGCGCCTCGCGCTGCGCGCTGTCGCAGATCAAGCGAGCTGGAAGTTTCCGCCCATCGAGCGCGGTGTGACGACGTTCCAGGCGCCGTTCGTGTTCACGCCGCCGCGCTGATCATCGAGGCCTTGGAGCGCGTTCGCCGCGCCCAGGGCCCTCGAGCCGTTCCGGCGACAGGGATCGAAACGCTGGCAAGACGCGCCATCATTCCGGCAACGAACATGCGCCGGCGCATGTTGTGACAACGTGACGCACGACTCCTGACCTGATTCAGCGCGGCTTTCCTCGCTACTTTCCCTCTCGATCACGATGTCGCCGGAGCGCGCGCCGGGCACGGCGCGCCATCCGGATTGAGCTGAATCTGCCAGCCGTCGCCGCGCACTCAGACCTAAGCCCACGCTGTCCGCGCCGGCGCGCGCACCGATGCACCAGTCCGCGCTCACGAGCGCGCCGCGATGCGCCTCGAGGATTGCCCAGTCGTCCGTGGAGGCGCAGGTTAGGTACACGGTGCCTGAGCGAATCGAGCGGCATCAGGTTCGAGGGATCGAAGCTCACGTTGGCGTGGACGAGCGGTGCGACGAGCACGGGCCGTCGACGAGGCGCTGACGGGCGCGCTGAGTCGGATCTGCCGCGCCCGCTCTCGCAGCTCCTCGGCCGTCTGCAGTGAGTCGCCGCCGTAGTCGCCGCGCGTCGGGCGAGCGCCGAGTCCGTGGACGATTCCGGACGAAACGCGACGCCCAAGGCCAGTGGCAGGTCGCCGAGATCGTCCGTCCTCGCAGGCCCTTCCTCCAAGTCGGCCGGACGGCGTCGAGCAGCAGCCCGTACGCGGGCCCAGTGGCATACGCGAACGAGCGCAGTAGGTCGGATCGTTCTCGGCGCTCGGCGAGCTGGGCCCGCGTCGACGCGATCGCCGCCGAGTCCGGATCGGTCCCGAGGCGCGCCCCGGTGCATTGTCACGACGCGAGGCCCTCGTTCATCTCGAGCCTCGCTCGGTCGCGTCGGCGCCGGAAACAGTCGCGGCGGGCGCGCCAGAAGGCAGCGTCACGCGCGCGCCTGCGCCGCGCATCGCCCTTCGCGGCGACGCACCGACAAGGCACGCCACTCGAGCCGCATCCACAGTCGACCGTCGCCGGTATCCAGCTGCGGGTTGTCCGGGGTTCGTGGGCGGGAAGCCGATCGAATCCTGCACGCGGTGCCACATCTCGTGCGCCATCAGGATGGAACGCGAACGGTCGTTGCGGGAAGCGGCCAGCGAAACATAGTCCAGCTTTCGCCCGACCAGCGAACCGCGGTGTTGGAGACGCTCAGCGAGGGCGGCAGCGGTCCGGCGTGAGTCGACCCCGCGGGCTTCAGCACGCCGGCCGAGTCGGGCTGGTTCCCGGCCAGCGACGCGGCCAGGGATCGCCGAACAGCATCGGGCCGTAGAGCGGCACGCCCCACCAGGGCGCCGTGATCGCGATCGGAGATCGCGCGCGCCCTGGCGAAGCAGCGGGCGGCTTAGAGCCCGTGTCGATGGCGGTGCCGCTGGCATGCGCCGCCGCGGCGACGAGCAGCGAGCCGCCGACGATGCCCAGGGTCATGGGTCGACGAATCACGCGCCGCGATTTCCGCGTCCGTTCTCAGTCCTAGGTTCCTCATCTTCTTGTAGAGGTGGCTGCGCTCGAGGCCGATGCCGCGACGCGGCCTCCGTCATATTACCGGCGCTCGGCGAGCAATGCGAGCTCGATCTGCTGGCGCTCGAATTCGCGCACCACGTCGGCTGAGCGCGCCGTCGACGCGGCCGTCGGCCTCCGTCGGCTGCGGGGCAGCACGGCGCGCACCTGCTCGGCGCCGATGCTCGCGCCCGGGCGTCATGATGATCAGCCGCTCGACGAGATTGCGCAGCTCGCGCACGTTGCCGGGGAAGCGCGTAGCGCTGGAGCAGCGCGAGCGCAGCAGGCGTGAACGCCGCGCGGCTTCACGTTCATCTCCCGCGCGATCTGCGCGCGCGAAGTGCTCGACCAGCAGTGGGACGTCCTCGGCGCGCTCGCGCAGCGGCGGCACGGTGATCGGGATCACGGCGAGGCGGAAGTAGAGGTCCTCGCGGAACGCCGCCGATGCCACGCGCTCGCGCAGGTCGCGGTTCGTCGCCGCGACGACGCGCACGTCGACCGCGATCGGCGCGGTTGCCGCCGACGCGCGACAGCTCGCCCTCCTGCAGCACGCGCAGCAGCTTGGTCTGCGGCGCGCGCGGCTCAGGTCGCCGACCTCGTCCAGGAACAGCGTGCCGCCGTGCGCCTCCTCGAAGCGGCCGCGCCGCGCCTGCGTCGCGCCGGTGAACGCGCCGCGCTCGTGGCCGAACAGCTCGGACTCGATCAGCTCCTCGGGGATCGCCGAGCAGTTCACCGCCACGAACGGCATCGCGCGCCGCGGGCTCGACGGCGTGGAGCGCCCGCGCGACCAGCTCCTTGCCGGTGCCGTGCTCGCCCTGGATCAGCACGCGCGCGGCGCTCGGGCCGGCGCGCTCGATCTCGCTCGAGCAGCGCCGGATCGCGGGCGAGCGGCCGACGATCGGCACGCGCCCACGCCTGCTGCAGCCGCGCGGTTCTCGGCCTGCGAGCGCCTGCGTCGCGGTGGCGTTGCGCAGCAGGACGAGCAGGCGCTCGAGCGAGATCGGCTTCTCGAGGAAGTCGAACGCGCCGAGCCGCGTGGCCTGCACCGCGGCGTCGATCGTCGCGTGCCCCGACATCATGATGACCACGGTCGTCCGGCGCGCCGGCGCCGGATCTCGGCGAGCAGGTCGAGCCCGCTTCGCCGTCGGGAACCACGACGTCGAGCAGCACGACGTCGTACGCCTCGCGCGAGCTTGGCGCGCGCCTCGGCCGACGCGTCGGCGGCGTCGTCGACGTCGTAGCCCTCGCGGCCGAGCGCGCCTGCAGGCTCGCAGCGGATGTTGGCTTCGTCGTCGACGATCAGCAGGCTCGGCATGTCAGCTCGCGCCTCCGTCGGCGCGGCGCGCGCGACCAGCGGCAGCCGGATGCGAACGTGGTGCCGCGCCCGGCGCGCGGAGTCGACCGCGATCGTGCCGCGGTGGTCGCTGCACGATCCGCTCGACGATCGTGAGCCCGAGCCCGCTGCCGTGCGCCTTGGTGGTGAAGCCGGGCACGAACAGCTGCGCGCGCTGCTGCCGCGTCGAGCCCGGCGCCGTCGTCCGCGACCGCGATCTCGACGCTCGAGTCGCACGACGGCCGCGACGACACCGCGACCGCGCCGCGGCTCGCACCGCCTCGAGCCCGTTCTGGATCAGGTTGACGAGCGCCTGCCGCAGCTGGCCGGAGTCCGCGGCGAACGGTCACGTCGGCGCTCGGCGCGGAACGACGAGCGCCGCTCGGCGACGCTCGCGCCCGTAGAGCGCCTCGAGGTCGGCGAGCAGCGAGGGCAGGCTGCACGGCGCCGAGCTCGAGGCGGCGGCAAGCCGCCGAAGTCCGAGAACTCCTGCAGCAGGCGCTTGAGCGTCTCGACCTCGTCGCCGATCGTGCGCACCGCCTGGTCGAGGATCTCGCGGGAAGTCGGGACGCTGCCGAGCTCGTAGCTGCGCTTCAGGTCGGCGACCGAGACCGCGATCGGCGTGAGCGGGTTCTTGATCTCGTGCGCGACCTTGCGCGCCATCTGGCTCCACGCCGCCTGCCGCTCGCTCGCGACGAGACGGTCGCGGTACGTCGCTCAGGTCTCGACGCATGCGGTCGAGCGCCGTGCCCAGCGTCTCCAGCTCGCGCACGCTGCGGCAGCGTCAGCGGCTCGTCCCACTCGCCGCTGGGCGAGGCGCTGCGAGAAGTCGGCGAGCCGCTCGACCGGGCGCGCTGATCTGGGACGACCACAGCACGCCGAGCAGGATCGCGATGCCGAGACCGAGCAATCCGGCAGGCACCGATGTGATGCTGGAGCGCGCGGATCGTCTGATCCGCGGATGCGGTGGGCACGAGCCCGACGATGCTCGCGTGCGGCGGCGGACCGATCGCGAAGCGGCGCCTGTTTCACGATGTACGCCTGGCCTGCGATGACGACGCGCTCACCTCGGCCGGAGCCTTCGGCATGCCCTCGGTGAGCGTCGACGCCGCGTCGACGCCCGCCGGCGTCGCGGAGGACGAAGCTCGACGCCGCTCGATTGCTCGAGCCGCCCGAGGACGCCGCATCGAGCACGATCCCGCCGCGCACGCGACCCACGACTTCGGTTTCGTAGCGGATCGGCGCCGTCGCCGACATCGCCGAGGCCCGATCCCGTTCTCGATGCCGGTGATCGCCACCGGCGCGCTGGCATCGGAGCCGATCGCGATCTGCCACACCGGCGCGTCGCCCGCCGCGTTCGCCGCGCCGTCGGCGACCACGGCGCCGACGTGTCGGCGACCTGCAGGAGAGTCGAGGCCCGAGCAGGAAGCGCCGCTCCGCCAGATAGTCGGCGAGATCGCGGCCGCCGGCGGGACGCACCAGATACAGTCGGCGCAGCACCGGATCCTTGGCGAGGATGTCGAGCTGTGTCCGCGTTGCGCTGCGCGTCCTGCGCCAGCTCCGCCTGCAGCGCGCCGATCGAGGCACTCAGTCGCGTCGAGGCCTGTGTGCGCACCGTGGTGCTCGATGCGACGCGAGAGCAACGCCATCGCCACCGCGAGCGGGATCACGGCGATCAGGCACGTACCGAGGATGAGGCGGGAGCGGAGGATCTCATGGCGAGCCTCCTGCGAGTCGCAATCCATGAGGTCGACCAGCTCGCGGCTCAGTTCGGGTAGTCGGTCGCGAAAGCGCCGCGTTGCAGGCGATGGGGCAACGGATGGTGAACACGGGTACCGCTCCGAGCCCTACTTGCACGACATAGCCCAATGATCGCCCTTTGGACCCTCTCCTTCGCGGAAGGCAGGGTTGAGATCGAACATCCGTATCATCGTGGCGATCGAGTCCGCCCGCACGCGCTGCATGGGGGTGAGGGCGATTGGCTTCGCCGCGTAGTCGGCGAGCATTGATTGCCGTGGGCTTGGGCTGGTTGGTGGGAGCGTTGGCGTAGAAGAGACGAACGATCCGGGAAGAATCGCGGCCCACGCGATCGCTCGAGTTTCGATTGAGACAGCGCTCGAGCGCCTGTCGGCCGGGACAAGCGCGATCGACGTCGAGACCGTGGAGACCCGGGGGCAGGGGAGTCGTTTGTACGCCGCTCGTGTGCCCCCATCCCCAGGGAGGAGGGCCTAAGTCACCCGTGAACAGATCTCCGTTCAGCCTCGAGAGCCCCACGGTATCGATAGCGGAATCGAGCAGCCCCAACCGGGGAGCCGGTCCCATTTGTCGGGATCGATGCCGAGCTCGGCCAACGACGATCCTCGAGACGCCGGGTCGACCACCGCGACGACGCCCTGCGGATCGTTGCGCCAACACCCAGCTCATTCCTCCGGCATGCTCGCGAATGTGACGCGACGGCTCCCGACCAGAACACCGCGACGTCCACCTCCCCGCGTTCCAGCGCGACCTCCTCGTCGGCCGCGTCGTCGAACTGGTGCGCGTAGATCGTGTCGGGCAGCGTCGTCGAGCCGGCCTCGGCCAGAGTGGCTCACCGCATCGGTACGAGGATTCCCCAGCGTGCGACACGATAGACGCCAGGCGCGAGCGGTGGCGCAGCCTCATCGCCTCGCACGAGAACAGGAGGTTCGCCCGCCGTCGCGACGGGAAGCCGACTCGAAGCGAACGCAAGGCTCGCAGCGGCGGTGGCTCCACGAGGATTTGGATGCGATCCAACCTCTTCTGCCCCGCGAGCGAACCGGAGGTCAGCATCGCGGACCACGACCTCGCCATCGATCGCAATCCAGACACCTCCGCCGGATGCGACCGTCTTTCCGCGCGCGTATTCGAACTCGAGGCTGGCACCGATCGGGAGCGAGGCGCCGGCAGATCGTGTCGAGGGCGGCGACGTAGGCGTCCCTCGCGCACCCACACGACCCGGGCGTGAACGGGTGCCATGCTCCGCCAAGGCTGCATCGCTCAAGGCCAGCACCGCTATCGGGACCACGAGGAGAGAAGAGCGCGCCGAGCGGCCGCTGCGTGTCTTCTGCGACCTGAAAGTGTCAGGTGGGAGTTTCCGCCAGGTCGTATCGATGGTGGCGCCTCGTCTCTGCCAAAGAGCTGCGGCAAGACTGGATCTTCGGCCCCCTTCGCGTGTCAACCTTGACACAGAAACGCGCCCCACGACCGCGGGCTTAGAAACTCAACGTCTTGTCTCGCAGCCACTTCACCCGGGCAGTCGAGGCTTGAGATGCGTACCACCACCAGCGACGGCTGGCGAACGTCGTCGCACCGCACCTGGGCGGGGCACGGGGTCCAATCCAGAGTCAGCGACGGTGCGCCGGCGACGCGGACGCTGATCCAGGAAGCAACGAAAAAGGCCGGGTGGAGCAAGACGATGTCGAGCAACTGGGGGAGCAGTGAAGGGCGCCACTCGGCGCGCGGGTGTCGTGACGGGCATCGTGACGCTGGCGAGCGTCGCGACCGCCTTCGTGATGGCCGGGTGCGGTGAGCACCAGGAGGCGCAGGCGCCGGAAGCGGCGACGACGGCGGTGGTCGCGACGCAGCCGGCTCAGGGGCAACACCACCTCGGCCAACGGCGCCGGTGCGGCGTCGAGCGACGGCAACGTCGCCGACGACTACGCCGCGTCGCCCGACGCGCTGCCGCCGGACGTCGCCAGGCGTCGGCGTCCGACACGCTGGATCGTCGGCCGCGGCGTCGCCGAGATCACGGCGCGATGGCTCTGCAGGACGTCGAGGGGCGTTCTCCTCTCCGACGGACTCGGCAAGGCGCAGCCGATGGTGTACGACACCGAGCTTCAGGCGTGGCGCGCGCTACTGCCGCGTGCCGATCAAGCCGCGCAGCGAGCGGGTCGCGCTCTCGGTGACGGGCGAAGAACGCGGACCATCGGTGGCGCCGGGTGTGGGTGTTCCTGGAGCGTGGCTCGGGAGATCCCGCAGGCGAGCACCGACTCGACCATCGCCACGCCTTCCAAGGAAGGCTAGACGGCGAAATCAGGAACGGAGGCCTGTCGCCCCGGGGCTCGCGCCTCGGGGGCGTCGCCGCCGTTCACGTGCGGAACGCCGCGGCGCTGAAGGCACACGATGTGTGTTCGGATCGGCGCGGCGCCTTCCCGCTCGCGCATCACGCTGTCTCCGCCGACCGAGCAGCTTTCTGATCTCACGACCGCGTAGCAGCAGCCGCGCGCTTGCCGCCGCCAGCTCGCGCTTCTTCGCCTCGTCCACCTTGGGGTAGTCGAGATTCATGCCCTGGAGCGCGTCGATGATCGGCGTCGGCCACCGTGAGGCGCGTGAACCACTTGTTGTCGGCGGGGACGATGTAATCGCACGGTGCGTAGTCGTGCACGTGTGCTGGATCATTTCCTCTGTACGCCTTCATGTAGTCGTTCCAGTGTTCGCGTGCTCCCGCACGTCGGCGGAGGAGAACTCCAGTTCTTCCGGGCTCGTCGAGCCGGCTCAGGAATCGGCGGCTTTGTTCCTGCTTGAGACCGTTGAGGAAGAATTTGAGCACGGTGGTGCCATTCCGCGTCAGCATCCGCTCGTAGCCGCTGATGTCGTCGAATCGCTCCTTCCAGATGTGCGGCGTCACCAGCTCGGGCGGCAGGCGCTGAGCCGCGAGGATCGCAGGAGCAATACGTAACTGAACGAAGCA
>ERZ1370068.9962-contig-8700_pt1 | contig 32014 bp, 32 predicted proteins | sample MGYA00561227_ERZ1370068 | MGnify/ENA primary metagenome ERZ1370068 (study PRJEB38410, sample SAMEA6850437) | metagenome | study: Metagenomic assessment of the ecological functions of the soil: analysis of the soil microbiota associated with the...
AGGTTACGTATTATCGAATACTGATCACCAATGCGCATACGATGACCACGACCCAGCCCACCGGGCTGTGCTTGACCTTCGGCTTGACCAGGGGCGTCAGCCAGACGTACATCGGCTGCGGGTATGGGTAGCCGTTTGCCTGGCCCGGTACGAAGTAGGCCGGCGGCGGTGGCTGCGGTACGGCGGATGGTGGCCGAATCTGACCGGGAACGGCCGACGTGGCGCGCGGCCGGTGACGGTGCCGGCGGCTGCGGCGCTTCGGTCATGCCTGGTGACTGGATCATCGGGCTGGTCCAGCCGGGACCGGTCTGGCCGCTCGTCACGGGCGGAACTTTACGCGACGTGCCGGCGAGACCGTGTCATCCAGCGGTTCCGGCGCGTCACCGTCACCCGCGGGACGAGGCGCTCGGCGAAGAACGTCACATTGGCGGGACGCTCGGCGAGCCTTCGCATTAGGTAGCCCGTACCACTCCGTTCCGTACGGGACATAGACCCGCATCGTGTAGCCGGCGTCGGCCAGACGGCGCCTGCTCATCGGGCCGGATCCGCGTACAGCATCTGGAACTCGAAGCGTGTCCGGTGGTCGGTCGAACCACTTCGGCGCGGTCCTCTCCGATCGCGACCAGCCGCGGATCGTGGGTGGCGAGCATCGGGTAGCCCTCGCCCGACATGAGGATGTTCGAGGCAACGCACGTAAGACTTGTCGACGTCCAGACGCGGACTGGAACGCCACCGTCTCCGGCTCCGCGTACGCACCCTTGCACAGCCGCACGCGCGAGCCCGGTGCCGGCGAGCTCTCGGCAGTCACCCTCGGTCCGGCGCAGGTAGGCCTGCAGCACCGCGCCGGCGGTCGGATAGTCGACTCGCAGCCGGCCCAGTATCGTCCAGGGTGGAGTCGGTCGGTCGTGTGGTCCTCCGCGTCGAGGGTCACCGTGGTGCCGGCCTCGGTCGCGGCGGCACAGATCGCTCGGGCATGGTCGTAGGCGCAGCTTCTCGTCGAACATCAGCCCGAGTGCCGAGAGCTTCAGGCTGACCTCGGCCGCCGGGGTGAGCTCCGCGCCCGGGCCAGCGCGCGCGAGCAAGCGCACGTACTCGTCGCGAGTCGTCCGCTTGCTTCGGCGGTCAGCGTGTCCTCGCCAAGGTAGTCAGGCTGATGGCCAGACCCGCCTTGGCCAGTTCCCGCGGTGGCCCGCAAGGCGTCGTTGCTGCCAGTGCCGGCGACGAAGCGGCCGCACGACCTCCCGAGTCACCGGAGCCCGTCTCGACAAGCCGCTCGACCCGGGGTGACCGGGCCGCAGCCAGAATGACCGATCGGAGCATGCGTGCAGCCTAATGCCACTGTTTGATCGCTGGCACGCTTCGCTCGCTCGCCATGCGCGCTCGGGCTCTTGGCCCGACGCCTGCCTCGTCGACTTCGCTCCTCGTTCCTCGGTCGCTTCGCTCCGACGCGGACCCGCGCCCTGGTGGCGCGATGGACGCGGCTCGAAACACCTGGCGGTGACTGCCGGTATGCGTTGTGCCGACTACCGTTGGACGCGTGAACTTCGACGAGTACGCGCGAGACCGCGGTCGACCTTGTGAACGCACAGGTCGAGACGTTGGAACAGGTGCGTACGTTCTATGGCGCCGGACAGCTGGCAGGCCGACGGAGGCGACCGAACGCGACGTCGTCTACCCTGCGGCGCGGCGCCAAGCGGCTCCGGGAGATCTTCGAGCACGGCTCCGCCGGCAGCGACCATCGAGGCGGTTGACGGCGCTGAACACCCTGCTCTGGAGGCGCACCCGGTGCAGCCCCGAATCTCGGGCCACCGGGGTCGACGACTGGCACATGCACGTCGCCAGCCGCGGGTCGTCGGTCGGGGCCGAGCACATGGCCGGGGCGGTCTGGGGCCTCGGCCGTGTGGCTGTGCGAGTACGGCAGCGCCGCGGTTCGGGGTCTGCGCCGACGAGCGCTGCGGCAACGTCTACCTCGATACGTCCTCCAACTGCTGCCGCCGGTTCTGCTCAGAGCGGTGCGCCACACGATCCCATGTCGCCGCGCACCGGGCCCGCAAGAAGGCCGTTATCGACGAGCCGGCGTCACTGGTTGCCGCGATCTGAGGTCCGGTCCGCTAGCGGGCGGCCGGCGCCGCCGCGGCCAGGTGCGCGCCGGGCGAACGGCAAGCGACTCTTCAGGTCGTCCTGCCTTGCCTGCCGCGGAGCGGGCGCGGCGAGTCGCCCACTTCGACGGCGACGGATCCGGTGAAGCCACGCGAGCTCAGCGAGGTCAACAACTCCGCGCACGGTTGCGAGGCCACGGCCGGGCACTGAGGTGCTCGTCGCGGCCCTCGCCGGTGCCATCGCCGAGGTGAACGTGGCTTGAGGCCGTCGCCCATCGCGTCCGCCATGGCGAGCGCATCGCGTGCGCGCCGCGGCGCAATGCGACAGGTCCAGGGTGTACGCGTCAAAGCCGAACCCGCTCGGATCCCAGCCCGGCAGGTACGGCACGAACTCGCGACCGCGCACCGCACCGGGTACGCATGTTCTCCACCGCCGAACTCGATCTCCGGGAACTCGTTCGCAGCGCCCGAAGCCCAGATGCGAACGTGATGGCGTAGTCGCGCTGCCAGGCGAACGGTGGATGCACCACCACAACGGTGGCGCCGAGCTCGGACGCGAGCACCGCGGACCGGCGCAATCGTCTCCCACGGGTCCGTGCTCCACACCCGCATCGTGATGAGCAGACATGGCGCGTGCACCGAATCGACCCGGACCCCGTAGTGGTCGGCGAGCACCTTCAACGCGGCCACGTCCTGGCTCGACCGGATCGGTCCAGACCATGACCTCGAGGCCGTCGTAGCCGAGCGTCGCCGCCGATCTCGAACGCGGCCGAGGTGGGCTCGGGGAAAACCGACGATGTCGAGACAAGAACCGGGATGTGCGGGGAGGTCACCCAGTCCAGGGTAGTCCGCAGTTGTTGAAACGTGCCGACCGGAAGCTCGTTCGCGTACCGGCTGGCTTCGCTCGCGGGCGTGGCCGGGTCAGGCGTTCGCGATGGTGTCGAGACGGCGCAAGATCACGCCCTCCGCAGGGCCCACGGACAGATGTCGACCTGCTCGACGCCGAGCCGCCGCATCGCCGCTTCGGCGATCAACGCGCCGGCGAGCAGCTGGTGCGCCCGCGCCGCGCTGACGCCGTCCATCTCGGCCAGCGCGGTGGAGGCCATGCGTTGGATGAAGCCGAACACCTGATGCACACCGGTACGGCTCAACGAGCGAGGAGCGAGAAGCCCGCGCTTGGACGGGGCCGCACCGGCGAGGCGGGCCAGGGTGCGGAACGTCTTCGACGTCGCCGCCGCCCGGTCCCAGTCACCTACCTCAATGGACTGAGCTGCCGGTTAATGAACTGCCGCAGGTCGTCGCGACCTCGATCGCGGGCGGCGGGTCGGCGGAGAGTCGTTCGCGCGTGAGCCGGCCGGCGCCTAACGGAAGCGAGAGCGCGATGTCGGCCGTTCATCCACCCCGGCTGCGATCTCCAGTGATCCGCCGCCGATGTCAAGCACCAGCAGCCTTCCGGCCGACCAGCCGAACCAGCGACGCACGGCGAGGAACGTCGCCCGGCGCTTCGTCCTGCCCGGTGAGCACCTCGCAGCTCGACGCCGGTCTCCTCGCGAACGCGGGCCAGCACCTTGGCCGAGTTGGTGGCATCGCGTACCGCCGAGGTGGCGAACGCGAGCATGTCAACGGCATCGTTGCGCTGCGCGGCTTCTCGGGCCGACGCCACCGCCTTGACCAACTCGTCCGCGCGCGTCCTCGGCCAGGCGTCCATCAGTGCGGATGCGCTCGGCGAGACGCAGCACCGTCTTCTCTGAGTACGCGGGCCACGGGTGGGCGCCGCGGTGCGCCTCACGCAAGAGCAGGTGCACGGTGTTGGAACCGACGTCGAGGACACCGAGCCGCATACCTTTCAGAATACGGCGCGCGCCACTGCACGGCCTCGTTACTGGCCGTGGCGCGCGGGCGTACTCTTGCTCGATGAGTAGCCGCCGAGCCCTGCGTCGCGCCGAGGTTCCCATGCCGGTGCAGATCACCCCGACGACGACGGTGCTGAAAACGGAGGCCAGGCAAGGCAGCCCGCGCAGCCGCGAAGTGAGCTTGGACTTTCCGCGTGGAGTGGTTGGAGTTCAGCGACCCGGCAAATCCGGACCACGTCGTCCGCGCGGACATGACGTGGCTGCTGTCCCGATGGACATGCATATTTGGCCGTGGCTGCCACGGCATCGTTGAGGTCGGGCCGCGGACGGCTGCTGCTCACACGGTGCCTTCTTCACCGATGAGGACGACGAGAAGCGGGTTCGGGCCGCCGCCCGGCTGCTCACCCCGCAGACCTGGCAGCACTACCGGCGGGGCTTCAAGAACTACACCGAGATGGACACCATCGACGGCAGCGCACCGGCCTCGGCGAACGGCGACCCGACCGGATGGTCCCGTGCGTCTTCCTCAACGATCCAGATTTTGCGGGCGGCGGCGGATGTGCGCTACACGCTCAGGCACTACGTGATGGCCGGCACCCGTTGGAGTACAAGCCGGATGTGTGTTGGCAGTTACCGGTACGGCCGAGACCAGGAGTGGACCAAGCGCGTCGACGGCTCCAAGATTCTTCTTACGGTCCTCGCAGAGTTCGACCGGCGCGGCTGGGGCGAGGGCGGCACGACCTGCATTGGTGGTGCACCTCGTCGCCAGAGGCCCACGTCGGGAGCGGAGCCGATGTACCGCTCGTACGGCCCTGAGCTCACGGCGCTGATCGGCGAGAAGGCCTACGACAAGTTGGTGGAACTCTGCGCCGCCCGGGAGAAGTCCGGTCTCGTCGCGATCCACCCAGCGACAGCCGCCGCCTCCGCTACACTGAGGACAGTCGTATCCCGCTGGCTATTGACGACAACGCCCGCCGTGGCCTTTGTCGGCGCCGGCGGGCGTGTCGTCTGAGTCAGATCGTCAGGAGGTGTAGCCGCGGCTGGCGATCCAGTTGGCCAGGATCTCGACCGGGAGCTGGTACTGGTTGCTGGCGACCCCATCGGCGGGGTCAACGATGGTGACCTCATTGCCGTCGTAGGCGTAACCGGTCACGGTCAGGTAGTGACCACCCGGGTACGAGTGCCATTCACCACGGGTGTCGGTGAGCGTGCCGGCCACATTCGCCACGATGACGTCACCTTCATTGACGGTCTTGACGATGTCTGAGCGTAGCTGGGCCGCTTGCACCTTCGTGGCGTGATCGCCAGGGATCATGGTCGACTTGCTGGCGTTCCGCGGCGAAATAGTAGTTAAGAACCCGCGTGACGTCGTCTATGGACCGCGTGCCATTCACGGTCGTACCGAGCTTGCCGGCGAGGTCGTCGAAGAAGGACAACGCGTTGTGGGCGCTCAGCGCGATTCTGGTCGCGGCGGGAGCGCAGTAGTACCCATTGGGCTGCAGCGCGCCATCGAAGCTCGGAACACCCATGCCCGAAGGCGGCGGGGTGCCGTCTGCGGCGTGGGCAGCGGTGGGGCTGAGCGCCAGGCGCCTGCGGCGCCAACAGCGGCAGGCCGAGCATGAGGGACTTCCTTTTACGAACGCGTGTGATGGCGGGCAGCCACGACTTGAACGTGCGCGTCACAACGGCTCTATGCCGGTCGGGAAGCGGGCTGGGGGCCAACCCGCTGTGAGATCCGAGGGTGGATCTCTCGAGCGAGGGGTTCACGCCCGGTTGTACGGGAGACACAACCGTACGGACTTATCCGATAATTTCAGGTTGTATCGGTCATCACAAGGTGTAGACATCCTTCAATACTCTACGTACTTATTCGATTACAGATCGTAGTTGGACGTTGTATGAGCTGGAAAACGCGCGACGGACTGGTGATCGTCGAGCTACGCATCGTGACGTTAATCGAGGCCCAGCAGACGCCACGGAGGACAAGCCGAGTGGCCTTGTCCTCTGTGGTGGTGTCAGTGGCCGACGTTTGTCGGACGCGACCTCGCTCAGGCGGCGTAGCCGCGGCGCGATCCAGTTCGCCAGGTGGTCGGTCGGCAGCTGGTACTCGTTACTGCCCACGCGGTCAGCCGGATCGGTGATCGTGACCGCACGACCCTGGTCGAGTGGCCCGTCACGGTCAGGTGGTGCCCGCCCTCGTACGAGTGGCGGTCACCGGCGGCGTCGGTCACCGTGCCGGCGATGTTGGCGACGACCGGGTCGCCCTCGTTGACGGCGACGACCACGTCACGCACCAGTTGGTCGGTCTGCGGCTGGAGGCGGCCTCGCCGCCAGGGATCTGCACCAGTGGTAACGCGCGCCGAGGTGGTTGTTCAGAACTCGGGTGACGCTCGACTGATGGAGTTCGTTCCGTTGGTCGTCGTGCCCAGTGCGCCGGCGATCGCGTCGAAGCTGGGTGCGATGCCATGCGCGGTCAGGGCAATCCGCGTCGCGGCGGGACCACAGTAGTAGCCGTTGGGCTGCAGCGCGCCGTCGTAGCCGCCGACTCCGCGCGCGCGACCGGGGCGCTCGGGGTGGCGTCGGCGGCGTGCGCCGCGGTGGGACTCCGGCGATTGCGCCGGCCGCGCCTACGGCGGCGAACCCGAGCAGCGCGGTCTTTGCGGTGCGCGTGCGGGTGAAGGCGGACAGCAACGTCTTGGGGGTACGCACAGTTCGGCTCCTTTGCCGGGAGTTTGGGAAACGCGGGCCGGAGGCCAGCCCGCGTTTTGAGCCCCCTCGGGGGAGAACTCCGCGTCAGGGTCCTGCAGCGCGGTCGTACGGAGCGCACAACCACCCGGATCAACCGGGTATTTCGGTTCGTTTCCGATCGTGTCCGGCGCCACAAGACGTAGACGACTTTCTATACTCTGCGCTCTCGAGTCACTACGCAGGGTGAGACCCGGAAGATCAGAGAGGTGCCCGCGGACCGGCGTCGCGCGTACGGCTTGATCGCCGGGTGCGACCACTGGCTCCGGCGCTGGGGACTATCGGGCCACGGCGTGCGCCCAGACTCGGCCTGCAGGACCGCCGGGCGCGGAAAGGCGCGCGAGCCGCGGCGAGCACCTGTCCCCAGCGCTTGATCACTCGCGGTGTCTCGGCGCCGCGCCTGGGAACGAATCGATACAAACGCCCGGTTTACGGCTCGAACTTGTAGCCGAGGCCGCGCACCGTGACGATGTGCCGCGGGTTGGACGGCTCGGGCTCGATCTTCGCCCGCAGCCGCTTGACGTGCACGTCCAGGGTCTTGGTGTCGCCGACGTAGTCCGCGCCCCAGACCCGGTCGATCAGCTGCCCGCGGGTGAGCACCCGGCCGGCGTTGCGCAGCAGCAGCTCGAGCAGCTCGAACTCCTTCAGCGGCAGCGCGCACCGGCTCGCCGTCGACGGTGACGACGTGCCGCTCGACGTCCATCCGGACCGGCCCGGCCTCCAGCGTCGGCGGCCGACGCTCGTCCGCGCTCGCCGGCGCTGCGGCGCAGCACCGCCCGGATCCGGGCGACCAGCTCGCGCGGCGAGTAGGGCTTGGTGACGTAGTCGTCGGCGCCGATCTCCAGGCCGACCACCTTGTCGATCTCGCTGTCCCGGGCGGTCACCATGATGATCGGCACGCCGGACTGCTGCGCGCAGCTGCCGGCACACCTCGGTGCCGGACATGCTCGGGCAGCATCAGGTCGAGCAGCACGATGTCGGCGCCGTTGCGGTCGAACTCGGTGAGCGCGTGCGGGCCGGTGGCCGCCACGGCGACCTCGAAGCCCTCCTTGCGCAGCATGTACGACAGCGCGTCCGAGAACGACTCCTCGTCCTCGACGACCAGCACACGTGCCACGGCGTTCCTCTCTCGACTGGGTGCACCGGCCTCGTACGGTCATCGCGAACCTTCCGAGTCGATCTCAACGCCGGGCGGCAGCGGAGTGCGGCGTCCGGCGGACGGCGCCGGCAGCCGCAGGGTGAACGTCGAGCCCGACGCCCACGGTCGACTCCGACGCTCGACCCGCCGCCGTGGTTGGCCGCGATGTGCTTGACGATGGCCAGCCCGAGGCCGGTGCCGCCGGTGGCGCGGGACCGGGCCTGGTCGGCCCGGTAGAACCGCTCGAAGATCCGGTCGAGATCCCGCGCGGCGATGCCGATGCCCTGGTCGACTGACGGCGATCTCGACGTCATGTCGCCGTCCAGCTGGCGCTCGATGGCCGACCTTCGTCTCCTCCGGGCTGTAGGCGATGGCGTTCTCGACCAGGTTCGCCACCGCGGTCACCAGCTGGCTCCTCGTTGCCGTAGACGGCCAGCCCGCCGGCGCCGGCAAACTCACGTCGATGCCCTTGGCCGCCGGCCGCCGGTGCGGCGTGCGGTCGACCACCTCGTGCGACGATCCGGTCGACCGACCACCGGCATGCGGCGCCGGCAGCGGGTCGGCGCCCTGCAGCCGGGACAGCTCGAGCAGCTCGCTGACCAGCCGGGCCGAGCCGCGGCGACTCGTGGTGCGATCCGCTCGGCGAACCGGCGCGACGCCTCCGGGTCGTCGGCGCGCCTCCGAGCAGCGTCTCGGCCGAGCAGGTGCCAGCGCGCCGACCGGCGTCTTGAGCTCGTGGCTGACGTTGGCCACGAAGTCGCGCCGCACCCGGCGCGACCCGGTGTGCCTCGGTGACGTCGGAGGCCCGATCGCCACGTGCCCGGGCGGGTAGTCGGCGCCGACGAGCGCGGTGACCCGTACATGGACGCCAAGCGGCTCGCTGGCCGCAGCTGACGTCGGCTGGTGCCGCGTGGCAGGTCCAGCTCCACCTCGCGGCCGAACTCCGCTGTCGTCGAACCTGGCCGGCCAGGGTACGAATGACCGGGTGAACGTGCTGGGTCACCGCTGCGGATCAGGCCCAGGTCGACCGCGGCCGGGTTGGCCATCACCGGATGGTCGGTGGCGTCGAGCACCAGCACGCCCGACCCGCAGCGAGTCCAGGGCGTCGTGCGGCGCACCGCGGGCCGGGCTGCACGCCCGGTCCGGCTGCGAGTCCACGCTCATCGCCCACTCCACGCCGCCGATGGTAGGCGGAACGTTAACCGAACACATGCATCGCGAGTGGGACAAACCGTGCAGCTTGGTCGTCTGATGTTCATTCTTGAGCATGCCGGAGTTCACCGCGAGTTCACTGGGCGGTAGACACGGTGGACAGTGCACCCCCAGGTCTTGCGGATTGGAGGGTGCACATGCGCGCCGAGTACGAGGCGGAACTCGAGGACGTGAGCCGAGTCCGCGAGGCTATGGCCGACGCGGTGCGCGACGCCATGAGCCAGGCGACCGCGTCGCTGCTCGGCATGCCGATCGTGGCGCCGGCAGGTGATCACCGCCGGCGACGCGGTGGTCGAACGAGCACCATGTACGGGTCGAGGAGCGGGCGTTGGGCTCGCTGCGCCCGGCAGGCCCCGGTCGCCTCCGACCTGCGGCTTCTGTTCACGCGCCCTGCATATCGCAGCCGGACCTCGAACGCATGGGTGACCTGGCCAAGCACGTGGCGAAGGTCGGTCTGCGCCGCAGCCCGTCCCCGGCCGTACCGGAGCCTGAGAACAGCGTCGGTGATCCGCGACATGGCGGACGTCGCGGACCGCATCGCCGGCAAAGATCAGTTCCATCCTGGCCGCCCCGGACGCCGGCGACGCCGCCATCGCTGGACGCGCGACGACGATGATGGACCACCTCAACGAGGGCCTGTTCGTGGTGCTGCTCGGCGCCGCGTGGCGCGACGGAGTCGAGATCGGCGATCGACGGAGCCATGCTCGGCCGCTTCTACGAGCGCTACGCCGACCACGCGGTCAACGCCGGGTCGGCGGATGTACTTCTTCGTCACCGGCGTAGCCATGCGGTAGCCCATCACAGGAGGAGAACTCATGCGCGAGGAGTTTCGCGCTGAGCTGGCCGAGGTGAGCGGACTGCTCGTGGCGCATGGCCGACGAGGTGCGCGGCGCGATGAAGCGCGCCACGTCACCAGCGCCCTGCTTAACGCCGATGCCGGGGTCGCCGAAGGCGTGATCGCGGGGCGACACGGTCGTGAACCAGCTGCACAAGGAGGTCGAGGAGAAGGTCTACGCGCTGCTGGCCCGGCAGGCACCCGGTCGCGCTCCGATCTGCGGCCTGGTCGTCACCGCGCTGCACATCGCCTCACGACATTGAGCGCGCATGGGCGACCTCGGCCAAGCACGTCGCGCCAGATCGCGCTGCGCCGGCACCCGGCCCGGCGGTGCCGGACAGAGCGTCAGCCGATGACCATCGGCGAGATGGCCGACGTGGCGGACCGGATCGCCGGCAAGATCAGCAAGGTGCTGGCCGAGCCCCGACGCCGCGCGGGCGGCGGAGAGCTCGAGGCGACGACGACGACGCCATGGACGAGGCTGCACAAAGGACTGTCTCGTGGTGTTGCTCGGAGGCGGCCTGGAAGCACGGCGTCGAGTCGGCCGTCGACGGCGCACGCTGCTCGGCCGTGTTCTACGAGGCGGTACGCCGACCACGCGGTCAACGCCGGCCACCACATGTACTTCTTCGTCACCGGCGAGGCACTCGTCCTAGCCCCGAGGGCTCATGACCGCCGGCCGTGCGCGCGGGGATCGGAGATCTACGACTCACGCGCAAATTCGCCCAAAGATCACGGCTCAAGTGGACGACGAGGTGCCACCGGGTTGGGGGCGCCACCGAAGCGGCGGTCTCGTTGGGCGCGTAGAGCTCGTGCCGGCGTACCAGAGATGACGGCGGTCGTGAAGTCGGGCCATAGCGTGTCGAGGAATCACCATCTCGGCGTACGCGCCGACTGCCAGATCAGGTAGTTGGATGTGCGCGCTGCTCCCCGGACGGGCGCAGGAACAGGTCGACCTCGGGCACCTCGGGGTGGTACAGGTACCGGGCGAACACCTTCTCGGTGACCTTCTCCGGGTCCAGCCGGCCGGCGGCCGTCCCGCGCGCGCGATCGGCGGCAGCGGCGTCGGCGATCTCAGCTCGGCCGCCGTAGTTCACGCAGAACTGCAGCGTCATGACGTCGTTGTTGCTGGGCCGACATCTCCTCGGCCGTCCTCCAGCTCCGTCGATCACGCTCTTCCACAGCCGGCCGGGCCGGCCGACCGACCACCCGCACCCCCAGCTCGACGCAGCTGGTCGCGCCGGCGCCGGATCACGTCGCGGTTGAAGCCCATCAGGAAGCGCACCTCGTCGGGCGACCGCTTCCAGTTCTCGGTCGAGAACGCGTAGGCCGACAGGTACGGATGCCGAGCTCGATGGCGCCCTCGATCGCGTCGAACAGCGAGTACTCGCCCTGCTCGTGGCCCTCGGTGCGCGGGCAGGCCGCGCTCCTTGGCCCAGCGGCCGTTGCCGTCCATCACGATCGCGACGTGCCGGGGCAGCGCCTGCGCGGGCAGCTCCGGCGGGCGGGCGCCGGACGGGTGCGGCGTCGGCGCGCGCGGCCGGGCGGCCGTCATGATCATGGAGCTCCTCTGCGCGATCGATCGACCAGCGGCAGCGAGCGTAGGCCCCGCTCGCAGGTGCCACTGCAGGTGCGCCGCCACCAGGCCGCTGCACTCGCGGCGCCGGTGGTGCGCCGTCGCTCGCGTCGGCGACGCGCCAGTCGCCGGCCGCCAGCGCGACCATCAGCTCAAGCGTCGACGGTGCCGGGCGGGTCGACGCCGGGCGGGCGGCAGTCGCGGCAGACCACGCCCGCCGGCGGGACCGCGAAGGCGCCGTGTGCGGCCCGGGCGTACCGCACACCGCGCACTCGGTCCAGCGCCGGCGCCCAGCCCGGCGGTGCCCATCGCCCGCAGCAGGTACGCGTCGAGCACCAGCGTGCTGGCGTGCTCGGCCACCGCCAGCGCGCGCAGCGCCGAGCGTGAGCTGGAACAGCCGCAGCGACGGCTCCTGCTCGATCGGGGTCAGTCGCTCCGCGGTCTCGGCGATCGCGCTCGCCGCCGTGTAGCGCGGGTAGTCGCGGCCCAGCTGCTTGCCGTACAGCTCGATGCTCTCCGACCTGTCGGACCGTGTGCAGCGACCGGGCGTGGTTGCCCAGGTCGCCGGCGACCTGCACGTCCACGTGTCCGAACGGCTCCAGCCGCGCCCCGAACCGCGACGAGGTGCGCCGGACGCCCTTGGCCGCGGCCCGGATCCGGCCATGCCGGCGGGTCAGCATCGTGATGATGCGGTCGGACTCGCCAAGCTTCTGCACACGCAGCACGACCGCGTCGTCGCGGTAGACCGGCAGGCGACGGGCATCCGCCCATTCTTCTACGTCGGCAGCAGACAGGCGTGGCGCCGGGCGGCGAGATCTTCCACTCCAGCCCGGCGACCGCGCAAGACGCCGACGCCGAGGTAGACCGCGATCAGCCAGGGCGCCCGATCCAGCCGACTGGACAGCGAGATCCGGTCACGGCCAGCAACGCGTGCCCAGGCCGACGATCACCGTCTGGTGCCCAGGTGATGATGACCGCCCGTTGGTTCACGGCTCGGACCACGGTCGATAGTGCTGGGCGGCGCAGAGCCAAGCCATACGGGAGTGCGGCGCGGAGGCGAAGACGAGGACGACAAAAGCGGTCGACCAGAGGCACTGCGGGCGACGTCGGCACCGCTGAGGTCGTACCCGTTCGCGCTCGGATGCGTGAAAGAGCCAGGCCGCGGCAAACCCGCCGGAGGCCGATCCCAGATCGGTAGTGTCACCCGACGGGACACTGATCGAACGCGCCGTCGTGATGCGGCAAAGCCGAGCATCCAACAGGCGAAGTAAAGCGCAAAATCCTTAAGCGGCACCGCCATGTTCGGCAGGCCAAGCTGGAAAGCGGCCAGGAGCGCAAATGGCGCGCGCCAAGCGCAGAGCCGCAGCCAGCGCCGGAACAGCGGCTAACGCCACCGGTGGCGATACCAGGACGAACCACAGGTACTGGCGCAGGTACCAGATGAGCGACAACGTCGAGGCCGTGAACCAGCGATACAGCGGCGGGTCGTGCAGGGCACCACCCACCACAAGAGATCCCAACCGGGTCGCAGCCCTGCCCAGAGCATGTACGGCACGGCGATCGCGGCGATCAGCCAGAACCGGCGGGAGCGCTCGGCGAAACCGGCGGGCCGCCGAGCGGCGGAAGCCGTACCGGTCACCGGCCTCTGCCATCAACGTGCCGCCGAGCGCGAACATGGCGCCCATGGCCGGGGAAGAGGCAACGACAGGCGGCGCCCACCCGATCGCGTGGTGAGGTAACGGATTCGCAATCGCCACGCCTCACAGCGCGTCGCAGAGGCGTCCGCACACCCGTTCAGCCACGGAGTCTGTTCGCATAGCGTCGGAGGAACCCTAGAAACCCAACCGACGGTTGCTTGGGGGATCGCGCTGCCACTCCTTGGCCACCCGCACGTGCAGGTCGAGGTAGACCTGCGTGCCGAGCAGCGCCTCGATCTCGGCCCGGGCCCGGGTGCCGACGTCGCGCAGCCGGCTGCCGCCGGCCCCGATGACGATGGCCTTCTGGCTCTGCCGCTCCACGTAGATGTCGGCGTAGATCTTCGGTCAGGTCGTCGCGTCCTCGGCCGGGATCATCTCCTCGACCACGACGGCGATCGAGTGCGGCAGCTCGTCCCGCACGCCCTCCAGTGCCGCCTCCCGGATCAGCTCGGCCACCATGACCTGCTCCGGCTCGTCGGTGATCATGTCGTCCGGGTAGAGCCGCGGCGAGGGCGGCAGGTGCCCGGCCATCACGTCGACCAGGACGTCGAGCTGGTCGCCGGAGACCGCGCGAGACCGGCACCACGTCGGCGAAGTCGCCCAGCTGCGACACCGCGAGCAGCTGCTCGGCCAGGCGCGCCTTCGGTCGACCAGGTCGATCTTGGTGACCGACCGCCACCAGCGGTCGCCTTGCAGCGTCGCGATCTCGGCCGGCGATGAAGCGGTCGCCCGCGCCCGACCGGCTCGTCGGCCGGGATGCACAGCCCGATCACGTCGACCTCGCTCCAGGTGGCGCGGACCAGGTCGTTGAGCCGCTCACCGAGCAGTGTCTTCGGCTTGTGCAGGCCGGGAGTGTCCACGAGCACCAGCTGCGAGTCCGCGCGGTGCAGCACGCCGCGCACCACGTGCCGGGTGGTCTGCGGCCGGCTGCTGGTGATCGCGATCTTCGTGCCCGACCAGGGCGTTGGTCAGCGTCGACTTACCGGCGTTCGGGCCGGCCGACGAAGCAGACGAACCCGGCCGACGGAAGGCGTCGATTCGCCCACGTCAGCGCTGGTCCAACGAGGGTGCCGAACGGCGTGCCGTCGGGAGTGACGCGCGTGCACCGGGCGCGGTCGGCGCTCAGGTCCCGTACGGCGGCGTACCCGTTGACGTCCACAGTGGACGCTTCGGTCCACCGCGGCCGGCCTCCGAGCGTACGAGCGCCGGCCGAGACGGCCGCTGCCACCGCCAGCCTGCAGCGCCGACAGCGCCAGCGAGGGCAGCGCCACCGGTGGCGCGCGGCGTACGTGCGGCCGTCCTGGTCGCGCACCGCCGCGCCCTCGATCGCGCTCGATCCGAGCCCGGGCCGCCCGGGCCAGGGTGACCAGCTTCAGGTCCTCGGCGTCGAGCTCCTCGGCCGGACCCGCTCAGGCATCGGCGGTCTGCCTCTCCTCACGTGGCCGATCTTCGGCCGGTTTCCTCGCGCTGGCGGATGACCAGCACGGTGTCGATCCGGTTGCGCCGGCCGGTCGTGCCCTCGGCCTCCAGCGTCAGGCCGTCCCGACGGTGGCCGCGGCGCCCGGGATCGGCACCCGGCCGAGCGCCTGGGCCAGCAGACCGGCCACCGTCTCCACGTCCTCGGTCGTCGAGCTCCACGTCGAACAGCTCGCCGAGGTCCTCGACCGGCAGCCGGGCGCTGACCCGGATCCGGTCGTCGTCGAGCCGCTCCACCGGCGGACGCTCCACGTCGTACTCGTCGGTGATCTCGCCGACGATCTCCTCGAGGATGTCCTCGATCGTGACCAGGCCGGCCGTACCGCCGTACTCGTCGACCACGATCGCCATGTGCGTGCGGCGCGGCCTGCATCTCCCGCAGCAGCTCGTCGACGTGCTTCGACTCCGGTACGTAGGTCGCCGGGCCGCATCAGCGACCGCACCGTCGACGTCGGCGCTCGGTCCTGGGTACGCCGGACGAGGTCCTTGAGGTACACGACGCCGAGCACGTCGTCGACCGTCTCGCCGATCACCGGCAGCCGGGAGAAGCCGGAGCGCAGGGCGAGGGTCGAGCGCCTGGCTGGCCGACTGGTTCGCCTCGATCCACACCATCTCGGTGCGCGGCACCATGACCTCGCGGGCGATCGTGTCGCCCAGCGCGAAGACTGAATGGATCATGTCGCGCTCGTCGTGCTCGACCACGCCTCGCTGCTCGGCCAGGTCGACCAGCTCGCGCAGCTCCACCTGGGTGGCGAACGGCCCCTCGCGGAAGCCCTCGCCCGGGGTGACCGCGTTGCCGATCCGGATCAGCAGTGTCGCCAGCGGACCCAGCGCCCGGCCGAGCCAGTGCACCAGCGGTGCCACGACCCGGCCGACGGCGTAAGCGTGCTGGCGCCCGATCGTGCGCGGTCCCACGCCGACCACGACGAAGCTGACGACCGCCATCGTCACCGCGGTCGACCAGCACCGCGAGCCACGCAGCCGCGTCGATCGCGGTGATGAAGCACCAGCGCCACCAGCGTGGTGGCGGTCAGCTCGCAGACCAGCCGCAGCAGCAGCAGCAGGTTGGTGTAGCGGGCCGGGTCGGCGGCGATGGCCTGCAGCGCCCGCGCGCCACGCACCTTCCCCGGGTCAGCTCCGCCGCCCGGGCCCGGCGACACCGTCGAGATCGGCCGCGTCGGACATGGCGAAGAAGCCAGCCAGCACCACCAGCCCCGCGGCCGTGACGGATCAGTGACGCGTTGTGCACCGCTAGCCTCTTCGCGCGGCGCGCCAGCTGTCGAGCAGCTTGGCCTGCAGGGAGAACATCTCCCGCTCCTCGTCCGGCTCGGCGTGGTCGTAGCCGAGCAGGTGCAGCACGCCGTGCACGGTCAGCATGTGCAGCTCGTCGGCGGTGCGTGTGGCCGACGCTGACCGCCTGCTTCTCGGCCACCTCGGGACAGAGCACCACGTCGCCGAGCAGCGTCGGTTCGCCGCCGGACAGGTCGTTGGGCCCGGGTCGATCGTGCCCTCCTCCATCGGGAAGGCGAGCACGTCGGTCGGGCCGTCACCGCCCATCCAGCGGTGGTTCAGCTCGGCCATGTAGGGCACGTCGACCAGCAGGACGGAGAGCTCGGCGAGCGGGTTGACCCCCATCTCGTCGAGCGCGAAGCGGGCACAGTCGAGTACGGCGTCGGTGTCGACCTCGGCGCCGGACTCGTTGGCGATCTCGATGGACATCGTGCGGATACCCCCGTGTCAGGTCAGCGCCGGCGGGCGCCGCGGCCCGCGTGGCCCGGATGGCCGCCCCGCCCAGGCACGGCCCGGATCGGCTGAGCATCCGCGCCTCCTGGGCGGCGTCCCAGCGCTCGTAGGCGTCGACGATGTCGCTGACGAGCCGGTGGCGCACCACGTCGGCGCTGGTCAGCGTCGGCGAAGTGGACGTCGTCCACGCCGTCGAGGATCTCCCGGACCACCTCGCAGGCCGCTGCGGGTACCGCCGGGCAGGTCGACCTGGGTGATGTCGCCGGTGACGACGATCTTGGAGCCGAAGCCGAGCCGGGTCAGGAACATCTTCATCTGCTCGGGCGTGGTGTTCTGCGCCTCGTCGAGAATGATGAACGCGTCGTTGAGGGTGCGGCCGCGCATGTAGCGCCAGCGGCGCCACCTCGATCGTCCCGTTGGCCATCAGCCGCGGGATCGAGTCGGGGTCGATCATGTCGTGCAGCGCGTCGTAGAGCGGCCGCAGGTACGGGTCGATCTTCTCGAACAGGGTGCCGGGCAGGAAGCCGAGCCGCTCGCCCGCCTCGACCGCCGGGCCGGGTCAGGATGATCCGGTTGACCTGCTTGGCCTGCAGCGCCTGGACCGCCTTCGCCATGGCCAGGTACGTCTTGCCGGTGCCGGCGGGGCCGATGCCGAACACGATGGTGTGCTCGTCGATCGAGTCGACGTAGCGTCTTCTGGCCCAGCGTCTTCGGGCGGATCGTGCGGCCGCGGCGGGACAGGATGTTGAGCGTGAGCACCTCGGCCGGGCGCTCGGTGCGTGCCCTGCTCGAGCATGCCGACGGTGCGCCGGACGGCGTCCGCGGTCAGTGTCTCGCCCTTCTCGATGAGCTCCGAGCAGCTCGGCGAAGATCCGCTCGGCCTTGGCGTTGTCGGCCGGCGTCGCCGGAGATCGTGATCTCGTTGCCACGGACGTGGACGTCGCTGCGCGACCGATCGCTCGACGAGCTTCAGAATCCGTCGTGTGAGCCGAGCAGGCTCACCATCATCCGCGGATCCGCGACTGTGATCTTCATCTTGCACGCTCGTGCTCGCGTCCGTGGCGAACTCCGCAGCGTGGGGTGGGCTACCGCTCATAGGTCGGCCGCGCGGCCTATGCCACATCCTTCCCGTTCGTCTTGGCTGCCGCCCTTCGTCGCGACTTGGCATCCGAGTAACCCATCGTATCCGCCATCGCGACTCGTTTCAGACTCCAACGTGCCCCGGTTCGGAAGGACATGATCGCCCAGACACTTCGTTCGCGCCAGCTCCTTGGCGGCAGGTGTCAGGGGTCGCTTGGGCTCTGCCCGTCGAAAGACTCCTGGGTGCGGGTGAACCGGTACGTCGCCCAGCGCATGCTCGACCATCGGCGCCCGTGGCGGGATCGCGCACAAGGCGCAGCAACTCGCCGGCCTCGCCGCCCGATCAGGTGCGCAGACTCGTCGGCGCGTCTGCGGGATGCGCGTCGAAGACCGACGGCGGCTTGTGTACGGCGTCGACTGCACCCGGCTAGGCGCAGGCGGCCGTCGCGCCAGCTGAAGACGTACTCGAATCCCCTCGCTCCACCATCGGCCCAGCACCGAGCGCAGCTCGGGTGCGGCCGGCTCACCCGGCGCCCACGGCTCGACGTCCGCCGGAAACTCGACCGCGTCCGTGTTGAGCAGGGTATGCACGAGCTCGCCGATCGCCGATGCCGTCCCGGACGAACCGAGCGCCGCGGCCGCGAACGCCGCCGGATCGCCGTCGCCGCCGAGGCGGCCGTAGGCGCCGGCGATGAAGCCGGGCATGCGCGCCGTCGTGGCCGACGTGGGTGACCCGGCCCGGCTGAGGCACGAGGATCAGGCCGAGCCCGAAGCCCGGCCAGCCACTGCGCCTCGTCCGTGACCGTGCGCGGCCACCTCATCTCCTCCACTGTGGACGCGCTTCAGCACCCGGCCATCGGGATCCACTGTGGCCGGATCGGCCAGGAACGCGGCCCAGCGGGCCAGATCCGCCGCGGTCGACCAGAGCTGACCGGCCGGCGCCACGCCGCGGCGAGATCGGTCGCGGCTCGGGCCGGACTGTGGTCGGAGTACGCGTCGACGAGGTACCCCACGGCGCCGTTCTCACCGGGCTCCAGCGTGATGTCGGTCAGGCCCAGCGGCCGCAGGATCCGGTCGACGAGCAGCTCGGCCCAGGTGCCGCCGCGAAGCCGGGCGACCAGGTGGCCCAGCATCGACATGCCGAGGTTCGAGTAGTGGTAGCGCCGCGCCGTGGGCAGCACCCGCTCGGCGCGGGTCAGGCTCGGCCAGCACCTGCGCCAGCGTCGGGCATCCGCAGCGCATCCCAGACGTCGCCGTACGGCTCGCGCTGCAAGCCGGATGGTGTGCGAGCAGCAGGCGCCGGATGGTGAGTTGGCCGTGCGCCGGCACCGGCAGATGCTCGGAGACGTGGTCATCGAGATCGAGCAGCCCGTCGTCGCGGCATTGGAGCGGTGAGTACGGCGGTGAATGTCTTCGTGATCGAGCCCATCCGAAACCGGTGTCTGCGGCCCGAGCGGAGCATCGTCGCGGCCGGAGGTTCCGACCTCGAACGTCCACAGGGGACGGTCGGCCCGATGTATCGCGACCGACAGGGCCGGTATCCGCTCCCGCGCCTGGATCTGCCGCACCAACCGTTCCAGCCGTACCGCGCGTCCTCGCCCACCCGACGCCCTCCGTGATCATCCGCTGCTCGCACCCTACCGCCGCCCGCCCGTGATCCCCGGGCACCCAGCGCCGGAGTCCGGTGGCCTGACGACACGCCCGCGCCACGCCACACCGGCCCAAGATCCCCGGGCACGACACGCCGCGCCACGCCGGTCGTGCCCGGCCAAGCGATCACCGCCCGTGATCCCCGGGCACACGACACGCCGCGCCACGCCGCACCGGCCGTGCCGGGTGATCACGGAACTTGTCCTGACCTCCTTTCGGCAACCGATAGCGCGTCCTACCGTTTGACGACGCGGAGCCGAGTCGTTGCTGCCACGGTGTCTCGACGGCATCGTGGCGATAGGCGGTACGAACCCACCGCACGGCTTCGTCCGCCGCCAGACCGTCCAGACTGGCCAGTGCCGCCAGCGCCGTCCCAGTGCGCCCGACGCCACCGCGGCAGCGGCGACCTCGACGCGCTCTCCGGCATAGGCGGCGGTGCCTCACGCAACGCGTCCAGGGCGTCGGCGCGGTGCAGCGGCACCCGGATCAGGCCACTGGATCCGCCGATAGGGCCACGACGCAGCGGGCCGGAGGCCAGCACGAGCGCGAAATCCGCGGGACTGGCCGGATCAGCGAGGCGCCGTCCCGTGCCCGGGCGCCGCCGGGAAGCGTGACGACACCGGGCCTGACCAGTCGGATCGTGTCAGCCTGGCGGCCAGGTGAAAGGCCGACCGCGCCCAGCGTGGCAGTGCGCGTGGAAGACCGTCTGGCCGGCGCCGCGGGCGCTTGTTGAACACCAGCCGGTGCCCGGACTCCCGCCACGCCCGCCGGATCGGGCCACCTCGCCCGCGGCCGCCGGCCACCGCACCGGCGAGCGCTGGATCCCAGCCTCTGCCGAGGGCCGCCGCGTCCGCGTGGTTACGGGCTTTCCGGGATCACCACGACATGGGTAGGCGCTTGCGGATTGATGTCGCCCGGAATGCGAGCGTCACGTCTGTCTCACGCGCCACGGTCTGACGGGATCTGCCCGCTGGAAGCGGATCTTGCCCAGAACAGGCAGTCAGTGGTCACGGCCGCATAGTAGTGGCCGAGGCCCGGCGCAACATGAAGGCCGTCCCGCTGTAGGAATCCGCGCGGCGCCCGCGATGAATGCCAGGCAGATCTCGACGTCCCCTGCGATGGAATCTCGTCACCGCGCGCGGATCCCGCAACGCAGGCGGTCCTGCCGGAGGCGCGGGTGATGGTCGTGCATCGACCAGCCCCAGATCAACTTACGGTACGAGTCGAAGCGGATGCCCAAGCGACCGGCCGAGTACCAGCCGCATGTCGTTCAGTCGGCGTCCGGTCGGTTCGGGGCACTTCGTGACCGTGGCCTGCCGCGACGGCAGCGCGGGACCCAGCGTGAGGTCGAATTCGCGGTTCGGGAGGCCGGACGGTTCGTCGCTGGGCAGCGAATTGAGCGCTACCGACGCCCGAGCCGGAGGCGTTGACGACCGCGATCGCGGCCGGCCCGGCGGTGGACGTCCGAAGGCGTTTGATTCGCCCGGCGCATGCTGCCGTTGCTCCCGCCTTTTCAAACGCGCCCAACTCGTCGGGCGTGGTGCTCTCCGGCCCGATCACCGGCGACCGCGACAGCGCCGTCGACGGGAAGTTCCACAGTAGACAGAGGCACGGTTGCTTGCCTCGTGAAGGACCAGTGCGCCAGGGAATCAGGCCGCCGCTTCATGTCTCTTGTGGGCAATGGATGCTCGACCACCGGTACCCGCGCGCGCGGCGAGACTGTTCTTGGCGTGGCCTCGCGGGCGGTGTCCACCCAGCGCTGGTGCGAGCGCTCCGGTCTCCGCGCTTGCGCGCACCGAGCGGGCGGCCGACCAGGGCACGATCGTCGTCGACGCCGACCTCGGTCATCGCCTGGACGGCGAGTTCGCACCCGGTCTGCCCTTGGCGCCAAATGGCCACTGCAGCCACCAACGATTCTGGGCGAAGGCGCGCCGCTCAGACGACGACGAGCGCCGAGCCGAAGCACGCGCTGCCCTTGCCGACCGACAGCTACGGCGGCGACCGTCGTACACTGCCGCGGCCGTCCGCCGAGCGGCGCGACTCCCGACGCGCAGCCGCTGCACGGTTGCGGCGTGGTGCCCCTCGGCCCGCTCAGCGACCGAACTCGTCGCCTTCGGGCGGTGACCGCGACCAGAACAGCGGATCGTCATCACGGACTCTCGCAGTGGATCCGTGGTAGCGGGTGGTGCGATATCCACCGGCCACGATCATTGAGCTGCCGTTGAACGCGTCGCTGCATGAAGGAGGAACCGCCCTTCTGCCGGGACAGCTCAGCCCTCGCCCGCGGGTCCGGGCGAACTCGCGCAGCGTCCGCTCCTCGTCGGCGGTGCAGCTCGATCGGCGTGCGGACGTCTAGATGCACGTGCAGGTCGCCGCGGCCGGTGCCACGCAGATGCGGACGCGCCCTGCCGCCGGATGCGCAGCGACGGCGCCGGGCTGGGTGCCCGGGCGGACGTCGACGCGTCTCCTCGGAGTCGAGCGCCTTGATGGTGATCCGGGTGCCGAGCGCGGCGCGCCGTCATCGGCACCGTGACCCGGCAGTGCAGGTCGTCGCCCTTGCGGGAGAAGATGTCGTGCGGCCGCTCGTGGATCTCCACGTACAGGTCGCCGGCCGGGCCGCCACCGGGGCCGACCTCGCCCTGCTGGGCCAGCCGGATCCGCATGCCGTCCTCGACCCCGGCCGGGATCTTCACGGTGCAGGTTGCGCCGGGCCCGGATCCGTCCGTCGCCGCCGCACTTCGCGCACGGGTGGGGATCAGCGTGCCGTAGCCCTGGCAGGCCGGGCACGGGCGGGCCGAGACGACCTGGCCGAGGAAGGTGCGCTGGACCGACTGGATCTCGCCGCGCCCGCCGCAGGTCTCGCAGGTGGTCGGGTGGGTGCCGGGCGGCGGTGCCGGCGCCGGTGCACGTCTGGCGCAGACACCGCGGTGTCGACGCTGATCGGCGCCTCGACGCCGAAGGCGGTCTCGTGCAGGTCGAGCTCGAGCCGCAGGATCGCGTCGGCGCCGGCGCGAGGTGCGCGGGCGCGGCCCGCGGGCGGTCGCGTTGCCGAAGAACGCGTCCATGATGTCCTGGAAGCCGACGAACGGGCCCGGCGCCGCCGCCGCGCCGGCCACCGCCCGGGCGCCAGCGGATCGCCGCCGAGGTCGACGATCTCGCGCTTCTTCGGGTCGGAGAGCACCTCGTACGCGGCGTTGATCTCCTTGAACTTCTCGTGCGCCGCCGGATCGGGGTTGACGTCCGGATGGAACTGCACGCGCGAGCTGGCGGTAGGCGCGCTTGATGTCGTCCGCGGAGGCGTCCCGGCGTACCCCGAGGATGCCGTAGTAGTCCTTGGCCACCTGTGTCCTAAGCCCTCGGTCGACTGTCCTGCTGCAGTACCAGATCAATTCTGCGCCAGCACGTTCGCCGACGTAGCGTGCCACGGCACGCACGGTGGCGATAGTGCCGGGGTAGTCCATCCGGGTCGGGCCCAGCACGCCGAGGCCGCCCACCGACGGTCGTAGCCGCGGCCGTATCCGGTCGTGCTCACCACGGACGTCGCCCGCAGGTCCTCGAACTCGTTCTCGTCACCGATGAAGACCCGGGTCGGCGCGCTGCTCGACCTGGCCGAACAGCTTGAGCAGGATCGACCTCCTCCTCGAGCGCCTCCAGAATCGGTGGATGGATGGTGCCGGCGATGAGGTCGTGAGCCGCGCGCGGGTCGAGGTTCGCGCGTGCCGGCAGGCGCGATGCGCTCCTCGGGCGTTCGACCAGCGCGTCTCAGCAGCACCGTGGACAGCGGTCATCGGCCCCGCGCAGCTCCGGGCGGACCTGCTCGCAGCTGGATCGGCGCTGGCAGCGGTCTCAACGAGCAGACTCAGCCGAGCCACTCAGGGTCGTCGTGAGTCATCTGGACGCAGTCGGTGAGCGATGTCGGCTCGATCAGGGCCGGGCAGCTCGACCAGTCGCTGCTCGACCCCGGCCGGTGTCGGTGATCAGCACCAGCATGAGCCGGGTGGTGGAGATCGGCACCAGCTCGAGGTGGCGGACCCGGCTGCGGGCCAGGCTCGGGTACGCACGGCGGCGACCTGGCGGGTCAGCTGGGCCAGCAGCCGGACCGTGCGATGCACGATCGTCTGAGGTCGACCGCCTGACGAGGCAGCGCTCGATCGCGCGGCGCTCGGCCGGCCAGCGCGAGCCGTGATCAGGCAGCGTCGACGCCAGCCGGTAGCCCCGGTCGGTCGGCACCCGTCCGGCGCTGGTGTGCGGCTGGCGCAGGTACCCCCTCCTCCTCGGGGACGGCCATGTCGTTGCGCGATTGTGGTGTCAGCGGCGAGACCCGGAGGGCTTGTGCCGCTCGACCCAGGGCCTTTGCTGCCCGATCGGCTGCTGGGTGGCGACGCTGGTGTCCTCGACGTTGATCACGCGCAGCACGTCGGAGCTTTGCGATCGTCGAGCGTCACGCGATCACCGTCCTCGTTCCAGCTGGCGCGCGGCACCGGCGTGATGCGCGGCAGTGCCGATCTCTACGTCGGCCGCGCTCGATCGCGTGACGACCGCGAACGGCCATCGGTACCGGTCCGTGACCTAGCACCCTTACCTCGTTTGATGCAATTACGGCGGTTGCGCATGGAAGGGCGTGGCGGACCCGCCACGGTTCTGAAGGCGTCATCGGCCCTACGGTGTCCGCATGGCGGCCGCGCCCGCGGCATCGTCAGTGGAAACCGCTGCCACCCTCTGCCCAACCAGGAGGTGCGCCGATGGGCGCTCCCACACCCGCCGCTCCGCAGAGCTACTCGAACAGCGACGAAAAGGCTTGGGCGCTGATAAGCTGCCTTCGGTGGGATAATCGTCGGGTTCATCCCCGCTCAAATCGCCCTGCTCGTCAAAGGGGCGTGGGTCCCGTTCAAGTACGGGCGCACGCCGTCAGGCGCTGAACTTCCAGATCACCTGGAACGTAGCCGCGATCCTGGCCCAGATCATCGCGGTCTGCACGGCGTTCACGTTCACGGCCTCGCGCAACGCTGCTGCGCTCTGTGCTGGGGCGTCATCGTCGATCTTCAGCATCATCGCGCGGGTCTCAAGGCCAACGAGGGCCAGCTCTGCCGCGACCCGGTCACCATCCGCCCCTGGTGAAGTGGGGAGGCGACGTTGGTCGAGGCTTGTGGGCCCCGGATCCGACCGGGGCCTGCACTGGCCGGCACCACCTGGCAGAAGACCCCGCACCACGCCATCGGCGCTGCAGCCGGCCGCGCGGGGTGAGCACGACGCGATCACGGCCGAATAGAACAGAGAAGGCCGTCACGCGGCTGCCTGCTCGGCGGCGGCCCGTTTCGGAAGCATCCAACGCGCTCCAGCGGAGTGACTCCTCGGCGGGGACGAGGCGGAGCCGAAGCATCACGTCCTCGATGTTGCCGCTCGCCCGGTGTGTGAGGATCTCCCCGGGCGCGCACGCCGGGCTGGTCTTCACTGCGAGCCGGATCGGCTGGGCGCCGACGGGTGCTTCAGCGGCGATTCCACCAGCGCACGCGCGCCGACGTGGCTGTGCGCGCCCGTTGCCTGGCATTTCCTACCACCAGTGGCCGCCCCGCCAGTAGCCAAGGTTGTGCCGACACGCGCCGACTGGTGACCGCGCCCAGTTCGGGACGCTCGTACCAGGAGAAGCCGGCCGCCGCCAGCCGCTCCTCGGCGACCAGGTATCGCTCGGCCGCCACGTCGTCGTCGGCATCGCGGATCTCCCCGCGACGCACCTGAGCGGCGAACCGGGTGCCTTCCTCCACGATCAGCGAGTACGCCGATACGTGATCGACGCCGGCCTCGATCGCTGGCGGTCGAGCGACGCGGCGAAAGTCCTAGGACGCTCGCCCGGGGGTGCCGTAGATGCAGGTGCGAGATTGACGTGCTCCGAATCCTGCCTCGCGGGCCTCGGCGCGACCGCTGCCTGGCGCGGCCAGGCGTGTGCCGGCGCTCCAGAACGCCAGTACGTGTGGCGCCACCGACTGCATCCCCAGCGAGATCCGGGTGAAGCCGGCCCGACGCAGGCGCGTGCAGTGATTCCGGCGTCACTGACTCGGGTTGGCCTCGGTGGTGACTCTCGGCGCCCGGGGCAAGCCCAAATGCCCGGTCCACGCCCTCGAGAATTCGAGCCGAGCTCGTACTGGCCTAAGCAGGTCGGAGTGCCCCACCGACGAAGACCGTGCGACGCCGGGGCCGCGTCCGGCCGTAGCGCCCGCAGCCAGCGTGATCTCGTCGAGCACGGTAGCCGGATATGCCTTGCTGCGCCCGCCACCACCAAGCTCAATGGCCGTGTAGGTGTTGAAGTCGCAGTATCCGCATCGGCTGGCACAGAACGAGCATCGTGCACGGTAGACACCGAACGTGGTCCCGGCCGCGAGCTCGCGAAGCGACGGCGCCGGCGCAGGGCCGTCGGGCGGCGGCGCGATCACCCACTCGGGCAGCGTGCTGGAGCGTGATCCTTCAGTCTGCCCCGAGGGGAGGCATGACGTAAAGGCGTCGGCCATCGGCCGACACCTTGCAGTCCGGACGGCTGTGGCCGGCGGCGTGGCGACGCTGACCCTGGACAGTCCGCACAATCGCAACGCCTCTCCTCCGCGTTGATCTCCGATCACCGTGTCTGCGATGGATACCGCAGGGGCCGACGACGCGGTGCGCGTGATCGTGCTGGAGCCACACCGGCAGCGTCTTCCGGCTCCGGCGCTGACCTGGGAGGAGACCGCTGCCGCCAGCCCGCCAGCGGCGTACCTCCCGCGGGACGCATGGGCGACGCGCTCGCGGCCGTGTGGGAGCGCCCGAAAGCCAGTTGAGCGGCGCGGGTGGGGGCGCGGCCCGGGCGGGCGGGCTCGGCCTGATCGCGGCGGCCGACGCATCGCGGTGTGGTAATTCGACTTCGGCGACGTTCGCGTTCACCGAAGTGCGGCTGGAGCGTGATCCCGGCCGTGATCTCGGCGACGGTGCTGCCCCCCGGCTGGCCCATCGTGCGGCTGCCGGAAGGCTCTTCCTGACCGGCGATACCTTCAATGGCGTTCACGCGGCACGGGTGGGTCTGGTCACCGCCGCGGTGGCCGACGACCTGCTCGACGAGACCGGTTGATCGCTACGTCGGCTCGCTCGTGCCCGGCGCACCGGCCGCCTTGGCCGCCACCAAGGCGCTGCTTCAGGGCGGCGCCCGACGGCCGACCCATCCGGGAACGGCTGACCGACCCTGACGAGCCCACGTCAGTGCACTGCTTCACATCCGCCGAAGGTCGGGAGGGCGTACAGGCATTCACGGAGAAGCGCAACTCCGTCCTGGGTGCCCTGAGTTGTTCCTGACCTCGTAGGGTGGATTTGACCGAAGAGGAGGGACCCGTGCGCCGGACGCTGCTCGTGCTAGCTGCCGTCGTGGTGCTCGTCGTCGGCCCGGCGTCTTCCTCGCCCTACACCCATTCGGTCACCGACTACCGATCCAGATTCCGATCCCGCTCGGCCGGGCCTGCACGGCGAGTACCGAATCCGGCTCGGTCAATCTCGACCCGGATCAGATGGCCAATGCGGCCACGATCGCCGCGGTTGGCCTCACCCGAGGCATGCCGGATCGCGCCATCGTCGTTGCTCTGGCGACCGCCCTCCAGGAGTCCGAGCTGGTCAACCTCGCCGGCGGCGACCGTGACTCGGTTGGCCTGTTTCAGCAGCGACCGAGCCAAGGCTGGGGCAGCGCCGAGCAGATCCGCGACCCCCACTATGCGGCGTCGGCGTTCTACAACCAACTGACACGGGTGCGTGGCTGGCAGGACATGCGGATCACCGATGCCGCGCAGGCCGTGCAGCGCAGCGCCTACCCGGAGGCGTACGACGAGTGGGTTCTGGACGCCCAGGTGCTGGGCGAGGCCCTGTCGGGCAGGCCGCCGGCGCGGTCGCCTGTAGCAAGGTCGGCGAGCCCTCACTGTCGCGGTGCGGCCGCCACGCAGGCGCTCGGCGCCGGTCTGCGGGCGGACCGGGGACGACCATCGGTCACGGTCTCTAACGGCGGCGTCGTCGTTGCCGCCGATGAGAATCGATCCGGATGGCAATTCGCCCACTGGCTCGTCGCTCACTCAACCGACCACAACGTGGCCCGCGTCCGCTTCGACGACCAACAGTGGACGGCGGACAGCGGCAAATGGAGCCACGTCGACGCCGCCCCATCGACGCCAGCAAGGTCATCGCTGAGGTTTACCCCGCTTGATCACCAGCTCTGCGCTCTTTAATGATGGTGACCAACCCGTGACCTGGTCTCGACGCCGTGATCCAGCAATCTTGGAATCCTGTGGCCCCTCCCAGGGGCCCTAAATCTCAAGATTCCAGATCACGCAGGGTTCCCGGCCCAACGCCGCCCCGAACCTACGGTGCTGGAAGCCCGTGCCAAGCGGGCGCTTCCGGTGGCGTCGCCACACAGGCCTACCAGGACGCGGAAACGCGGTGACCGGTTAGTCGCACCGCGCTATTTACTATAGCGTAGCTAGTACTTCCGAGGGTTACTCGGTCAGGCTTTCCGACGGCGGCGGAAGAAGGCCGGTACCGCCGCCGGCAATCAGGGGCCAATCGGCGGCCGCGATGGCGCCGACACGCGACCCCCCGCCAACCGTGATTGCCGGTCTTTGGCAGCGACGACGTGACCGGGATCGTGGTGCTGCAGTCGACGACCTTGAACGGCTCGCAGTCGCCAATAGCGTCCAGGGAAGGTCTTTGCCAGCGGGCAAAGTAAAGTGGAATGACTCCTTGTAGCTGCAGCCGCTCGCCAGCGGCAAGCCATTCCTGCGGCAACGCGGGCGTCCACAGAGCATCAGGGTGGACTCATCCCAGTCAAGATGCTGTCGGCAGGCTGCGAATCACCGGATTGTTGTCGTGGTAGAAGTTCAGCGTCAACGTGCCAGACCAGTGGTCAGGCCCGCAACGGTCAGGTTGGTGGCACCTGGTCATTACGCGCTTGCGCATTGCGGTGTGCGGGTGGCGGCGTTCCCGCATTCGCAGGGGCTGTTCCCGGATTGGCGTTGTCGACGACCGTGTGGTTCTCCGGATGGACCACCGCGGCGGTGATCGCGGCGCTGGGTTGCTCCCCATGGATCTCCTCCCAACTCACAGTGCGACACCGTGAGGACGCGCTGTTTTCGGTGCCGTTCTCGTTGCCGAGGCGCTGAAGAGTCGCACCGGCATCCGTGTAAACCACGGTGATGAGCCGTTGCCCTTCTGATCACCAATGGCCGGGCATCGGTTCATCCGGTGGTGTCGGCAGTCCCGTCAGAACGCCACGACTGGCTCGAGCTGGAGTATGGCAAGATTCAGTATGAACGAAACCAGCCCTGCTCGGTTGGGTTGGGGTCGTTGAGCCTGCCCGATGTTGTTGCAGGCACCGGCGTTCTTGCGTTACCTTTCAGATGATGCGTCCGGCGTATGGTTTTGGTGCGCTGTGGTGCCTGAGGCACCTGCTGGATGAAGTCATGTTCTGGATTAGCGGTTGACGCTGCTGGGATCAGGATCTCAGGATCACCCAACATTTGAAACGCCGGCATGCGGGGATGTCCTCCGGGTAACTAGGAGTAGACCTTCGTATCCTTCACTGTCCGTGATCGCCGACCATCGGCTGTACCGGGCCATTCGGGGAACCGCTCGAGGCGCCATCCAATCCACCCTTGTCGCGCCGGCTGACCCCAAACTCAGGAGGGCAGCCACCACCGCGCTGGAAAGACCACGCCTACAAGGGATTGAGACGCTATGACGCCAGGGTTTGTCACCCCGAGAGCGGGCGAGAGTCAGTTGGAGCGACAGCAGCTTCGGCCGCTGACGCCCATAACGGACAGCCCACCAATGGGCGGTATTCGGGCGTGCCACGCATTGTAATGAAACCTGACCGCCCTTCGCGATGACGCGATCGACTATAACGAGGCAACGCCATGGCCGGCGGGTCCCGGAAAGTCAGCCGTAATCTGTTGAACTCGGTGCACTGTCGGGGTCGAGCCGGATCTCGCCCTCACAATGGGCGAGCCAGAAACAGTCCAGGACCGGCAGGAGCTAGCGGTCTACCGACGATGTGGAAGCGCGGTGCGACCGGCTGGTCGCACCGCGCTCGCGTGGCGCGTTAGCGCCTCCGGAGGTTTACTCGGTCAGGCTCCGTCGACGGCGAAAGAAGACCAGCGCCGCACCGCCGGCGATCTCGGGACCAATCCGGCGGCCGCGATGGCGCCGACTCCCACCCGCCTACGGTGTTCCCGGTCTTCGGAAGGGATGTGGTGACCGGTGGAGTGGTGCACTCCTCTTCCTGCTGAGCCGCCGCTGCGGGCTGGACTGCGTCGCGGTCACGAGGGATTCGGGTTTGCACTCTTGCGGGTGCTCGGCTGCGCTACACCGGGTGCGTCACGCGGATCGTCGGGTTGCACTCCTCCGGGTGGGCGGCCGCGTACTCTGCGTTGTCGCACGGTCCGGCGTGCACTCCTGGGATGGTCCGCGGCGTACACCGGGTCATCGCACGGATTCGGGTTGCAAAGAACCGGGTCGTTCGAACCAAGAAGCCTCTTTGCGGTGGCGTGGATTTGCAGGCAGGTGTGGCTGAGGTTGAACGTCGTCTTCGTGTAGTTGCCTTGCCCGTGTCGCGGGTCGCGGCCAGCTTGCGCCATTCAGTAGCGTCGCCAGCCTGCGTCTGTGATGACGTAGAGGTGCTTAAACAGGCAGAACCCGGTGTCGTCGCGCAAAGGGCAGCGAAAACACCGGAAATTGTCCACCGGGGTCGGGACGATCATGGAGCCCGCGGGAACGTTGTCGAGGATGATGGACGTTCGGCGGAAGGCCGCCACCGATCCGTCAAACGTCAAGTCGACGCTGACAAAGTCGTCACCCGTCGTCGCGGGAAGGACGAAGTGCCAGCCGTCTACGGTGTCGTCTGGAGTCCGCAAGAGGCCCAGTGCATTCGTGACTTGCCCAAGCCCTCGGCGGTCTTGTTCTGTACGCGGTCTTAAGAGTGATGTTCTGGTTGGTGACCGCCGCCGCCATCGCTGGTGCGGCGAAACGCACCTGCCGCTGCCGCGACCATCACCGTGACTTTCGGCCGCCGTACACAGGTCTCGGGTATCTGGGTGGGTATTCAGCTATCCTTCACGAACCGTGATCGCCGACTGATCGGCTTTTTCGGGCCATTTCCGGCGGACGCTCGAGGCGTCATCCACCACATCGTGCCGCGGCTGACCGCGACCGAGCGAGCGGCAATGCGCTGGAAGACTCGCGCCTACAAGGAATTCAGCGCTGCCAGCGCCGCACTGTCGCCTCTGAAATGGCGGGTCAGTCATTTAGACGACGCTGCAGCTTTGAAGCGATATCCATAACGGGTCAGGCCGCTAAGCGGCTGGCGTTCAGGGTGACACGCGTTTTGTAACGAGCCTTCGCGATGATGCGATCGACGCATGACGATGGGGCTATGCGGATTTGTCCGCATAGCCCGGCTGCCGGTCAGGGAAGATCAGCATCACGGCTTCGGCGGGCCCCTGACGCCCGGCGACCAAAGCCACGCCGATCGCTGCGAGCACCACCTGGATGAAGATTTCGGTCCAGTCCACGCCGGGCGTCGTTTCTACGCCGATTGCCTTCGCGATCGCGCTGCCGAGCAACGCGCGACGATGCCGACGACGATGGTGAGCCAGATCGGCATCGCTACTCAGCCGGCCCGGCACGACAAGCGGCCCGAGCACGCCGATGATGGCGCCGATGATGATTGCCGAGATGATGCCATCCGCGGTCATGTCGTTCCTCCCGGGGAATGAAGGAGCCTCTACGCCCTTCTACTTCCCGCCGGACTTCGCGTCCAAACACGCCAGCGCATCGGGGAGCGCTCAGGTCCATGGTGGCGAACGCCATGGCCGGGCGGATCGGCGCAACGCGAGCCAGCCAGGTGCTCGACGCTCTCCGTCCGGGTCGAGCCGCGATCTCACCATCCACAATGGAGGCCGAGCCAGAAGCAGTCCAGCACCGGCAGGAGTCTCGTCCTGGATACGTCGTAGTGGCCGACGTACATGCCGACGAACCGCGTCCAGCCGCACGGTGACACCGAGCTCCTCGCGGGCCTCTCGGACCGCGCGGCGTCTGCCGGCAGCTCCCAGCCGTCGCAGAAGCCGCCCGGCAGATCCCACCAACCCATCTGCGGCGGCCGGGCCCGCGCGAGCGCCAGGAACCGTTCCGTCGTCGACGATGACGACGGTGCCGGTGGGGCGGGGGTTGACCCACAGCGCGTACCCGCAGGCGGCACACGGCCGGCGGACGTGCGGGCAGCGTGCGCTGCCCACAGCGCGGGCAGAACCGGGCGTCGACGGTCATTTCCGGCCGCTGGCCCTCTCTCGGTCGGCAGCAGTGTCCGATGTGGACAGTGCGGCGATGAAGGCCTCCTGCGGCACCTCGACCCGGCCCACCATCTTCATCCGCTTCTTGCCTTCCTTCTGCTTCTCCAGCAGCTTGCGCTTGCGGGTGATGTCACCGCCGTAGCACTTGGCGAGCACGTCCTTGCGGATCGCCCGGATGGTCTCGCGGGCGATGACCCGGGAGCCGATCGCGGCCTGGATCGGCACCTCGAACTGCTGCCGCGGAATCAGCGCGCGCAGCTTGGCCGCGATCGCTCACGCCGTAGTTGTACGCCTTGTCCTTGTGCACGATCGCCGAGAACGCGTCGACCGCCTCGCCGTGCAGCAGGATGTCCACCTTGACCAGCTCGGCCTGCCTGCTCGCCGCTGGGCTCGTAGTCCAGCGAGGCGTAGCCCTTGGTCCGGCTCTTCAGCTGGTCGAAGAAGTCGTAGATGATCTCGGCCAGCGGCAGCGTGTAGCGCAGCTCGACCCGGTCGGCCGGACAGGTAGTCCATGCCCAGCAGCGATGCCGCGCCGGCTCTGGCACAGCTCCATCAAGCAATACGTAACC
>ERZ1370068.6107-contig-5107_pt1 | contig 32008 bp, 35 predicted proteins | sample MGYA00561227_ERZ1370068 | MGnify/ENA primary metagenome ERZ1370068 (study PRJEB38410, sample SAMEA6850437) | metagenome | study: Metagenomic assessment of the ecological functions of the soil: analysis of the soil microbiota associated with the...
CCCGAGCGACGTGCGGGTGGTCGGCCGCAGATGGGTGCTGATGGCGGACCAGCGATTCGCCGCCCTGTTCCTCGACCAGCGCGCGCACGTCGAGCCACGCCCAGCGGCCGACTGAACACGCTGACGTCGCGATCGTCGGACCAGCCGTCGTCGATCTCGATCGTGCGCACGGCGCGCGAGCGGCGCAGCCAGTCGGTGAGCTGGCGAGCACGCGATCGGCGGACGTCCACGTCTCGCTCCAGAAGCGATCCTCGGTGACGTTGCCGGAGATCAGCAGCAGCGCGCGCCAGGCCTCGCGCGAGCGACGGCCGCGGGCCGCGGCTGGTCTGCGGCTCGCCGGCGGCAGCGCCGACGCTCCGGCGGCGACAGCGCGCCGCGGATGCGGCCGCGCAGCCGGGCGAGCGGCTGAAGGAAGTGCAGATAGGCGACCGTCGCGCGGTACCAGCAGCTGCCGCCCGGCAGCGAGTCGACGTCGGATCGCATCGCGCGTAGGCGATGTTCTTCGCGATCGTCGCGGCCAGGCCGATGACGCCGGCGCCGAGCAGCAGGTGCCGACGCCCAGTCAGTGCTCGCCGGTCGAGTGCGACCACGCGGCCGGCAATCGTCAGCACGAACGAGATCACCTGCCACTTGATCGAGTGCGGCAGGAACGCGAACGGATGCACGTCGGTGCGGTAGACCGACGGGAACGCCGCCGTGCCCCAGACGCCGGCGTTGATGCGCGTGCCCCAGAGCGAGCGCACGAACGGCAGCGGGCTGTAGATGCGGCCGCGCCACAGCATCCGGCCGTCGAGGAACTTGTCCGGGTGGTGCGCCATCAGCCAGGTTTCGCCTTCGCCGTAGCCGACCTGCTGCCGCCAGTACGCCTTCACCGACGAGCGGTGGTGATGCCAGACGAGCGCCGCCGACGCGAAGCCGATCTTCCAGCCTCGCGCCTGCAGCCGCCAGCACACGTCCACATCGTCGCCGGCGCGCGAGGTAGATGGGGTTGAAGCCGTCGATCGCCAGCAGCGCGTCGCGGCGGAACGCCATGTTGCAGCCGGGCACGTGCTCGGCGATGCGATCGTCGAGCAGGACGTGCGTCGGGCCGCCCGGCGCGCGCGCGATGCACTGCGCCATCGGCGGATCGTCGGCGGCACGACGTTCGGCCCGCCCGAGCCGACGACGTCCGAGTCGAGGAACGGCTGGACGAGAAACGTCAGCCAGTCGCGATCGACGCGCGTGTCGGCGTCGGTGTAGGCGACGATCTCGCCGGTCGCTTCGGCGAGGCCGACGTTGCGCGCCGCGCTCGAGGCCGGCGTTCGGCATGTCGATGACGCGCACGCGCGCGAAGCTGTGACCGATCTCGCTCGGTCCGATCCTTCGAGCCGTCGTTGACGAGGATGATCTCGTAGTCGGGATAGGTGAGCTGCTCGAGCGAGCGCAGGCTGTCCTCGAGCGTGTCGGCGGCGTTGTAGGCGCAGACGACGACCGAGACGCGCGGCCAGCGTCGCGCTGCCGCTCGCGCGGGAACGGCGCGTCCGCGAAGGCCGCCGCGACGGCGGCCGCGGCCGGTTTCGGCTGCCGCTCGCGATCGACGAGGCCGAACTTCCAGTCCTCGACCGGATGGCCGCCGCGCCACCATTCGTCGGTCCACGCGAACGCGATCGCGCCGCAGCGCGCCTTCCTCGAACGCCGTGCGGATGTGCATCGACGTGATCTCGGCCTGGCCGGCCTCGCCTTCGCGAATGCTGTCGGCGCCGGCTTCGGCGAGCAGCAGCGGCTTCTGGCCGGCGATCGTGCTGCAGCCGCGCGAGGTACGCGCGCAGCTCTGGCTCGCGGTGCAGGTAGACGTTGAACGCGCAGATGTCGAAGAACGAGAGATCGAGAAACTCCGTCGGCGGAAAGTTGACGTAGGTGAACAGGCTGTCCGGGCGACGCGGCTTCGCGTCTTCGTAGAGATGGCGGGCGGAAGCGCTCGGCCGCGCGCGCCAGTGGACTCGCCGAGCGCCGGGCGAGGATCGCGGCATGATCGCCCGGCCGGTGATCGTCGCGGCGATCTCGGATTCGCGGCATCGTGCGCTTCAGCGCGCGATCGTCGAGAAACGCGACGTGCTGCGACCACGGGCAGCCCGACCATGACGCGCAGCCCCTCGCGCGCCGCGGCATCGAGCGCTCAGGCGCGGCGGCGTGTAGGTCGGACGGTGTTGATGCCGAGCGCTCGCCATCTGGCGGAAGTCGGCGGCGATCTGTTGGAGGGACGGGAGCCAGTAGCTCGCTCGTGCGTCGGGCGCAAGACGATCGCCGCTAGGTCACGCCTTTGACGAGCAGAGCGCTCGTCGCTCAACGCGCGGAACTTCCCTCGGTCGCGTATCGCGCAGTGGCACGCCTGACGCGCGGGTCGCGTCAGATCGCCGATTCGGCTCGAACTGAGCGCTACGATGGGTGCGCCCTAGCCGGCCAGCGCAGCGGGGCAACTACCTATTGTATCAGTCGGTTGGCGGATTACGCGGTCGATCTTGACGCTGCCGCTGAAGGTCTTGAAGCGGAGCATCTGCCGTCGCCGCCGCCGCCGAGGTCGGCCGTGGCGCGACCGCGGCTTGGACGGTGTGCAGGGTGAGCGGCATCTCCGAGTTCAGGCGGCCGCTGAACGAGAGTTGAAGGTGACGCATGCCGCGGGCGCTGCTCGGGCACGTGCAGCTCCGACGTTACCGCTGAAGGTGTCCACGTCGATGGTCCGGTTGGATGCCCACGATTTCTGCATGAATCACTGACCGATGCCGCTGAAGGTGTGGGCCTGTGATCGAGCCCGGCGACGTCGTTCAGAGCCAGGCGCGTGCCGAGAAGCCGTGGACCGCGTGCGACCCTTCGACGCCGTTCGACGTCGACCGGCGAGCTGAACACCGACGACATCGAGCCGTTGGTCCGGCGCGGCACCTTGATGTCGAAGTCGGTCTCGTACGACGTTGTTGCTGCCGGCGAACTCGCACCGAGGAATGGTCGCGCTGGTTGGCGTCCACGATCACGACGTTCGATCCGACGGTGTGGATGTCGAGCTTGATGCGGTCCAGTCGCGACCGCGGCGCCCGGCGAACCGCGTCGATGACGACTTCCGGACCGATCCGAGGCGGCGATGGTCACGCGCCCGGAGAAGTTCTTGAGCCGCAGCGTGCCGCCCGGCTCCATCTGACCAGGTCCGGCTGACGTGCTCGCGTTTCGTCCGAACACGCCCGGCGCGCGTGAGCGGCGTCGCGAGCGCAAGGATAGCGAAGGCGGCGGCCAATGTTCGCATGGAGCGCTTGGACGGGAAACGGGAACGCAGGTTCAGGCGTTCAGAGATTCAAGGTTTCAGGGTACCGAGTTCAGCGTTCAGGTTCCAGGTTCGGTGTAGAATCGCCATGCCGACCACGGCGTCGACGCCGAGGGCGTGGAGATCGTCGATCTCCCTGCTGCGTGGTGATGCCGCCGGCGGCGGTCACGACGGCGAGGTCGTCGCGTGCCGGACGGCGAGGATCGCCTCGAGGTTGGTGCCGCCCATCAGCCCTTCGGTGTCGACGTGGGTGTAGAGGAACTCGTCGCAGAACGGTTCGAGCGCGCGGACGGCCTCGGCGGCGGTCAGCGGCAGCTCGGTCTTCCAGCCGTGAATGACGACGTGGCCGTTGCGGCTGTCCACCGCGGCGATGACGCGCTCGCGGCCGACGGCGTCGCTGGAGCGTCGCGCGCGAAGTCGAGGTCGGGCAGGCCGTCCCTGAACAGCGACGATCCGGCGATGATCTGCTGCGCGCCGGCAGACAGCACGTCGCGCGCGCGTTCGACGGTGCGGATGCCGCCGCCGACGCGGCACGAGCAGCGCGCCGGCAATCTGCCGCACGAGCGCGAGGTTGTCGCCGCTGCCCATCGCGGCATCGAGGTCGATGACCTGGACCTTCGGGAAGCGCTCGAACCGGCGCACCCAGCGGAAGACGTCGTCGTCCCTGATCGCGAGCCGCTCGCCCTGCACGAGCTGCACGACCGCGCCGCCTTTGAGATCGATGGAGGATCAGCATCGTTGAGCCACGTTTACCGCAGAGGACGAGCTCGCGGAGATCGAAGGTCTCGTCTCCGCGACTCGACGATCTCGGCGGTTAGGCAGTTCGTCATCCTAGGCGAACCGGGATGCCTCGCTGCTGGAGATGCGTCTTCAGCGCCGCGCACGCTGGTTTCCGCGTAGTGGAAGATCGACGCGGCGAGCGCGGCGTCGGCGCGGCCGGTGGTGAAGACGTCGACGAAATCATCGAGGCCGCCGGCGCCGCCCGACGCGATCACCGGGATCGACACGGCGCGACGACACGGCGGCGGTCAGCGCGCAGTCGAAGCCGGCCTTGGTGCCGTCGCGGTCGATCGAGGTCAGCAGGATCTCGCCGGCGCCGCGCGCTTCGGCCTCGCGCGCCCACTCGACGGCGTCGCGGCCGGCGGCGGTCTTGCCGCTGCGCGCGTAGACCGAGAACCGGTCGCTGTCCGGCGACTCGCGCTTCGCGTCGATCGCGACGACGACCGCCTGGCTGCCGTAGCGCGCGGCGATCGCGCGTGATGAGCGCCGGATCGGCGAGCGCCGCGGTGTTCAGGCTGACCTTGTCCGCCCCCGCCTCGACGGCCGCCGCCGCGTCCGCCTCGGTGCGGATGCCGCCGCCGACCGCGAGCGGGATGAACAGCTCGCGCGCGACCGCGCGAGATGGTGTCGGCCAGCGCGCGCCGCGCCTCGATCGTCGCGGTGATGTCGAGGATGACGAGCTCGTCGATGCCTTCGAGCGTTGTAGCGCCGCGCCAGCTCCGCCGGATCGCCCGCCGAGCGCAGCCCCTCGAAGTTGACGCCTTTGACGACCTGCCCGTTGCGGACGTCGAGGCAGGCGATGATGCGCTTAGAGAGCATGGTGGCCGCGAGTCCAGCATCCGATCCAGCAGTGCGCGACGAAGTTGCGGAGGATGCTGCAGGCCGACGTCGCCGGATTTCTCGGGGTGGAACTGGACGCCGCGCGACGTAGCCGCGCTGCACGATCGGCCGCGAACGGCTCGCCGTGCTCGGTGACGGCCACGGTGTCGTCCGTGACCGGCGCCACGTAGCTGTGCGTGAAGTAGACCTGCGAGCGTCTGGCGGGACGCCGTCGACGATCGACGCCTCGCCGCTGAATCGCGAGGCTGTTCCAGCCGACGTGCGGGACCTTGATCGCACGGTCCGCCGTCGGCCGTGCGTAGTGCCGCCGTCAGGCGACCGTGGCACCGAGCCGATAGCAGCGGCCCGCGAGGAGGCCGAGGCCGGGGCAGTCGGGCGCTTCGTCGCTCGCCTCGTACAGCCACTGCATGCCGAGGCAGATGCCGAGCAGCGGCCGTCCTTCGCCGACGCGGCCGAGGATCGCGTCGATCCACGCCGGCATCGAGCGCGCGGGTCGCGCCGAAATGGCCGACGCCGGGCACGATGACGCCGCCGGCGCCGGCCGAGCTCCTCCGGCGCCGTCCGGCACGAACACCGTCGGCGCCGATCGTCGGCGAGCGCCTTCTTCACCGACGTCAGGTTGCCGGCCTTGTAGTCGATGAGCGCGATCACAGCAGGCCCTTCGGTGCTCGGCAGCATCCGCGCGAGGCGGCGATCTTTCGCGCAGGCGACGCCGCAGCGCGCGCGCGAACGCCTTGAACACCGCCTCGATCTTGTGATGGCTCGAGCGGCCGTAGAGCACCTTGACGTGGACGTTGGCCCGCGCGCCGATGGCGAAGCCTTCGAAGAAATCGTGGACCAGCTCGGTCTGCAGATCGCCGACCCGCACGACCTTCACCTGCAGGTCGACGACCGCGTGCGGCCGCCCGCCGAGATCGATCGCGGCGACCGCGCAGCGTCTCGTCCATCGGCATGACGAAGTAGCCGGCGCGATTGATCCCGCGCCGGTTGCCGAGCGCCTTCGACACCGCCTCGCCGAGCGCGATGCCGAGATCCTCGACGGTGTGGTGCTGATCGACGTCGAGATCGCCGCGCGCGTCGATCGCGCAGGTCGAACGCGCCGTGGCGCGCGCACCAGCTCCAGCATGTGATCGAGAAAGCGGATGCCGGTGCGGACGCCGGTACCGCCCCTTGCCGTCGAGCGCGATCGCCAGCTCGATCTGCGTCTCGGTCGTCTGCCGGTCGATTACGGCGCGGCGCACAGGACCTCTTCCATCGACGGCAATCGCGCGGCGGGTGTGGTCGACGATGCCGGTGGCCATGCGGAGGCAGCCGGCGCATCCCGGCTCGGTCGAGCGATCGCGCGAGGTAGATCTGCCTGGCGAACGCGCCCTTCACGAGCGCGTCGGTCCGATCGCCGGCGCAGACGAGCACGAAGTTCGAGAGGCTCTTCCAGTACGTTGATGCCGAGCCGATCGCACGCGGCGTAGAGCAGCGCCTTCGACTCGGCGACCTGGCGCAGGTAGCCGTTGAGGTGATCGAGATCGTCGAGCGCCGCCTGGATGCGCGACGGCCGCCGCGATGTTGACGCTGTAGACCGGCACCGCCCGCCGGACGGCGTCCATCGGTCGCCGGCGCGCCGACCAGGCAGCCGATGCGCAGGCCGGCCAGGCCGAAGGCCTTCGAGAACGTCCGCCCGACGATCACGTTCGGGAAGGCGTCCAGCTCCGGGGATGAAGCGTGACGCCGGCGAACTCCGCGTAGGCCTCGTCGACGAAGACGATCGCGCCGGGCGGCAAGGCGCCGCGCGATGGTGCGGATCGCGCTCGAGCGGCATGCCCACGCCGGTCGGGTTGTTCGGGTTAGTCAGGAACACGACGCGCGTGTTCGGCGTGATCGCCGCGAGCACCTCGTCGAGCGGGAAGCTGAAGTCGGGTGCGGCATCACCTGCACCAGCTGTCCGCCGGCGACCGCCGTATCGAAGCGGAAGATCTCGAAGGCCGGCTCCGGCACGATCGCCTCGAGCACCGGTCCGCCGATCGGCGGCGCGCAGATAGGCGACCGCCACCGCCATGATGCCCTTCGTCGAGGCCGTTGACGAGCGTGACGCGATCCGGTCGGCCACGCCGAGATAGCTCGCGACCGCGGCGGTCGCGCTCAGCGTACGGCGGATAGAAGCCGATCTCATCCGCGCGCAGCCGAGCGAGCGCCTCGAGCACGCGCGGCGAACAGCCGCCGGTGTTCTCGTTCTGGTGGAGCCGCAGGCCGTCGTAGAGCTCAGGCGGTTTCTCGTAGTGACTCATGGCTATGGCTGATCATGGCTGATGGCTGATGGCTAACGTTTGACTTGATGGCTATGTCGCTCAATCGACTCGGCGTGCGCCTCGAGTCCCTCGGCGCGGGCGAGCGGTCAGGATCGTCGGCGCCAGCCGCGCCAGGCCCCGCGCGGGTGACGCGCTGGACCGACATCACCCGCACGAAGTCGGCGGCCGAGAGGCCGCCGCGGTAGCGCGCGGCGCCCGCGGTCGGCAGCACGTGATTCGAGCCGGTCGCGTAGTCGCCGGCGGCCTGCGCGGTATACGGGCCGATGAAGACCGCGCCGGCGGTCATCGGGCGCTTCGCGAGCGCTTCGCGATCCAGCACGAGGTGCTCCGGCGCGAAGCGGTGACGCCAGCGCCATCGCCTCGTCGGCGTGGCGCGCGACGATCACCGCGCCGTTCGCGGCCAGCGACTTGCGGACGATCGGCGCGGCCGGCTGCTGCGGTGCGCGACCGCCGTCGCCACCCGCTCGGCCAGCAGCGCGGCTCCAGGTGATCAGGATGGCGCGGGCGTCGGGATCGTGCTCGGCCTGCGCGACGAGATCGGCGGCGATCCACTCCCGGCGGTGCCGGCGCCGGCGACGATCACGATCTCGGTCGGCCCGGCGTAGAAGTCGATCGCGCAGTCGCGCGCGACGAGCGCCTTCGCCGCGGCGACATAGCGGTTGCCCGGCCCGACGATCTTGTCCACGCGCGGGATCGATCTGGTGCCGTAGGCGAGCGCCGCCACCGCGTGCGCGCCGCCGATCGCGGAACAGCCTGCGTGACGCCGGCCTCGAGCGCCGCCGGCCATCACCGCCGGCTCCGGCCGCGGGCAGCAGACGTAGACCTCGCGCACGCCGGCGACGCGGGCCGGCACCGCGGTCATCAGCAGCGACGAGGGCAGCGGAAAGCGTCCGCCGGGCACGTAGCAGCCGACGCGGGCGAGCGGCTCGACGCGCTGCTCGATCGAGACGCCGGCGCGACCGCGACATCGAAGTGGCGCGGGATCTGGCGGAACGGCGACGCGCGCGATGTTGCGCGCGGCCCGCGCGAGCGCGCGCCGGACGTCGGCGGCGACGCGCGCCGCCGCCCGGCGCATCTCCGGCCGCGTCACCTCGACGGGCGCCGGACAGGCCGTCGAACTCCTGCGCGAAGCGCGTCAGCGCGCGATCGCCGCCGCGTGCGCACGCCGTCGACGATCGCCTGACGCGCGCGGTCGAAGCGCACGGTCGTCGTCGTGCGCCGGCTCAGAAGCCGTCCCACCGCCCGCGTGTCGCCTGCGCTGATGATTCTGAATTTCAAGCTGCCCTGATCCTCGACGCTCGGCTCACGCCTTCGCACCTGACGCCTACCAGCCCTACCTGCCCCACCCTGACCCTACCTGACCCACCCGACCCCGTCAGAGCACGATCTTGTTCAGCGGGTATTCGACGATCCCCTGCGCGCTCGCCGCCTTGAGCCGCGGGAATCAGATCGCGCACCGTCCGTTCCTCGATGATCGTGTTGACGGCGACCCACTCGTCGTCGCTCAGCGCCGAGATGGTCGGGCGCTGCAGCGCCGGCGAGGCAGGCCGAGCACCGCGGCGAGATCGGCGCGGCGCACGTTGAGCATCAGGCCGACGCGGCCCTGCGCTTCGATCGCCGCCTTGAGCAGCAGCGCGATGTTCTCGAGCTTGGTGCGCTTCCACGGATCGGCGAGCACGGTGTGGTTCGCGATGAGCTGCGTGTTCGACTCCATCACGGTGTCGAGGATGCGCAGCCGGTTCGCGCGCGAGCGACGAGCCCGTTTCGGTCACCTCGACGATCGCGTCGGCGAGCATCGGCGGCTTCACTTCGGTCGCGCCCCACGAGAACTCGACCTTGACGTTGACGCTGCTGCCGCGCGAAGTACGCGCGCGTCGCGCGGACCAGCTCGGTCGCGATCGTCTTGCCTTCGAGATCCTTCGGCGGTGCTGAACGGCGAGTCTTCCGGCGCCGCCAGCACCCACTTCACCTTGCCGAAGCTCTGCTTCGCGTAGATGAGATCGGCGACGCTCGTCAGGACGCCGGTCCTGCCGTCGCCGGCCTCGTGCTCGGCGATCCAGTCCTGGCCGGTGAGCCCGGCGTCGAGCACGCCGTCCGACGACGTAGCGCGCCATCTCCTGCGCGCGGATCAGCATGCACTCGATCTCGGGGTCGTCGATCGCGGGAAAGTACGATCGCGAGCTCGACGTAGATGTTGAAGCCGGCGCGCGCGAACAGCTGGATCGTCGCGTCCTGGAGCGAGCCTTCGGGAGGCCGAGTTTCAGTGTCATCGTGATTCCGACGTTGACTCTCAACACAGAGGACACTAAGGACACAGAGGAGATCAGTTAAGACCTTGCGAAGAAGCAGCGTGCGTTCACCTGTGTGGCAGACGTTGCCGTCGCCGAGCCGCTTCACCTTCAGCAGCACCGTGTCGTCGTCGCAGTCGACGAGGATGTCGACGACCTCGAGCTTGTTGCCCGACGTCTCGCCCTTCATCCACAGCGTGTTGCGCGATCGGCTGAAGAAGTCGCGAAGCCGCTGCGCCGCGTTTCGGCGAGCGCGACCTCGTTCATGAAGCCGACCATCAGGACCTCGGAGGTGTCCGCGTCCTGGATGACCGCCGGAATCAGTCCGTCCAGTTTTGAATAGTCCATAAAAACAAAAACCCCGCCAGGTTCGGGCGGGAGCTGCATGTCGTGTCGGTCTCGAATGACGGTCCGACCTAAGATCACGCGCGCTCCGCCGGCCTGTGGCCGTGGTGGAAATGGTGAACGTGATGATGCGCGTGACGGATCGACAAGGCCCGGTGAGCGTAATCGATCGCGAATCGGCCTGTCAACGGGACAACCGCGTCCAGGGTGCGCCGCCGGATGGAGCGGTGAGCACGCCCTGGCAGGATGTAGCGCAAGCGCTGATCCGCTGAACGATCCACCTGAACCAGACTAAACTGTCCAACAATTGTGAATGTGCACGGGTGGTGTCGTCGGCGGTGCTGCTGGTGGCGCTGGCGGCGGGTGGATGCAGCGCGAACGCGAGACGGCGGCAGCCCGCGGGCACGTGCGTGTGGCGGCGGCCGCCGATCTGAATCAGGCGCTCGTCGCCGTGATCGCCGGGTTTGGCGCCCGCACGACGTCGACGTCGCCGTGTCGTATCGGATCGTCGGGCACCTTCCACGCGCAGCTGCTCAACCAGGCGCCGTTCGATCTGTTCCTGTCCGCCGACCTCCATTATCCGAACGAGCTGGCCTCGCGAGGCCGACCCTGCCGCAATCCGAGTTCACCTACGCGGTGGGCGGCCTGGTCCTCTGGGCGCCTGCCGCCCTCGCCGCTGGCGATCGACCGCGACGGCTTCGCGGCGTTGACCGGCACATCGATCACCCACCTGGCCATCGCGAACCCCGGAACACGCGCGCCCTACGGCCGCGCCGCCGTGGCGGCGATGCAGTCGGCCGGCGTCTACGATCGGTCTGCGGCCCAAGCTGGTGCTCGGCGAGAATGTCGCGCAGACGATGCAGTTCGCGCAGAGCGGCGTCGGCGGACGCGGCGATCGTGGCCCGATCGCTGACCTTCGGCTCCGAACGTCAAGGGAACCGGACGCGAGTTCGAGATCTCCTCCTGCCTCCTACCACGCGGATGGATCAGGGGCGGCGTCATCCTGCGGTGGGCGGCCGATCCCGGACGCCGCGCGGGCGCTGCGCGGGTTCCTGTTGAGCGCGGGACGGCCGCGCGATTCTCGAGCGATCGGGATTCGCCCCGCTGAGCGATAAGGCGCGACTGGACCGCGTTTTCTGGCTGAGCGTCCGCCTTGCCGCCTCGACCACGCTCGTGCTGCTGGCGATCGGCATTCCCGATCGCGCACTGGCTGGTCTTCTCGCCGCGGCGCTGGAAGGTCCTCGTCGAGGCGGTCGTCGCGCTGCCGCTGGTGCTGCCGCCGACCGTCCTCGGCTTCTACGTGCTGCTGGCGATCGGCCCGCGCGGCCCGGTCGGCCGCGCTGTGGACGCGCTGGACCGGGCACGGGCTGCCGTTCACGTTCGAGGCTGCTGATCTGGCGTCGGTGCTCTACAGGCTGCCGTTCGCCGTCCAGCCGTTCGCGGCGCGCGTTCGCGTCGGTCGATCGCCGCGCTGCTCGAGGCGTCGTGACCTGCTCGGCGTGCTCGCGGCTGCGACGTTCATGCGCGTCGTGATCGCCGCTGTCGGTGCGAGGGCCTCGTCACCGGCATCGTGCTCAGCTTCGCGCACACGCTCGGCGAGTTCGGCGTCGTGCTGATGGTCGGCGGCAACCTGCCCGGCGTCACGCGCACGGTGTCGATCTCGATCTACGACTCGGTCCAGTCGCTCGACTACGCGGCGGCGTCGCGGACCTCGCTGCTTGCTTGCTGATCGTGTCGCCTTCGTCATCCTGGTCTCCACCTATTCGCTGCAGCGGACGGTACGGATCAAGCCGCGCCACTAGCGCCGGCCCCGGACGAGCCCGGTCCTGCAGATGGAGGTCGAGCAGCAGCTCCGAGCGGGTTCAGCGTCAGCGCCGCGCTCGACGTCAGGCTGCCGCCCCGGCTCGATGCTCGTGCTCTTCGGGCCGTCGGGCGCCGGAAAGACGACGATCCTGCGGCAGATCGCCGGGCTCGAGCGGCCCGACGCCGGCACGATCCGCTTCGGCGACGAGGTCTGGTGCGACATCGCGCGCGGCAGCTGGCGTCACCCGCAGGAGCGCCGCGTCGGCCTCGTGCTTCCAGGAGCCGACCCTCTTCCCGCACCTGACCGTCCGCGACAACATCCGCTACGGGTCAGACCGGGACAGGATCAGGACCCGGGATCAGATCCGGCGATCAGGCTCGGGGTCAGACGTCGTCTGACCCCGGTGGCAGAAATTGCGAGGTTGCTGGGGATCGCGGATCTCGAAAATCGCTACCCGCGGGCGCTTGTCGGGTGGGGAAGCGCAGCGGGTCGCGCTGCGCGCGCGCGCTGACCCCGAGTCCTCGCCTGTTCCTGCTCGACGAGCCGTTCGCCGCGCTCGACGCGCCGACGCGCGTGCGCCTGCGGCGCGAGGTCCGCGCGCTTGCTGCAGGCGACCGGCACGCCGGGCGTCCTCGTGCACGCACGACCGCACCGAGGCGCTCGCATTGGGGGCTGCCGTGGCCGTCGTCATCGGCGGACGCGATCCGGCAGGTCGGACCGATCAGCGACGTCTTCAGCCGGCCGGCCGACGTCGACGTCGCCGCGTCGCTCGGCATCGAAGGCGGTTCTTCCGGCCGCGCGTGGTCGCGTCGGCCAGCGGCGATGCTGGACGTCCGCGTCGAGAACGTCGTCCTGCACGTGGCGGAGCGCGAGCCGCTCGAGCCCGGGTCGGACGTCTACGCCTCGCATCCGCGCCGAGGACGTCACGCTGGAGACCGACCCGGTCGGGAAAGGCGAGCGCGCGCAATCACCTCGCGGCGCGGATCGTCGGGATCGCGTCCGAGGGGCCGATCGATCGGATCGCGCTCGACTGCGGATTTCCGCTCGACGCGCTCGATCACCGCGTCGATCGCGCGAAGAGCTGCAGCTGACGGTAGGGCACGCAGGTCACCGCGGCCATCAAGGCGACCTCGGTCCACCTGGTGCCGAGGGTATAGCACGTCGCACAATTAAGAATCCGAATCTGAATCAGATTCGTGGCACCGAATGCCTACTCTGAGTTCTGACGTCGCACCTCGTATCAGAACAACCCGCTGCGGCCGAAGACGAGGATAGCAGAGCAGCGCGCCGACGACGGTCATCGACAGCCCCCAGGCGAGCAGCTGGTTGAAGAGCCGCGCGGCTCTCGTCGCCGGTCACCGACGCGAGGCACAGCGCGCCGATGGTCGAGAGCGGCGAGACGTCGACGAGGTGCCCGCCGACATTCATCGACATCGCGATCGCGACCGCGTTCGCGCCGCCCAGCTGCTGCGCCAGCGTCGGCACCATCGGCAGGAACGCCGGCAGCACGACGCCGGACGTGCTGCTGTAGACCGAGATGCCGCCGGTCAGGAACGCGACGACGGCGGTCACCGACTCGCGCGCGTCGAGAGCTGCGCGATCAGCGAGCCGATGAGCGCCATCCCCTGCGCCTTTTCGAGCAGCGCGATCAGCACGGTCACGCCGGTGACCATCACGATGACGCCCCACGGCATCCGCTTGATCGCCTCGCGGTCGTTCGCGGCCTTGGACAGCACCAGCACCGTGGCGCCGAGAAACGCGCCCATGCCGACGTGCACGCCGAAGAAGATCACCGACGCGATGCAGCGCCGCGATCACCGCCATCGTGAACCAGTGGTGGGCTTCGAACGCGCCGTCGGCGGGGTCGTCCGGCTGCGGCGCGACCGTGGCCGCCGAGTGCTCGGTGAACAGCTTCCAGCCGCCGAAGAGAAAGTAGCCGCCGAACGCGACCAGCGCGTGCGCGAGCAGGTTCGACAGGTAGGTTTCGCACCTGCAGCCCGGTCATCCCGATCCGCGCCATCAGCCCGTTGACGATGATCCCGGTGGGCGCGAACGGCGACAGCGACCCGGCGTTGGCGCCGTTGCCGACCATGATCGCCATCAGGAACAGCGGGATGTTCGCCTTCGACCGCGGTCGTCATCGCCATCGGCGCCGACCAGCGCGGCGGTGGAGATGTTGCCCGGCCCGATCGACGCCAGGCCGGCGGCCGAGCAGGAAGATACATGATCGGGACGACGCCGCGATGGCCGCGGCAGATCCGCACGGCGTGGTGCGCCACGCCGGTCGAGCGTGCCGTTGCACTGCGCCATCGTGAAGAGCAGCGTCACGCCGGCGAGCGTCAGGAACAGCGTGCTCGGAAACCCGGCCATGACCGCCTCGACCCGCATCCCCGCGAAGTAGACGCCGACGATCCACGCCAGCGCGATCGAGAACACGCCGACGTTGATCGGTCGTGACGCAGCTCAGGATGATGGCGAGGACGAGGGCGCGCGACCGAGATCCAGGCGAGATTCATATCGGCATTCCCTGCATGGTGGGGCAGTATACAGAGGTGCGCGTGCTTCTCGCTCCTCACGGCACGCGCGGCGACGTGCAGCCGATGCCGTCGCGCTCGCCCGCGCGCTGCGCGAGCCGGGGCCACGCGCGTGTCGTTCCTCGTGCCCTCGAATTTCGTCGGCTGGATTCGCACGCGCGGGTTCGCCGCCGAGTCGAACGGCGTCGACGCGGATGGCAGTGCTGCGCGCCGCCGGGCCGCACCTGCAGTCGATCCGCTGGCAGTGGCGGCACGTCGTGGAGCTCACGCGACGCTCTTCGCCTCGCTCGCCGCCGGCGAGCGCCGGCATCGACCGTCGATCGTCGGCGCCGGCCTGCAGCCGGCGGCCTCCTCGTCGGTCGCCGAGTGGCGCGACGTGCCCTACGCCAACGTCGTCTTCTGCCCGTGCGTGATGCCCGGCCGCGACGGCGCCGCCGCCGATCATGCGCACGCAGTCGCTGCCGCCGTGGCTCAACGCCGATGTTGTGGCAGCTCGGCGGTCCCGCTGGTGGACGTCGCCACGCGCGGCGCCATCAACCGCGGCCGCGCGACGCTCGGCCTCGAGCCGATCGACCGTCCGCTCGCCCACATCGCCGGCGCCCGCACGATTGTGGCGGCCGATCCGGCGATCTGGCGCCGCTCGGCGACGATGCGCCGAAGAGCGCCGTGGCACCGAGGCGTGGATCCTGATGAAGCCGCCCGGAGCTCCCGAACCGCGCCTCGCGGCATTTCTGGATCTGGATCCCGCGCCGGTCTACGTCGGTTTCGGCAGCAGCTGGTCTCGCGGACGGGTGCCCGAGCTCGCGGCCCACGCCGTCGCCGCCGTGCACGCCGTCGGCCGCCGGGCGATCATCGCCGGCGGCTGGGCGCAGCTCGATCGCCACGTCGAGCCGTCGAGCGATGTGCGCTGACGATCGACGCCGCGCCGCACGACGCCGTGTTTCCGCGCGTGGCGGCCGTCGTCCACCACGGCGGCGCCGGGACGACCACCGCCGCCGCCGCGCGCCGGCGCCCCGCAGGTCGTGCTGCCGCACATCCTCGATCAGCACTTACTGGGCGCACCGGGTCGCGGCAGCTCGGCATCGGCCCTCGCGGGACTGCCCGTGGCGCTGGTCACCGCCGACATCCTCGCGGACAGGATCGACGCCGCGGCTCCACGACGCCGGCATCGCGCCGTCGTGCCGCGCGTTCGCGCAGGCGATGGCCGGACGGAACCGGCGTGTCCGCCGCCGTCGATGACGCGCTCGAAGACCTCGTCGCCGGCGGCACCAGGGCTGCTAGACTCGGCGGATGTCGATCGCCATCAAAGACCGCCGTCGTCGTGAGCGCGCTCGCCGCCGCCACGCTGGCGGCACAGCCCGCGCCGCCGTCTGCCGACGCTTCCCGCTGAAACGCGCGCTCGGCCGCCGCTGGTGCTGAAGGCGCTCGATGAAGCGCTGTCGGGGTTGCGGCCAAGGATCACGTCGCGCGCCTCGACGCAGTTCCATCGCGTCCCGGCTCGCCCGGATTTCACGACGCCATCGAGTACGTGATGGGCCGCGCCAGAGCGATCGGGCTGACCGACGTCCACGTCGAAACCTTCCCGGCGACGGCACGACGTGGTTCGGCACGCTGCACGGCAACCGCGGCTGGCGCGTCGACGGCGGCATGCTCGACGAAGTGCAGCCGCAGCCCCGCCGGATCGTGTCGTACGACGACGTCCGGCTCGCCGTCGCCGACAACAGCGAGAGCGCCGACGTCACGGTCGAGCTCGTCGATGTCGGCGCGCGGCACCGAGCGGCGCGACTACGACGGCAAGGACGTGCGCGGCAAGCTCGTGCTCTGCGACGCCACGCCCTCGGCGTGCCATCGCCAGGCGGTCGAGGAGCCGGCGCCGCCGGGCTGGTCAGCTACAACTCGAACCAGGTGCAGCGCGTGGTGGCGCGACGATCAGGATCTGATCCGCTGGGGCCACCTCGACTCGCGCGGCCGCAGGAACACGTTCGCGATCATGATTTCGGCTGCGCGAAGCGCGCTCGCTGCAGCAGCGGCTGGCCGCGCGGCGAAGCGCATCACGCTCCACGCCGTCGTTCGCGGCGCGCAACGACGACTGCGATCGCCGCATGAGACGCTCGTCGCGACGATTCCCGGCAGCGACCCGCCGCCGGCGACGATCGTGTTCAGCTGCCATCTCGATCACGAGAAGCCGGGCGCGAACGACAACGCCAGCGGCTGCGCGGCGAATCTCGAGATCGCGCGCGACGCTGAAGACGCTTGATCGACGCCGAAGCGCATTCCGCCGCCGGTGCGGACGATCCGCTTCATCTGGCCGTCGGAGATGACCGGCACGATCGCCTACCTGACCAGGTATCCGGAGATCGCCTCGCGCATCTCGCGCGGCCGTGCACCTCGACATGGTCGGCGGCGATCCGTTCGTCACCAAGTCGGTGCTGCACGTCACGCGGTCGCCGCTGGTCGATTGCCACGGTCACCGACGATGTCGCAGGAGGTGTTCGGGCGCTACGTGATCGACGGGCGCGATGCGCGGCGGCGGGCGACGGCGACATGACGCACGCGATCCGGTCGCAGGCCGGATCGAAAGACGCGTTCTGGGCCGACATCACGCCGTACGAAAGCGGCAGCGATCACTGGATTCTATCAGGAGGGCGGCTTCGCGATCCCGTCCGTCTACCTGCGCGATCATCCGGACGTCTACATCCACACGACCGCGCGACCTGCCGGACAACATCGAGCCGACCAAGATCAAGCGGTCGGCGTTCATCGCGGCGGCCAGCGGCTACTACCTCGCGCACCGATGCCGGACAGGGGCCGCGGCGCTGCTGCGTCTCAGCTACGCCAACGCGCACGCGCGGCTGGCCGAGGACGGACGCGCGCGCGGCGCCATGGCGTCGGACCCGTTGCGCATCCGCGACGCCGCCAACATCGTGGCGCAGGGCGTGCTGCGCGAGCAGCGCCGGCTGCGCTCGCTGGAGCGGCTGCCGGCGCGACGGTGCGGCTCGGCGCACGACGCCGACGACCGGCCTCGACGCCGGCCTGGCGGACACCGGCCAGGGCGATCCTGTCCACGTTCATGCCGCGGGCGGATGTCGATGCAGCTGGCGTGGCGGCTTCTCGCGTGACCACGGGTGATGCCCGCGTGCCGGTGCGCAATCCGGCCGTGAAGGGACCGCTCGACCCGAAGCGGCGACTGGCTCGTCGACAAGGCCGGCGCGTCACGCGTCGCCGATCGCGCGGCTGGCGAACAGCGACGGACTACACCTACCGAGATCGCGAACTTCGTGGACGCGTACCAGGTCGGTCGCCGAGATCCGCGACGCGAGTCAGCGCCGAGTATCAGCCGCATCGACCTGGCCGGCGGTCGCCGATGCACCTCGACCTGCTGGCCGAGGGCCGGCGCCGTCCGCTTCAAATAAACTATGTACGAGGAATCATTTCTCCGCGCCTGAGCGGCTTCGCGGGCGTCTGGAAGAAAGCCACTGATCGAACCACTCGAGGTTGTGCTCCATCGTCGCGCGATGGCTCTTCGAGCTTGACGGTCCGCGGCCGATGCCGCCGAAGCCCTGGTAGACGATCAGCTGTGAGTCGGGACCTTGTTGTCCCGCAGCCCCTGAGTACAGCCTGCATAGCTCGGCAGCGGCACGCGCTGGTCAGCGGCGCCGTGCTGGATGAGCGTCGGCGTCTTCGCCTGCTTGATGTAGGTGATCGGCGACGTCTTCGCGTAGATCTCCGGATCGTCCCACGGCGTCGCCTTCAGGTACTGGCGCGTGAACGGATGAATGTCGGTGTTGACGTAGTAGGTCATCCAGTCGGAGATGCCGGCGCCGACCGAGATCGCCTTGAACCGCGCGCGCGTCGTGCGTGGCCAGGAACGCCGAGATGTAGCCGCCCTGGCTCCAGCCCATCGTGCCGACCCGCGCCGGATCGACGCAGCCCTTCGCGACCAGCGCGTCGACGCCCGAGAGCACGTCCCACGCGTCGCCGACGCCGAGGTTGCGGACGTTGAGCGACGCGGAACTTCTCGCCGTAGCCGGCGCTGCCGCGATAGTTCGGCTCGAGCACGAGGACGCCGCGCGGCACCCAGACGTCGATCGGATAGATCGCGCTGGTGAACGGGATCGGCGCGCGATACGCCGGTCGGGCCGCCGTGGATCACGACGAGCAGCGGGGTACTTGCGCGGCCGGATCGAAGTCCGCCGGCTTGTGCAGCACGCCTTCGATCGGCGGCGCCGTCCTGGCTCTTCCACGACACGACTTCGAGCGTGCTCGTCGTCCAGGCCGCGGTCTGCGCGTTCATGTCGGTGAGCTTTTGCGGCGGTTCGAAGGTCGCTCGGCGCGACGAACGACCTCGGCCATCGACCTGGCGTCCGGCGCCGAGGAACGCGACGTCGCGATCCGTCGCGCGAGAAGCGTGAAGCTCGAGCCGACCGATCGTCGTCGGCGGTGGCGAGCCGTGGTGATGCGCCTTGCGTCGCCGGATCCAGCGCGAACAGATACGACGCAGGTCCGCTGCGACGCCGAGAAGAACAGCCCGTCTCGGCTTCCAGGCGACGATCGACGGGTCCTCGTCGAACGGCCGACGTCAGCACCGTCGGCGCGCCCGCCGGCCGGCGGGAACCGTCGCGATCAGCCTGTTCGCGTAGTAGAACGGCGGGGTTCGCCATCGCCGTCTCGAAGGCGATGCGCGATCCGTCGGGCGACCAGACCGGATTGCGAGTCCGGGCCCTCCTGGGTGCACGAGCTTGCGGACCGACGCCGTCGGCGACCGTGACGATCGAGATGTCGGCGGAGCCGCAGCTCGCAGGCGTGGCATTGAGCGCGGTGGTCGAACGCGATGCTCTTGCCGTCGGGCGACCACGCGAAGCTGCCGACCGATGAACGCGCCGCTCGTGAGCGCGCGCGTCGCTTTGCGTGCGCGACGTCGACCACGAAGAGGTGCGTCATCCGGTGGTCCTGGTCGACGACCTCGAACTCGCCGTACTTCTTGTCGCGGTCCTTCGATCGCGCGCCGGTCTTCGGCTCGGTCGCCGTGTAGGCGATGCTCTTGCCGTCAGGCGCCCACGCGAAGCTGCGTGACGCCGTCCTCGACGGACGGTGAGCGCGCATCGGCTTCGCCGGCCGACGGGCTGATCACGTAGATCTGGCGCTTGTCCGGTCCGGTCCGAGACGAAGGCGAGCTTCGATCCGTCCGGCGCCCACGCCGGGCGACTGGCCGGACTTCTTCGCGTTCGTCAGCTGCCGTCCCGCCGTGCGGCGCGTCGCCCGGCCGGTGTCGGCGAGCCAGATCTCGGTTTACGCGCGTTGCCGTCCCAGTTCGTGTCGCGCACAGTGTAGGCGACGACCAGCGGCCGTCGGGCGAGATCGCCGGCGACGCCGCGCTTCGCTTGGGCTGACAGGATCTGATCCACGGTCGGCGGCGCCGGTATGCGTCGGCCGGCGCTCTGCGCGCTGAAGCATGACGGGCGCGCCCGCAACGGCGACACGCGATGGAGCAGTCTGCATGTTCATCTCAGTCCTCAGTCTTCAGTCCGCAGTCCCCGATGCACCGACGCCGCAGTATGCGCCAGAAGTTGACAGCCCTCGAGCCGGAGGCGTATATACCGTGTGACTCCGCACTACTGCAAAGGAGCTTTCATGCGCAGAATGTTTGCCGCTCTGACGGCCGCCGCGTTCGTCGTTGTCCTCGGCGCCCCCGCGTTCGCGAAGGAAGCGACCGTGAAGGGCCAGATCGTCGACGTGTCCTGCTACAACATGGACAAGGCCAACAACGCCGGCGCCGATCACAAGATGCCAAAAGGCGACACCAAGGACTGCGCGATCGGCTGCGCGAAGGCCGGCCGTCCGATGGCGCTGCTCGACCAGCGACGGCAGAGGTCTCACGTGCTGACCGGCGGGCTGGCGGCCGAGAAGAACGCCAAGATCATCCCGCACGTCGCGCACACCGTCGAGGTCACGGGCGAGGTCACCGAGGCCGACGGCAAGATGATGATTGCGGCCGACAGCCTGAAGATGATTTCGAAGTAGCGCGACCGACAACGTTCGACCCGAGGCCCCGGTTTGCGCCGGGGCCTTTTTCGGTTGACTTGTATTAATGAACTAGCTACAATAGAGCACATGGCTGGCGCTGCGCATCGTCTCCATCGACGCCCGGGATCTGACGCCGATCTACGCGCAGCTCGATCGCGGCCTGCGCGCGGCGATTGCCACCGGCCGCCTGCGCGCCGGCGATCAGCTGCCGACCGTGCGGCCAGCTGGCCGTCGAGCTCCAGGTCAACGCCGAACACGGTCGCGCGCGTCTACGCCGAGCTCGAGCGCGACGGCGTCATCGAGACGCGGCGCGGCGTCGGATCGTTCGTCAGCGCGACGCCGGCGCCGGCGCGATCGGCAGGGGAGCACACGAAGCGGTTGCGCGCGTTCGTGACGCGGATGCTGCCGACGCGGCTGCGGCAGGCTTCTGCGCGACGAGCTGGTCGGCGAGCTCGACGCGCGCGAGAAGCGCGGTTCGTTCAGGCGATGAAGTGCGCAGGCGATCACGCCGCGCCGAAAGGAGCACGCCGATGGTCCCCGGGTTCATTCGTCGCGGCGGTGAACCGACTTCACCATCTCGCGCCCGCGCCTCAACATCGTCGCGATCGCGATCCTGCTCGGGTCAGTCGCGCCGGCGCCGCTGGCGTCGGTGACGATGGACTACGCCGCGTGCCGGTCGGTCGCGCTGCGCTCGCTCGGCCTGGTGCTGATGCAGTCGCCGAAGGTCGCGCAGCAGTGGGAGCGCGCGTGGTCCTGCGGCTCGGACGCTTCATCGGCCTGCAGGGGCCCGGGCCTGTTCTGGATCATCCCGTTCGTCGACGCGGTGTCGTCCTGGATCGATCAGCGGACGATCACGACGAGCTTCGCCGCCGAGCAGACGCTGACCTCCGACACGGTGCCCGGTGAACGTCGACGCCGTGCTGTTCTGGATGGTGCACGACGCGCAGAAGGCGGCGCTCGAAGTGCAGGACTACGCAGCAGGCGGTGAGCTGGGCGGCGCAGACGGCGCTGCGCGACATCATCGGCCGCACGGCGCTCACCGAGCTTGCTGCGCGGCCGCGAGCGGATCGAAGACAGAGCTGCAGCAGCTCGATCGACGCGCGCTCGAACCCCTGGGGCATCACCGTGCAGTCGGTCGAGATGCGCGACGTGGTCATCCCGGCGCGCTGCAGGACGCGATGTCGCGCGAGGCGCAGGCGGCGCGCGAGAAGGCAGGCGCGCATCATCCTCGGCGAGGCCGAGATGGAGATCGCGCACTCGTTCGAGGAGGCGGCCAAGTCGTATCAGAACAACCCGACGGCGCTGCACCTGCGCGCGATGAACATGCTCTACGAAGGGTTGAAGGAGAAGGGCGCGCTGATGCTGATCCCGAGCAGCGCCGTCGAATCGATGGGCATGGGCGGGCTGATGGGCGCCGCGGCGCTGCAGCAGCAGCAGCTGACCGGCGGCGCGAGCGGGGACGGCAAGAAGGTCGAATAGGGACTGGAATCGAGGAGGTGAGGTCATGGCCACACTGCACACCGTCGATCGCCAGGCGCAACTCATTCGCCTGATTCTGATGATTCTTGGCGCGGCCCCGGCGATGGTTGGCTGGGTGCGATGGGGGATGGGCCTGTAGGAGCGTCGCGCCAGCGGCGCGCCTGGAGAGTGGCGTGGTATCCTGATGTCATGCGATCAACCATTGACAGGGCAGGCCGCGTGGTCATCCCGGCGTCGATCCGGGAGCGCGCAGGGCTGACGCCCGGTTCGGAGCTCGAGATCACCGAGGACGAACTGGGCATCCGGCTGCAGCGCGTCGCGCCCGGCCCGAAGCTGGTGAGGGTCGGCCGCCGGCTGGTGGCGCGGCCGACGCGTCGCCCATCGCGATCGCCCGGTCGTCGACATCGAGGCCGCTCATCGAAGACGAGCGCAACCGCTGGCCGTGAGCGTCTTCCTCGACACCAGCGTGCTGCTGGCCGGGCTGGTCGACTTCGGCCCGCAGAGCGCCCCGCGCAGTCGCTGCTGCACGCCGTCGCCGAGAAGCGCGATCGACGCGACCCGCGACCGCGTGGCACTGCTGTCTCGAGTTCTTTTCGGTCGCGACGCGCCTGCCGGCCGAATATCGCGTCGCGCGCCGGCCGACGCCGTCGTCGCTGCTGCAGGAGGAAGTCTTTGCGCGGATGGCCGTCGCACGACCTGCCGGCGGGCGACCGTCTGCCGATGCTGCGCGCCGCGGCGCGCGACGACGATCGCCGGCGGCCGCATCTACGACGCGCACATCGCCGAAGTCGCGCGCTCGGTCGGGCGCCACCGGTCGTCGTCACCGACAACCGCCGGCACTTCCTGACCGCGCTCCGCTACGGCATGCGCGTCGAGACGCCGACCGAGTTCCTCGCCGGCCTCAAGAAGAAACCGCGCTGATGGCGTCAGGACATCCGTTCCACATTGGCGCCATGACATAGGTGACAGTTGCGGCTAGCGTGTCTCCGGTGGAGGGACACGATGCCGTGGCTGGAGACCGACGTGGTGGACCAACGAGCGCGGTTTGTGCTGGCGCTGGAGCGGCCCGGCGCCAAGATGGCGCGCGTGTGTCGCACATTTGGGATTAGTCGCACGACTGGCTATCGGTGGCGGGGTCGCCACGCGGCCGCGCATTCGGTGGCGGCGCTACGCGACGCCTCGCGGCGGCCGCATCGGAGTCCGCGGCGGACGACCAAGGCGCGGACGGCGCGGGTGGTGACGTTGCGGGAGGCCTTCGGCTGGGGCGGCGACAAGCTCGCCCCTTGCTGGACGCCGAAGGGATCCGCCTGGCCCCGCGGACGATCGATCGCATCATTCAGCGCGAAGGGTTGACCCGCCGCGATGTCGCGCCGGCCCCGGCCGTGACCCGGTTCGAACGAAGCGCAGCGAATGAGCTGTGGCAGATGGATGCCAAAGGCCACTACCCGCTGCGGCCGGACGGGCAATGTCATCCGCTGAGCATCCTCGACGATCACAGTCGCTTCGCGGTGGGCCTGGTCGCGTTGCCGGCGCTCGAGACCGGCGGCGTGCGGCGGGCGCTGACGGCCTGCTTTGAACAGTATGGCGTGCCGGCGGCGATGCTGATGGACCACGGCGTGCCGTGGTGGAGCGCGACGAACGAGGGCGGCCTCACGCAGCTCAGCGTGTTCCTCCTGAAGCAGGACATCCGGTTGCTGTATGGCCGCGTCCGCCATCCGCAAACGCAGGGCAAGGTGGAGCGCTTCCATCGCACGCTCGGCGAACGCCTGCGGTGGTGGGGCGTCCCCACCGACCTGCGCGGGTTCGCCGAGGCGTTGGCGACGTTTCGGGCCGAGTAGCAACGAGGTGCGGCCGCATGAAGCGCTTGGCGATGCAGCCCCCGACGTCGCGCTTTGTCGCGAGTCCGCGCGCGTATCGCCGCCAGCCGCCGGCCTGGGAGTATCCGGCGGGCGACGAGGTGCGGCGCGTGAATCCGCAGGGCAGCGTGAGTACGGCACTCGGCGGTTCTTTGTGTCCGAGGCGTTGGCCGGGGAAGACGTCGCCTGCTGCGTCCTGCAAACGCCGCGTCCTCGTTACCTACCGCCAGATGTTGGTGCGCGAGCTCCATCTGGCGAGCGGGCACAGCGCGTCCCGTTGTGGCAACCGCTGTAATCAATGACGATCCGCCGCCTATGGAAGCTGCCGGAGCCGTGGACGCCCAGAACGCGCCCACCGCTCCTTGGAAAACGCACAGAACGCGTTTCCCACAGCTACCACAGGCCCTCAAAAAGTGTTACCTATGTCGTGGCGCCAAACCGTAACGGATGTCCTGACGCTGCAAGCACCCCGTGGTTCCGGCGCCGGACGCAGCAGGCCTGAAGGCTCCGCACTCACGCCAGTGTTTTCTGCCAGGAAGCGCTGAAGCGCGTGGAGCCGAGCTGGATCCCTGCGGCTGCGCTGACGCTTCGTCGTCGGCGTCCGCTTCACCACCGTGACCGTGATCTGCGACGGATACTGCTTCGAGTGATGGACCGCGTTGTGCGCGACCACGCCCTTCGCTTCGTCGTAGTTGTTGCCGCCGGTGTTGAGGTTGCGGTCGAAGCGCGGGAAGTTGCTGCTCGACACTTCGATGCGGCAGCCGGTGGCCGGCGGCGAAGTAGTTGCTCGTGGTCGAGCGGCTGCAGCGTCACCTTGTAGACCTTCCCTGATTCCATCCACGCCAGCGGCTTGTCGTAGCCGTCGCGATAGCGCATCCGCTGAATCGATTCGTCGAGGTTGTAGGCGCGGCCGTCGGGATAGACGTCGAGCACCTTGACCGTGAAGTCGGTGTCCTTCGCGTCGGACGAGACATAGCAGCGTCGGCGTGATCGGCCCGCTCACCTCGGTGCCTTCCTTGAAGGCGTCCGACGTGTAGACGAGGATGTCGTCGCGCGCTTCCATCCGCCGCTGGTCGAACGAGCCGGCCTGCACCGCGGTGCCCGGTGCAGCAGACGTTGCCGCCGTACGACAGCACCGGGTTCATCGGGTCGTAGGTGAACGCATCAGGCTTGTCGGCGCGTCGGGCGCAGCGGCGTCAGCGCGCCGTCGCCGTGAAGCGTGTTGGCGCTGGCCGGCGCTCGACAGATAGAACGTCGCGCGGCTGCGGCGCCCGGGCGGCGGCCACGTCTCCGCCGTCTGCCACTTGTTCGATCCCATCGTGTAGTAGGTGACCTTCGGCAGCGTATCGAGGCGCGTGCGCTGTTCGCCTTTCAGGAACCGGTCGAAGAACCCGTAGGTGACCTCGCTGTAGTCGAAGCGCGCGTCGCCCATGCTGCGCTCGCCGACGATGGTGTCGGCGGTGGCGCGCGGTGTAGGCGCAGTGCGCGACCGGCGCGACGATCGCCCACTGCTCGTTCGCGACCTCCGGCGACGCCGTCTTGCGCACGTGGTTGTAGAGCGCGAGGTTCGGGCCTGACCGACACGTCGTACCACGACATGAACCAGAGCCCGGGCACGTTCAGCTTCTGATCGTCGTGATAGAGGCCGCCGCGATACCACGCCGGGTCGTTCGGCGCGCGCTGGATCATCCGGCCGCCGGTTTCGACCGGCATCGCGCTCTCGAAGATGCCGCGCGGGCCGTCGACGTTCTTGATGATGTCCTGCACCGGCAGGTGCCACAGCGCCTGCGACCCAGTCGACCGGCGGCAGATGCTGCGGCCAGGTCGAACGACTTCGAGGCGCGAATCAGATCCTCGCGCGGCGTGTTCGCCGGAAACATCGGCCGCACCTGGTTCTGTTCGCCGTAGAGCCAGGCGATGAACGAGCATCTGCACGGCGCCGCCGCGGTACCAGTTGCCCTGCTCGTAGTAGGGGCCGACGCGTGCCGACGCCGGCGCCGAAGCCCTGGACGTTCATCGCCGCGTAGCCCGGATGCCCGAGCGCGGCGACGCCCATCTGATATTCCGCGGTCGACGAGCAGCCGGTCGTGCCGACCTTTGCCGTTCGACCACGGCTGCTTGGTCAGCCAGTCGACGGTGTTGAAGCCGTCGGTCTTCGAGCCGAGGATGTCGTAGTTGCCTTCGGAGAAGAAGTGCCCGCGCTCGTTCTGGACGACGTAGGCGTAGCCGCGCTGCACCGCGGTCGAGCACCGCCGTCATGTCGGCCGGCACGCCGTTGTGGACATCCCAGAAGTTGAAGTGTAGCGGCGTCCGCACCCAGATGACGGGCACCTTGCTCGCGCCGGCGTTCTTCGGCCGGTAGATGTCGGTGGCGAGCCGCACGCCGTCGGGCATCGCCATCATCACCTTGCGCTCGACGACGGCGATCGACTGGAGCTCGTTCTTCGACGTCGCATGCGCCGCTGCTTGTCGGCGGCGCTGCAGCGTGCCCTGCTGCGGCGCGGAGGATGGGCGGCGCGCGCGGCGGCGAGGTCAACAGCGACAGAGAAGCAACAGCTGAAAGAAGCCTTCAAAGTGGTCATTCTATGGTGCACAAGGTTTCACGGTTTCGGCTTCGCTATTTGTCGCAGTCGTTGCAGTAATGGCTCGGCGTCCAGGAAGATCCATATACATTGACTGCTTCTCCGGTATTCTCGTACTGGAAGTCGGCCAGCCTCGAACCCGGCCCTCGGGGAATGCGACCCGTCGATGCGCACCGACGATCGCTTCGCCTCACACATTCTTTGTTCCTTCGCCGCTCTTCATTCCATTGTATCGGCCGCAGATCGATCCGGATCGGTTCGAGCGTGAACTTTGGCGGAACGACTCGAGGCCTTCCGAACTGAACCAACTTATCCTGAACGCGATACCGACCTCAACAGGTCCCACGCGTGAGCCGAGAACGAGGCGTCAAGCAGGATCAATTTGATCTCGTGTGCCACTCGCGAACTGGTCGTGCGCGCTGTGAGTGAAACCAACCGACGTTGACATCCAACAGAACCTCGGCGTCTTTCCCCCTCCTTCAGGTTGCAGAGCGACAGTCGCGAGCCCCGGGCCATCATTTCCGTGGTTCCGACGGCAGTGGCGGCGCGTCCGTGGTCGCTTCTGCGCTCGGGAAAACACCAGATGGCGAGCGTCAGCCGGTGGACCCTTTGAAACGGGGGACTGCTCTCAGCTTTTCGAGCGCCCACCACGACACGGCCCGAGCCGGACACAGCGGCTGGAGACCACGAACAGCACACACATCGCCAGAACGAGTCCCAGACGTCTCATGAAGCGCTCCTCATTGGTCGAGCGGTGGCCGATCGATCGCGAGCCCTGCTTCTTCGGGCCATGTCACGATAGGAGATGCGTGAAAATGCTCGCTGGTGTCGAGCTGCCGGACCGTCTCCTGATGCTTGAGCAGAACTCCTGCTTCGCGGATCCTCGAGCGCCGGGCAGAACGCAGTGGACGTTGTCGGCATCCTCGCCGGTGATGCAGCAGCGGTGTCCCTTCCACTGGCGCACTCTGAACTCGCTGTGGAAAATCAGCCGATAGGCAGGTTGAGCGTCACCAGCGCGAGAATATCGGGTCGCCGCGCCGGCCACGACCAGTGCCGGCATTGATGTGTTGCCGCCTTCGCCGCCAGGCCGAGGCGACGGTCGCACGCCGCGCCGCCGGTCAGATCACGAGCCACTCGCACACGCTCCGATAGCGAAGCTGGTAGTCTGCGAGCGCCGGGGAGAACACTGCGAACTGCTCCAGCGGTGCGGTCGACACGCTGTTGGACGTGATGGCGTCGAGCACCGGCAGAAAGCTACTCAGACCGCGCCCAACAAGCACCGGATCGCCGAAATGCCACTCAGCCATGAGGCCAGGTGGACGTGTCGTTCAGCCGACGCGCTGGTGACCAGAGCCCTGCCGCGCGTGGTCAGCGTACGGTCCAGCCTGCGCGAACGGGGCGAAAAACTTCACTGAGCAGCAAACCGTATCAAAGCGCCGAGCGCGATCGCGATCGATCCGAGCGTGAACAGAATCAGGGTGACGAGTTGATCGCACCTGATGATCAACCAGTCCCACGGCGTGTCGGTCGCGAACTGGCGAACGCTCGAGCCACAGATTGAAGGCGCCCGAACTGATCGCCCCGAGCATCATCGCGCCAAACGCGGCACCGCAACTCGACAACGCGACGAACTTGATCGTCCGGCGAGGCCGGGCCGGGCGTCGGCGGGTGGTCCGCGCTCTGGAGCTCGCAGCATCGCGCCGGCGCTCGGAAAGCGGTCGTTCGGCGCAGGCGACAACGCGCGGCCTCAACCGTCCTGGATGAAATGGTCCGGCAGATCGGGCCGTGGTGTCCGGAGAGCGAGCGCCGGCTCCGAGCCATGTGCGCGTCACTGATTTGTGCGAACGATTGTCCCCACACCGGATACTCGCCGGTGACGAGATGGAACAGCAGCACACCGAGGCTGTGGAGATCGCTGCAGTGACGAGGCCGCCTGCCGCGCGAACAGCTCCGGCGCCATGGACAGCGTGCGTGCCGGCAACGCGGACCTCACCCGGGAACTTCCGGCCGAGGCCTCCGGTCCCGGCACCGAAGTCCAGCATGACGATGCGGCCCCCGGCCTCGCGCATCACGTTTCGCCGCCTGATGTCGCGATGAATGAGGCCCGGCTTGATGGACTGGCCGCGAGGGCGCGACACAGGCTCGCCGCGACGACCGTCGCCTCCTGCGCGCTCATCGGACCGTCGTCCCTGATGATGTGCAGCAGAGCGTCTGCCGCGCACGAAGTCCATCCAGATGCCGACCTCGCCGTTGATCTCGAGGGCGCCGTGCACGTGATGACGTTCTCGTGCCGCACTCGAGCCAGCAACTGACCTTCGCGGATCGATCGCTGCCGCCGGTGAGCGGGGACTATCGGCCGACAACCGCACGCGCGCTTCAGCGCGACGCGTGGGTCGAGCGTCGGGATCGATCGCGCGATACACCGTGCCGAAGCGAGCCGGAGCCGACAGCGATCCAGCACGATCAGCGGCGCCCCACGGGGTTCCGCTCGTCGCCGGCGGTGACGGGCGAGCGACCGAGACGCCGTCGCCAGGACATCTCCGAAGGATGCAGCCGGACGGCGCCGACGCCGGCCCTGCCGATGCACCCCGGCGACTGCCGCGATGATCTGCAGCTCGCGCAGGTCGGAGGCCTGGTGCGCCGACTCCGTGGACGGATGACCAGTCGACGGCCACGCGGTCGGCGATGGCCTCGGCGACCGCGACGAGGCCCGGGCCGTCAGCGTCCACGGCGCATGGCTTCGCTGAGCCGCCCGATCGCCCGGACGACCGGCCATCCGTGCGGCAGCCGGGTGGGTTTTCCGAGCTGGATGGCGATTTCGTCGTCAGTCGAGGTCGAATTCCACGCGCAGCACGATACGATCGCGATCCTCGTCGCGCAGCGAGGCGAGCGCCGCCTCGTAGGGTCGTGCGCCGCCGGCGCCGATGGCGGCGTCGAGCGGGTTCGTGCCGGGCGCGCGGCCGCGTCTTTCGGAAGCTCGTCGCTGGATTGCCGGAGGTGCCGGCGGAACTGGTCGATGATCCGGTTGTTCACCGACTGGCGCAGCGAGGCTGAGAAGGGCCGCCTCCCGTGCGCGGATCTCTGACGCCGTTCCGAGAAATGCCGCTGGCGCGTTGATCACCTTGCCTCTCTGAACGATGCTTCACGCAGCGCCGTTCATGCTGCGGATGCCGATGCGGGCAGGCGGCCGCTGGCCCACCGCTGAAGCCGGGGCGGGCATCGGGCGAGCATGGCTCGTCAGAGCGCCTCGCCGATCGCCGAGCCCGCGCCCGGGCGCAACAGTGCCTCCAGGGACGACTCTGGATCGTCAGGCATCGCCGCGAGCCCGGCATCTGGCCCTCCAGGTTCGATGGACGATGGCGCCAGGATAATAAAGTCGCGCAGCGGCCGCACGCTGTCGAGCGATTACATGCGAATCACCCGCAAAGTGCGAACTGGCAAATCGACGCTGCCTGCCCAGACGCGAGGTCCAGGCGGGCAGGCCGCGCGGAGCCATCTGACTACACCTGGCGAGGAAAGGCGTGAGATCGTCCTGATGGGACCTACAGGAGAAAGCCGGCCTGACCTCGGGCACGCCGCAATGCTCCGGCATCGAGCCGGTCGACGGCCTGTTCGACGGAGTCGAAGGTATCGAAAACGGTCACCAAGCCGGGTGATGACCTGAAGGAGTCGTTGGTACTGCCTGGTGACCGACGGCCGAGCCGCATCTCGCCGCCGGCCACGGCGCATCGTGTTGTAACGTCATCGACCAGCGCGCCGAGGCCGCCACAATCGATGGAGCGGACGCGCGCGAGGTTGGCGGCGATGGTCCGCGTGCCCGAGCGGGCAGTGGCGGCGGATGGTGTCCTCCCATCGCACGCCGGCCGCCCTGCCACACCCGTAGAGAGGACCGCGCGAGGTCCAGCACCACGACGGCATCACGGACCTCGACGCTCGCTAGGATGGCTGCGGATGCTGAACGCTCTGCTTCAGTAGTCGATGGGTCACTCGCGCCTCACACTTCCCTTAACGCTTTGGCAGGTCCGCCGCGAACACGGCCGGTGAGCACGCGCCGCGCCGCCGTTCGTGGCGGCCGCGGCTGGCGCGCCCAGCGGTCGAGCAGCGACATCAGGAACTGGCGATGCGGAGAGGCGAGCGTCGTGTCGAGATAGGCCTGCGCGCGCGCTCGGCCGCGAGGTCGCCGGAGGCGGATCGCCGTGGGCCAGGCAGCACCCGGGTAGCGTTCGGGCGACAGCAGGAAGAGCAGCCGCGAGATGCGCCTCGATGGCGTCGATGCCCGTCCTCACGCGGTGCTTCGGCCCAGGAGCGGCGCGGGACGGCACGGCGCCGACGAGCATCGCCAGCCGCGGCGCTTTCAGCCGCCAGCAGCGCGGTCAGTGAGCATGCCGGTCGGCGCGGACGGGCGCGCGAGCGATGGTCGTGGCCGCATCGTGCGGCCAGCGTGCGCAGTGCGCACAGCCGGGTTCGCGGGATCGGGGTCGAGGATCCCACGCGTCACGACGCTGGCGCGGTGTGCGAGAACGGCTGGGCGAACGCCGGCCCGTTTTGTCGAGCCGGCGGCGGGGCGCGGGCGCTCGCGGATCGAGGCCGTCGAGCAACTGCGCCCGGTAGGCGCGGGCCGCGGCGCGTGCGGCCAACAGCCAGACCAGGAGGAGCGGGATCGTGACCACGCCAAGCGGCGACAACGCCGAGATGCCACACGGCCGCGGCCAGCAAGGCGAGCAGCGCCCCCGCGGCGTCGCCGCACCGGCAGACGATGGCGTCGATGAAGGTCTTGCCGTCGAAAGACATCAGCGCGCCGGCAGTGACGGCAGAGCAGCTTCCGTGGCGGCGCGCGGTCCACCGAAGTAGCGCAGCACCTGATCGCTGCCTTTCATGAACGCCGCCGCCGGCAGGGCGCCCGACCACGAGCGCACGGCCGCCGATCCGGCCGGCGATTGCCGCCGGTGCGATCGGCAGCGCCGGGCCGGGTCCGAAGCGCGCCAATCAGGCGCGGGGTGACGAGCAAGCTGCGTGGCCAGGGCGGCGAGTCCTGACGTAGAAGCTGAACGAGCCGGGCGCAGGCGCAGCGGGATGATCCGCGCGCGCCGCCATCGACTCGGCCTGGCGATCACCTTGAACTGTAGAGCCGGCGATCGTGGTGACGGCCGCGGAGACGAACGCGAGCACGCCGCCAGCGAGCGCAGATGCGGCGAACACGGCTTCGCACGGCTGAAGGCGCTGGCGCGCAGGCTGCGGCGCGGGCCCGGTACACCAGGGGGGCGCCTCCGTGGGCGGCCTGTCTCGCGCCCGCACGGCATGCCACCGCCGACGACCACCGATGCACAGGCCGCGGTCAGCAGGGCCGACGCGAGGAGGAGCGATGCGGCGCGCGAGACGCCGCGTGGCGAGCAGCCGGGGGGCGATCAGGCCGCCGCTCAATCCAGCCGCCGACTGCGCCGGCGCCGAGCCAGCGGCCGCATCTTGCCTGGCCTGTCGCAGGCTGAGCGCCTGTCCGGCCAGCACCGGAGGCGTGCGGGGCGACGATCGACGCCTGCACGCCAGACCCAGACTTACACCACCCACGCCGTCGCTTGCGGCTCCGAGCGTCGCGATGGCCGACCACAGCGCGGCCGTCACCGGCGGCCGGCGAGGACAGAGCAGCGCGAGCATCAGCACGCGTCTGACCGGCAGACGCACGCGCAGCCGCAGCTGCAGCTTCCCACCACCATCACGCGACCACGGCCACTCGTCGACGAGGTCGACGCCGGTCATCTGCAGGGGCGTGAAGTGGCCGAGAAAGATGGCGTCGCGCGCCGCCTTCCTGATCACGGCGCTGGCGACGGTCAGAAGAGATGCGTGAACAGAAGTGCGCCAGAGCGCCACGGTCGAGCAATACGTAACC
>ERZ1370068.8958-contig-7772_pt1 | contig 32007 bp, 57 predicted proteins | sample MGYA00561227_ERZ1370068 | MGnify/ENA primary metagenome ERZ1370068 (study PRJEB38410, sample SAMEA6850437) | metagenome | study: Metagenomic assessment of the ecological functions of the soil: analysis of the soil microbiota associated with the...
GCCCGCCGGCCCGCCCCCGGCGCTGATCGGCGGCGGCCTGAGGACGCACGCACGGTCTCGAGCCGCGTAACGCCGACGTCTGGCTCAAAGCGGGGCACGCGCGCAAGACCGCTGTCGATGACGACACGCACCTCCACGATGGTGATCGAGGTCTCGGCGATCGAGGTCGCCAGTACCACCCTTGCGCATGCCCTCGGGAGCCGGCCTCGAGGGCGAGATCCGCGCCTTATGTCCATCGCTCCGTATAGGGGCGCGAGCACGATGCTCGGGTCGCTGATGCGCCCTTCAGCTGCTCCTCGACGCGCCGGATCTCCCTGGCCCGGCACGAATGCCAGGATAGAGCCGGATCGGCCTGCAGAGCCTGCATCACCGCATGCGCCATTCTGGTCCTCGATGCGCGTGCTGGCGTCGGCCCAGGTAACGCGTCCCGACCTGGGAACGTGCGGCGATTCGCCACTGCCGGCGACGGTGGCTTGACCGAGAAGCTGGAGCGACCCGCGCCCCGTCCAAGGTTGCCGACATCGGCAGAATGCGCAGATCATCACCGCAGGCTGCCTTGGCAGTCGAGTGCGAGGGCAAGCCCCCAAGTCGGCATCGAGAGAACGCTCGTGGAACTCGTCGAAGCAGCACCGCGGCAATGCCGGAAAGCTCCGGATCATCGAGGATCATGCGGGTAAACACACCTTCCGTGACGACCTCGATACGCGTCCCGGCCCCGATTTCGAGACCATCCGCGCGCGCAATCCGATGTCCCCGACAGGCTCCGATAAGGAGTGCGCCATACTGCTCGGCGGCAGCTCGCGCGGCGATGCGGCGCGGCTCCAGCACCAAAATCTTGCGACCCTCCAGCCAAGACTCGTCCATCAAAGCAGGGGGTACGCGCGTCGATCTTGCCAGCGCCGCGGGCGGCGCGACGAGGACAGCCGATGCGCGTGCGGCCAGAGCCGTGACAGGCAACTCGCGCAGGATCGCATGTCAATCAGAGCTTCAGTGGCGCTGAAACCCCGTGGCGGCCACATTTCCAGTGTGACAGGAGCGTCGTCGCGGATCTGAGCGCTGCTTGCGGCAGCCAACATGGCAATGAGGCATATTTCGGGGAGGCGAGCTCCGGACAGGCGCAACCGGTTCACGACAGGACGCCGATCAGGGAAGCTAGGGTGAGCGATTTGTTGCGCGCTTTCGATCGTGGGATCGATGCTGGCGCCAGGTTGCGTTGCTGCAAACGACGGTGGGCCCGTTCTTGCCAGGGACACCTAGCCCCGCTCTGGGATTTCACGCGGCGGCAGCGCGTAAAGCCGGCAACGGCGACCGGCCCACCACGCGAGGACGACCGCTGCCGCCGGCGGGCTCGCGGACTCGCCAACAATCCACCGCATGCGGGCTCTCCAGTGCCGCGCACAGCATCGCGTAGTAGGCGACCGACAGCACCAGCGATCGCTCGTGGATCGCGGCGAACACGCGCGGGCTGTCGAGCACGGTGCGGTATTTGCTCACCAGATAGCCGATGCCGGCGCGCGGCGGTCAGCATCTCCGGACACCACCACGCCGATGATGGCGAGCGCGCCGCCGAGCCGCAGCCCCGCCAGCACGGTCGGGATCGAGGCCGGGATGATGACGCGGGTGATCTGCTGCGGCAGCGTCGCGCCCATGCTGCGCGCGGCGATCAGGAGATTGCTGGTCGATGGTGCTGGATGCCGGCCGCGGTCGACAGCATCACCGGGAAGAAGCCGTAGACGCCGGCAAACGCGATCTTGGATTCCGGAGCCGATGCCGAACCAGGCGGTGAAGATCGGATAGAGGATCACGATCGGCACCGCGTAGAGGCTGGAGAACACCGGCAGCAGCAGGTTGCGCAGCAGCGTCGAGGCCGCCGACCAGCGCGCCAACCAGGATGCCGACGCCGCAGGCGATCAGCATCGCCAGCGCCACCTCGTAGAGCGTGACCAGCAGCGCGCCGGCATACTCGTCCCAGTTCTGCGACCAGCACGGTCAGCGTCTTCGACAGCGACGGCAGGAACAGCTCGGCCAGCAGGCCGGTCTGCGGCACCAGCTCCCACAGCACGAGGATGCAGCACCAGGATCAGGCGGCGGACGGTGGCGGGTGCGGGTCGTCGCATGGGTGCCTCACGTCGCCTTGCGGATCTGCTGCCAGATGCGGTCGCGCAGGCGCGCCGAACACGTCGGTCGCCATCATCTCGTAGGTGCGCGGCCGCGGCAGCGTGATGTCGATGCGGTCGATGATGCGCCCCGGCCGCGCCGACATGACGAGCACCTCGTCGGCCAGATAGACCGCCTCGGTCAGGCTGTGCGTGACGAACACCACGGTCTTGCCGGTCTGCGACCAGATGCGCAGCAGCTCGTGGCCCATGGTCATGCGCGTCTGCTCGTCGAGCGCGCGCGAACGGCTCGTCCATCAGCAGCACCGGGCGGGTCCTGCACCAGGCCGCGGGCGATCGACACGCGCTGCTTCATGCCGCCGGACAGCTCGTGCGGATAGCGCCCGCCGAAGCCCTGCAGGCCGACCAGGTTGAGCATGGCGTCGGCGCGCTGGCGCCGCTCCTCGCGCGGGGCGCGGCGGATGCTGAGCGGGAAACTCGATGTTGTCGAGCGCGGTGAGCCAGGGAAACAGGCTCGCCTCCTGGAACACGCACGCCGACGCGGTCGGGATCGGGCTCGGCGATCGGCCGGCCCGCGCACAGGATGGTGCCGGTGCTCTGGTGCCGCAGCCCCGCCATCATCATCAGCAGCGAGGTCTTGCCGCAGCCGCTCGGGCCCGACGATGACGACGAAGCGGCCCGGCGCCGACGGTGAGCGAGATGTCCTCCAGCGCCGGCACCTGCGCCCTCGCGACCCTGCATAGATGTGGCTAAGGCCTGCGACCTCGATGGCGGCGGCCTGCGGTCTGCGCGCGCAGCTCGCTTCACGTCCGCCACGTGCTGCATCGAGCCTCCAGCCAGCGCGCACGGTCTCGTTGAAGGCGATCGCCACCGTCGCCAGCAGGATCACGCCGGCGAACAGCTGCGGCATCTGGAAGTTCTCGCCCCAGCTGGCGATCAGGTGGCCGATGCCGGTGCGCGAGGCGTACATCTCGGCGATCATCACGCCGGTGAAGTTGAAGATCATGGAGATGCGCAGCGTCTCCAGCAGGAACGGCATCATGCTCGGCACGTAGACGCGCGATGAGCACCTGCGTCGCGCGTGGCGCCGTAGGAGCGCGCCACCAGCACGTGGTCGGCCTTGACCAGACTCGACCGCCGCCGCCGCGCTCATGATGACGATGAAGATGGTGGAGAAGGCGGCGTAGGCCACCTTCTGCTGGAAGCCGATGCCGAACACCAGGATGAACATCGGCAGGAAGATCGATTTCGGCACGCTGAACACGTAGAACAGCATCGGCTTGAAGATCTGCGCCGAAATAGTCGTGCTCGGCCGACCAGCACGCCGATGGCGGCGCCCGAGCGGCACGGCGATGATGAAGGCGACGATCACCTCGGCGGCGGTGACGGCGACGGCCTCGCTGCACCTGCGGCCGGCCGAGGATGCTGCGCCAGCATCGCCAGCACGTCCGACAGCGGCGGCAGCAGCAGCGGGTTGATCGACGCCGTGGCCGCGGCAGCACCTCCCACGCGCGCCGAGCACGCAGCGCCGAGCAAGGCAGGCGGATCGCGACCAGCAGCGCAGGGCTGGTGTCCTGCCTATTCAGCTCTGGCCGCATGAGCGGGGTGACCTCGGACGTCACTCCGTCGTCGGCACCGGCTTGAACTTCGTCGATGTAGATGTCCTCGCACCGGCGCCAGGTCGGTCATGCCGATCGAGCCGCGCCATGTCCAGCGCGCGCTACATCCAGTCCATCCGGCATCTCGCCGGTCGTCGACAGCTTCGACGAGGTTGCCGTCGAGCTCGGCCTCCGCGACCTGTTCGGGCGATCTCGTCGATCTCGGCGATCAGCTTGACGGCCGCGGCGCGGTTGGCGTCGGTCCTGCAGGAAGACAACGCGCGCCGAATAGAGGCGTTCAACGCCTTCTGCAGCAGCCTGCGGCTTGTCGTTGATGAACTTGTCGGTGGCGATCCACAGCCCGCGTCAGGTGCGGCGGCATCGCGGCGCCGAAGTCGATGATGGCTGCGCGCCTGCTTCTCGTGCATCACCTTGTAGGATGAGCGGCGAATAGAGCACGGTGCGCGTCGATGTTGCCCGTCAGCAGGTTCGGCACCAGCCCGCCGCCGCCGCCGAGCGGCACGCGCGTGAAGTCGACCTTGCGGTCCGGCCATGGTCCAGCGCGCGCAGCATGTCGGAGCGCCGAGCCGGCCGACGGTGATGCCGACCTTCTTGCCGGCGAGCTCCGACGACCTGCTTGATCGGCGAGTCCGGCTTCACCATCAGGTACCAGCCGTAGTAGCCGATGCGCGCCGTCGGCCACGACACCTGGTCTTGCACGCCCTTCTTGCAGGCCGCGCGGCGACGCTCGACGAGGAGTTGAGGACTGCAGGTCGGCGGCGCCCGCCGCCATCGCCTCGAAGCCTTCCGCGCCGCTGCGATAGATGGTGAGCTCCGCCTTGATGCCTTCCTTGTCGAACAGGCTCTGGCGCAGCGCCGTCTCGGCAGATGATGGTCGGATAGTAGGTCTTGGTCGGCACGCCGATGCGGATGGTGGTGCGCTGCACCTGAGCGCAGCGCGCGACGCGCGGCATGGCGACGGGCCGCGGCTCCCGCAACCACCGTTGCGAGCGGCGCAGCATAGTCGGGCTTGTCGGTGCTAAAGGGGTCCCACCCATCTATTCCTCCCACGTTGCTATAATGCGTTCGATGGCCAGGCTGGCCGAGCACTATCCGGCGCACACGTGACCACCCTAGATGGGCTCGCAGCGCGACAACAATGCAGACCTCGACGCGCAACACTGGCGACCGCCCGCCAATTTCTTTTTCTCGGGCGCGGCAATGAGGCGCTTCATCCGTCAACCCGCACAGTCACTCAGGGACCGCAGGGGCGAGCCGGCCCCTTGGCAGCACCAGGACTTCAGAGCCCTCTCGACCGCAGGCGGCCGCACGAGTCCGTTGGCCCTGCAAGCTGACGCGACACGTGGAACCCGTCCCAACCGTGGGTTCGCTCCCACCCGGGAGGGGCGAGACCACACCAGCTCGAGCAGCGGCTCTAGACTGGTCGCCGCGAAATCGGGCAGCGCGGCATCGATGGGCCGCAATCCCATGCGATTGTGCCAGAAACACCGGCATGCCGACTCTTTTCGCTCCTGGCACATCGGCCGCGAAGCCGCACACGAAGAGCGTTCGGGCTGGCATGGCGCCCGAGCAATTTCAGCACTGCGCGATAAGGCTCGGCCTCGGTTTGTAGAAGCCGACACTCTCGCCGTGACAACGGCCGCAAAACGTATCCCCGTGTGGCCAACGGCGCAGCGCCCAGCGTCATCGAACAGTTGGTGACCACACCCAGTGGTACCTTCTCCGCAGTGCTGTCAGCACCTCGCGGGTTTCGCCATGGCGGCAAGTCGTCCCAGCCCGCGAACAGGGCTTCCACACAGAATGGCTCGATGTCCGCTTGCGCCGCCGTCTTGCCGCACAATGTCAGCGTAGGGGCGATAGGGAACTCGGCCGCATACGCAGCGCGAGGTACTCACGCCGCCACCTGAGGCCGTCCTCGGCTGACCGGGCCGCGCGGTTCCAGAGGTCCACCGACTCGATAAGCGCGGTGAGCAGGTCGAAAGACAACTGCATCGTAGTTGCGCTCTGGTGGCATGAGTCGGAAGACCTCACGACGGGCGGTGGCCTTGGCGCCCATTGCAGAACCGCAGGCGGCGCGGCATCAGCCGTTCGTCACGCTTTGCGCGATACCGCCAACGCGCGTAGGTGTCCGTGAGTATGGAAGCTGGCCAAAGGCCGCCCCCAAGGAACAATTGGCCGATCCGCTTATCGGCGAAAATCGCGGGTGCGGTGCCAGCGATACGCGCGCGGCCGAACCCGAGGACCAGGCCGTAGTCGGAGTTTTCCAGCGCGCGCTTGGCGTTCTGCTCGATCATGCAGGATCGTGATGCCGCGGTCGCGCAGTCTTGCAGAGTCTGAAACAGATCGGCTGACGAGAATGTGGCGACAAACCGATCGAGGGCTCGTCTCATCAGCATGAGTTTGGGTTCGAGGACGAGGCCGCGCGCGATCTTCGAGCATCTTCAGCTCACCGCCCGAAAGCGTCGACGCTTGATGGTTCGCCTGCGCCGCAAAACGGGGAACCGCTCCATGCGCCACTTGCATGCGGCCAGCCAGATCGAACCCTTTTGGCGCAACAACCCCGCCAAATTCAAGATTATGCTTCACCGACAATTCGGGGAAAATGTTGCGGCCCTTGCGGGACATGGGAAATGCCACGCGCGATCAGGTCGCGCGGCATCAGACTGGTGATCTGCGGCGCCGTCAGAAATGGATGCTGCCGAGCCTGAGCGCAGCATGCTCGAAGATGGTCTTGAATGGGCAGTCGACTTGCCGGCGCCGTTGGGGCCGATCACAGTCGGTGATGGCGTTCGCGCTTACCTCGAACGTCGTGCCATGCAAGATCGTCATCTTGCCGTAGCCGGCCACCACGCTGGTCAAGTCCTGAGGATCGCGTCAGTGGCCAAGATACGCCTCGATCACTTTGGGGCTCGTCGCATCGGTGGCCGGATCGCCTTCAGCGATCAGCCGCCTTCCGCGCTACGCACCGAGGATGCGCGTGCACAACGCCATGACGAATTCCATGTTGTGCTCGATCACGACGAAGCGTCGCTCCTCCTCCGCGTTCATTGCCTTCGAGGCGGTCGCGCAGGCCTCCTGCAGCATCGTCAGGTTAACGCCGCCGGCCGGCTCGTCGAGCAGCACGCAGGCGGGGCCCGGGCCATGAACGCCATCGCCGCATCGAGCAATTTCTGCTGGCGTAGGACAGGCCGCTGGCTTTTCATCGGCGAGATGCCCAAGTCGGAAGAACTCGATCATGCTTTCTCGCGGCGCCGTGAGATCCCCGCGTCGCGCGCGTCCGAACAGGCGCTTCAACATCGTGCCCTTGATGTTCCTGTCCCGCCAGAATGAGGTTCTCGCGCACGGTGAGTTGCGGGAAGACTCGCAGCAGCTGGAAGGTGCGGCTGACGCCAAGCTTGTTGAGATCGCGCGGGGCGCATGCCCGCTCACCCTCGCCCGCTAGATGCACATCGCCCGCCGTAGGCCGAAGCTGGCTGAGGATGCAGTTGAACAACGCGGACTTTGCCGCTGCCGTTCGGCCTCGATGATGCCGAGGATCTCGCCTTGCGCGCACGTCGGAAAGAAACATCATCGACTCCGCAACGATGCCGCCGGAACTGCTTCTGATGTTGCGCACCTCCATGACGGTCTTCATCGCGCCATCTCCGAAGCAGGCTCGGCTGCAGTTAGCGCGGCGGTGTCAGGCTCGTCCTGGTGGCATCGTGCGGTGGAGAAGATGCGGTCGAGCAGACAAGCAGCCCGGTCGGGCAAGAATCACCATCAGCGCAACGACCAGCACCGCATAGGCCATCAAGTAGAAGCCCTGAGCAACAGCGCAAACCACTCAGGCAGCAACACGGCGACGATGGCACCGAGAAACGGCCCAAAGAAATAGCCTGAGCCGCCGACGACCACCATGAGCAGCAGATTGAGTGACAGGGTGAGCGCGAAGGGCGTCGGATCGATGAACTGAACGAGCGGCGCATAGAGCGAGCCGGCAATGCCGCCGAGCTCCCGCCCCGATGGCAAACGCCATCAACGTATAGCGGCGGCAGGTATCGACGCCGAGCGAGAGCGCGCGGATCGGATTTTCGCGCACCGCCATGAAGGCACGCCCCCACGGCGACTGGATCAGCAGCCAGGTCATTGCCGAGATGAGCACCAGGTGCGCGAGCAGGAAGTAATACAGATTGTGCGGATGGTTCATCGACCAGCCGAGGACACTCGGCCGCGGCACGTTCATGATGCCGTAGATGCCATTGGTCAGCCATTCCTCGTTGCGGAAGACGAGGTAGATGAGCGTGCTTGAAGGCCAGCGTCACGAAGGCAAGATAATGGTGCTGCACCCGCAAAGCCGGATAACCGGAGCAACCAACCGACAATAAAACAAGCAAAGAACGCAAAGAAATAGGGTGGGCCAGAATGGCGCAGCCATGCGTCGTCAGCCACGCGGTGGAATATAGGAACCGATACCGACGAAGGCGGCCTGTGCGAGCGACACTGCCCTGCATAGCCAAGCGTCAGGTTCAGCCCGATGGCGGCGATCGACATCACCACCCAGGTCGACAGGGAATGAATATGCCATACGGCTTGAACAGCTGCGGGGGCGATCAACAGGAACACGCCGAACAGGACCAACGCGACAATCGCCGCGGGCTTCACCGGCTCATACGCCGTGCGTTCCTCGGGCGGCGGCTGAGCAGCCTTGTGGTCGGAAACAGTGATAATGACGATCAGAAGAGTACAGCGGCACGACGAGCCGGTACTGCGGTCGAGATATAAGCCGCCGTGAAGTTGTCGACCACGCCGAGCAGCAGGCCGCCGGCACCGTGCGCCGCGCACCTGATTGAACCCGCTAGATGATCGCGGGCGATGAAGGCATAGAGCCCGAGCAATTCGCCGTTGGTGAATTTCGCCAGATAAATCGAGTGATCAGCAGCGAGGCGACCATCACCAACGCTGCATTGGATCATGAAGGTGTAGAGGATCACCTCGCCTCGACCTGGACGCCGAGAAGCCGCGCCACGTTAAGTCTCTGCGCGGTCGCCTGCATCATGCGCCCGGTGCGATGCCGGACAGGAAAATCGTGAGAGGCAACGGCCGCGATGGAAATTCCCAGAACGATCAGGTCCTGCACCGCGATGCCGGCAACCGAGGAGATCGTGATGTTCGTTGCCGCCACCATCGGGGGAACGGCCGCTGTTCGTCGCCCCAGAATTCCTCGCACCGCTTCCTTCATGAAGATCGAAAGGCCTGATGGTGGCGATGACGATCGCGCAGCACGCGCACATGCGTGATCATCGGATCGATGATCAGCTTCCAGAATATGGCGCCGAGCGTGACCACCGAGACGGACCGCGGCGACAACCAATCGGCGAGCCGCAGAACGGCGTGCCGAAATAGCCCATCGCGATCAACACGAAGAAGGCCGGCAGCATGACGAATCTGCGCCTCTGCGCGCAATTGATGGTCTGGGAGGTCTGCCACGAAGAGTAAAGCCGACCGCAGTAAGCGCGCGTAGATGCCGCTGGTCGCCAAACCCGAGACAAGCAAACTGAATAAAGTCCGCTACGGTATGCCACTCCAGCAAGGCGCCATGGCGCTTGCCGCGCCAGCCTCTTTACTTGGTGCAAAAGCCAGCCAGTCACTGTGCCTGGCGAGTTTCGGCAGGATCTTGCGATCTTCCGCTTGCCGCCCACTCTACTGGCCAGAAGCTGATGCGGTTGATCTCGCCGGTGTCGTCCCAGCCGTTTCGATCCAGGATGTTCGGCTCGTCGGTCAGTGCGTGATCGTCGAGCGTGCATCGCGTCCCGCAACCCCTTCGACTTGCGCGCCGAGCCTTTCTGCCAGCTGAGCGTTTCACATGTCGATGGCGTAGACGCCGGTATAGCCCTCGATGCCGTTGTGATCGGAGACATAGTTGAAGCGGCTGCCTGAAACGCCCCTTGTACCCTGCACCGCCTTGATCGGAGCATCCGGAGGTCGCGCCGACATGGCCCCTGCGCGCCTTCCGGACGCATCGCCACCTAGCTCGATCGTCTAGGGCTAACAGCGTCGTCATCCGACGAACGGACCTTCAGGCCCTGCTTGGCTTCACGTAGCGATGCGCGCATTCTTCCTCCGCTGGAATAGATGAACTGCACGTCCGCGCTCGCGGCCTTGAGCTTCACCACGTCTGCGGCGAAATCAACCTGGCCAGGCCTCGGTCGAGATGTCGGCTGCAAGCGTGACGCCGACGGCGTCGAGTGCCTTCTCCGAAGCTGGTCGCGGCCGGCCCTGCCGAAGTCCGTTGCTGACCCAGATCAGCCCTGACCGTCTTCGGCCTTGAGGTTGTCGCGCGAATGTGCGCGCGGCATCTCTGGGCATGCCTGAGCCTGCTGGCCAAGTGAACGAGGTGCGGAAACAAGAACTTGTCCTCTAAGCGCGACTATATACGGCTGCCTCGCCGCCAATCAGGTGCGGCACCTCCTGCTGCTGCAGCATCTGCATCGTGACTTTCACGCATGCCCGAGAGCACTGGACCGAGCACGGCCGAAGACGTCGCCGTCGAGTGCCTTCTGCATCATGCGCGCGCGCGACGCTCGGCCGTTGCTCTGCGTGTCATAGAGCTGCAGATCGATTTTCTGCCGGCGATGCCGCCCTTGGCGTTGATCTCTTCGACCGCGAGAACAATTCCGTCACGGAAGTTGCCGCCGGACACAGCAAGCTGCCCGGAAATCTCGCCGACATAGGCGAGCTCTCACGTCCTGCGCCGAAGCCGCGCCCGGTGCCAGCATCATGGCCGACAAAAAACAATCCAAACCCCAGCCGTCTCATCGAGTCCTCCTTTGCGATACGCGCCGTTCGCAGCGTCGCTTTTAGTCAGTATGCTGGCGTGCCCGATCGTGCCTACGGCTCGACCGGCCTCCTCGATCATGGACTTGATGGCCCCGGCATGCCAAGCTCCAGCTGGGCTCCGCAGCTGTCCGAGCCGAGCGTGTCGCTGGGCGTGATGCCGGTCACGCGCGCGTAGCAGCGCTGGCTAAGCAGATCCGGCGGATGGCGCTTAGCGGGATCCAACCTCCGCCCAGACGCGGGGGGCCGTTAAAACCGGGCCGCGGACGGCATACCGGCCGGGTGTGCGCGAGCTCAGGTTTGCTCGCGACCTCGGGCAGAATTTTCGCTTCTCGATACTGCTGCACAATCGCCATGAACCGGCGCTCGCTGTCGTCCCAATCGTGGAAGCCGAAGTCGCGGAGCCTTGTTGGTGCTCAAGATCTCTCGTCCCACCAGCGGATCAAGGTTGCATCCGCGAACGCCCAGTTGGCCGCACAGCCGTCAGCGGCTGATCAATGAGGCCATGCCGCTTAACGATGCGATGCCAAATGCCCTCCCACTTCCGGCATCCACCTCGGCCAGCACCACGGGGCGCATCGTTCCGCAGCGGGATGCCGAAGGCATCAAGCCAGCTGAGGCCAAAGCCGCGACCAGCGGAACACATCGCCCATTGGTGAGATTGAAGGCATTGTTGCGAGCCGGCTCGTGCGCATGCGTCGCCATCCAGGCCATGCCGCGTGCCAGCAGCGTGGTCGTCGTCACCTGAACCAGGCTCCGTAGGAGCCCTCGGCCGCGGGAAAATCGAGCGGAATGCCCATCTCGCGGCATAGCGCGGCGTACGCCCCGGAGCGTGCTGACGAGATTGCGTGGGTTGTCCGGCGAGAAATGCAGCAGCGTATTGGGTCTTGCCGCCGACCAGCTCCACTGCGGATCCTTCGACCTCGAACGCAGCAAATCCTCCTGATCATAGTAGAAATTCTGGCGTCACGGTGCGCGGGTCGTCCTCGCGCGCAGGGTTTGGAAACGGACCGACATGCACGCCGTAATACTTGCCGCCTTGCACGAGATTGACGTGTGTGAGGTGCTTCGAAGCGGCAGCCGCGGCGTCGATAACGTTGCCCAGAATGGCGAGGTTACTCTCGATGCTTTCGCGACCGCGATCATCGTGGGGCGCGCGTCCGCAAAAGAAGATGTGCGTGATATCTGCGTGCTCGGCGATTGCCGCCCGGGAGGCCGCGGCGTTCATCAGGTCGGTATGAATGTACTGTACGCCTTTGATTGGACGCATCGGGGCTTGCGGCATACGCCGAGCACGCGCCAGTCCCGCTCAGACGCAAGGTGGCTTGCCAGCGCTCCGCCTATGGCGCCGGTTGCGCCGGCTATCAATGCTGTCCATCGCGGCATGGCATCTTTCCATGAGGTCAATAGAAGTGTCTGCGGGGTCTATGCTGGGAATTCTAATCAGGCTGCCGCGCGGTTCTCAATCCATGATCTCTGCACGGCTGCCCTTGCGAGGCATGCTTTGCGGTCCTCATCGTCGATCTGGGTGGGATCAGTGTCGAATACCACGCGCTGCTCGCCTGAAAGGGCGACGAAGCGCTTGCCGCGCGCACGACCGATCAGCGTCGAGCCCGCCTTCTGCGCAAGCTCGACACCCCAGGCCGTGAAGCCCGGAACGCGACACCAGAACGGGAATGCGCATCTTGACGGTCTTGATCACCATCTCTGAGGTGAGGCGGCCGGTGGTGTAGAAGATCTTGTCCGTCGGGCGCGATGCCGTTGAGGAACATGTAGCCGGCGATCTTGTCCACCGCGTTGTGGCGGCCGACGTCCTCCATGTAGAGCAGCGGCTCGTCCTCGCGGGCCAGGACGCAGCCGTGGATGGCGCCGGCCTTGAGGTAGAGGCTGGGCGCGGTGTTGATCTTCTTGGTCAGCTGATAGAGCCAGGAGGTATGCATGCGCGGCGCTCGGGATCGAGGCGCGACCTTGTCGAACTCCTCCATCAGGTCGCCGAACACAGTGCCCTGGGCGCAGCCCGAGGTCTGGGTCTTCTTCTTCAGCTTGTCCTCGAAATCGGTCTGCCGGCGCGTGCGCACCACGACGGTCGCGATGTCCTCGTCGTAATCGATGGCCGTGATCTCGTCGTCGGCGCTGCAGCATGTTCTGGTTAAGCAGGTAGCCGACGGCCAGCAGGTCAGGGCGGTCGCCGATCGTCATCATCGTCACGATCTCGCGCGCGTTCAGGAACAGGGTCAGCGGCCGCTCGGTGACGACGGCCGTCTCCGACGGCCCGGCCATCCTGATCGGTGCCCGGCACGACCACCGACAGGCGTGGATCGTCGGGATCAGGACGAACATGAAATTCTTTCATGGTCAGGGGTTCCTTGCCGTAAGAGTGTGTCGCGCATTCCAGGCAACAGCGACTACTGGCCTCACGCAAACGCGCAACGCGGTGGCGTTGAGCGGGGGGCTCTTAGCTACTATGTTATACTGGTGCTTCTGCAGGAGGCCAAAGGGTCCTCGCGGCCGCGCGCAGACCGGCGGTGCTGGCGCATTCACTCCGGGCCGAAGGACAGTATGTGGCTTCCATCGGCTCTCCCCGGCAATGGTCACCGCTACCATGACAAAGAAGCTCATCGACGACTGCTTCGTACCTGGCCAGCCGCGCTTGCGGCACGCGGAAGCCCTTGCGATCCTGAAGCAGCGTATCGCTCCGGTCGTGGCCCTCGAGCGAGGGTGGAACTCGCGAATGCCGCCGGTCGCATCCTCGCGCAATCCAGTAGTCGCGGCTCCGGCCAGTACCGGCGCACACCAATTCCGCGGTTGACGGGTTTTCCTTCGCTGCCGTGGACTACGATCAGTGAGAACGGATGCGAGCTCCCAGTGTCCGGCCGGGCGGCGCCGGGCATGCCTTGAACACCACGCCAATGTCCGCAACCGCGGTCCGCATTTTCACCGGGGCCGTGCTGCCGCAGCTACACGATACGGTTGTCATGCAGGAGGATGTCGTCGTTGACACCACGGATGGGCGGGCAACCGTCGCCATTCCCGCGGGTCTGCGACCCGGCGCGAACGTCAGGAAGGCCGGCGAGGACGTGGCCGCAGGCTCAACAGTCCTGAGGCCGGAGCGGTCTTGCGCCCCCAGGATCTGGCGGCGCTGGCTGCGCTCGGCGTCGCTGAAGTCGACTGCTTCGCGCGGCTGCGGGTGGCCATCGTCTCCACGGGCGACGAGGTCGTGCGTCCAGGCGCTGCTACTCGCCGAAGGCCAGGTCTACGACGCCAACGCTCCAATCGCTGGCATCGCTGGTCACCAGCGCGGGTGCCGTCGCCACCGACCTCGGCGTCCTGCCTGATGACCTGTCGCAGGTAAAGCGCATCTCGCCGACGCCGCGAGAAAGTTCGACGTGATCATCACCAGCGGCGGCGCCAGCCGGGGACGAGGATCACCTGGTTGCGGCCCTCGACGCGCTCGGCAAGCGGCACTCTGTGGCAGTTGGCCATCAAGCCGGGGCGGCCGATGTCGTTCCGGACAAATCGGCGACTGCGTCGTGCTCGGCTTGCCAGGCAATCCGGTGGCGGTGTTGGTGTGCTTCTGCTCTACGCCTGGCCTCTACTGCGGCGCATGGGAGGTGGGGATTGGCGCGAGCCTCGCCGCTTCCCCACTGCCGGCTCTGTTTGCCTTTCCCAGTCGGAAGGTCGGCCGCCGGGAATTCTGGCGCGGCTTGCTAAAGAGACCCCAACAGGCTTGGCGGTAGATAAGTTCGCGCGCGATGGCTCCGGGCTGATTTCCGGGCTCAGGGAGGCCGATGGCCTGATCGACATCCCGGAGGACGTGGTCGAGGTCAAGGCGGGCGACCAGGTGGCATTCATCCCTTTTTCCGAGTTCGGCATCACACGCTGAGAATTACGCGCCATCGGCCTCGTCCGTGACTGGTCCGAGATAATGGCATATGGTATGCCAGCTTCGCGTGACGCTTGTCGCGCCATCTCGACACTCCTCGACCTCAAGGCTCCATGAACGTCTCATCCAAAATTGCCAATGGTCGCGGCGGCGGTCGCTCGATCCATCCCGGATCAGGGCGGCGGAAGGCGCCCTATTCCTAAAGGGGCGGGTGCTGCAGCAGGCCGAATTGGCTGCCGTTCAAGCTATCCTTGGCGAGGGTCCCTTCGAGCGCGCTCTGCTGATCGAATATCTGCATCGCATCCAGGACCAGGAAGGCTGCCTGCCGGCAAAGCCATCTGCATGCGCTGGCGGAGGTGCTCAAGCTTCCCATGGCCGAAGTCTACGAGGTCGCGACCGTTCTACGCCCACTTCGATGTGGTGGCGGACGGGAGACAAGGCCCGCGCCGGTTACGGTTCGCGTTTGCGACAGCTTGAGCTGCATGTTGGCAGGCGCCGAGCAGCTGCTCGCGGCGCTGGAGCAGGACAACGGGCCGGGCGTGAGAGTGGTGCGCGCGCCGTGCATCGGCTCGTGCCACACCGCGCCCGCGGCCGAGGTGGGTCATCACCACGTCGACCATGCGACGCCGGCGAAGGTGAAGGACCTCGCGCTCGGGCGCCATGTGCATGCGGAGATTCCGGCCTACCAGGATTTTGACGCATACGTGAAAGCCGGCGGCATGCAGATGCTGCGCGCCTGTCTGTCGGGCGCGCGCAAGGTCGAGGATGTGATCGCCGCGTTGTCCGACGGCGGCTTGCGCGGCCTCGGCGGCGCCGGCTTTCCGACAGGACGCAAATGGAGCCTGGTGCGCGCGGAGAAGGGCCGCGCCTGATGGCGGTCAACGGCGATGAAGGCGAGCCCGGCACCTTCAAGGACCGCATCTACCTCGAGAAGCGAGCCGCACAAGTTCCTGGAGGGCATGCTGATCGCGGCATGGGCGGTGGAGGCCGAGCAGGTCTTCATCTACATGCGCGACGAATACCCGGCTGTGCTGCAAATCCTGAAGAGCCGAGATCGCCGAAGCTCGAAGCCGCGGGCCTGACCAAGCACACCAAGGCTCAACATCCGGCGCGGCGCCGGCGCCTACATCTGCGGCGAAGAGAGCGCCATGATCGAGTCGATCGAGGGCAAGCGCGGGCTGCCGCGGCACCGGCCGCCCTACGTGGCGCAGGTCGGCATCTTCAACCGGCCGACGCTCGTCAACAACGTCGAGACGCTCTACTGGGTGCCGGCAATCCTCGAGAAGGGCGCGGCGTGGTTTGCCTCGCAAGGCAAGAACGGCGCCAAGGGCCTGCGCTCCTATTCCGTTTCGGGCCGCGTGAAGAAGCCGGGCGTGGTGCTCACAGCCGCAGGCTCGACCTGCAGGGAATTGATCGAGCTGTGTGGCGGCATGGCCGATGGCCATCACTTCAAGGGCTACCTGCCGGGCGGCGCTTCCGGCGGCATCCTGCCGGCCTACATGGCCGACCTGCCGCTCGATTTCGGCCAGCTCGAGAAGTACGGCTGCTTTGTCGGCAGCCATGCGGTCGTTATCCTGTCCCGACAAGGACGACATGAAGGCCGTGGCCGCTGAACCTGATGAAGTTCTTCGAGGACGAAAGCTGCGGCCAGTGCACGCCCTGCCGCAACGGCACGGAGAAGGCCGTCAAGCTTATGAGCGGCTGCGACCTGGGACAACAAGCTGCTGGCCGATCTGGCACAGGTAATGGGCGATGCTTCCATCTGCGGGCTGCGGTCAGGCGGCGCCCAATCCGTTGAAGTCGGTGTTCAAGTTCTTTCCGGAGGACCTGCGGTGAGTGGACTGCCAGGTACTGTCCTGACGGCTAACGACGTGGAATTCGGTTTCGTCGAGATCGAGCAGAAGAGCTGAGAGCCATGGCGACAAAGATCTCCTTCGAGCTGGATGGCAAGCCGGTCGAGGCCGAGCCGGGTGAAACCATCTGGCAGGTGGCGCAGCGGCACGGCACCAACATCCCGCACCTGTGCTGGCACCCCGCGCCCGGCTACCGCGCTGACGGCAACTGCCGCGCCTGCATGGTGGAGGTGGAAGGCGAGCGCGTGCTGGCCGCCTCCTGCCAGCGTAAGGCTGCCGCCGGCATGAAGGTGAAGACGGCGATCAGAGCGGGCCAAGAAGTCGCGCGAAATGGTGTTCGAGCTGCTGATGGCCGACCAGCCCGAGCGCGAGGAGAGCCACGATCCGGCATCCAAGTTCTGGAGCTGGGTCGATGCGATGGGCGTCACTGCCGACGCGGCCGCTATCCCGGGCGGCGACAAGCCGGTGGCCGACGTCACGCATTCCGCCATCTCCGTCAACCTCGACGCGCTGCATCAACTGCGGCCTGTGCGTGCGCGCCTGCCGCGAGGTGCAGATGAACGACGTGATCGGCATGGCCTATCGCGGCCACGGCGCCAAGGTCATCTTCGACTTCGACAAGGGCATGGGCGAGTCGACCTGCGTCGCTTGCGGCGAGTGCGTGCAGGTATGCCCGACCGGCGCGCTGATGGAGAAGAGCCTGCTCAACAACGCAGGCAAGCGCATCAACTACGAGACTAAGTCGGTCGACACGCTTGTGCCCCTATTGCGGCGTCGGCTGCCAGACCAAGGTGCACGTCAAGGACAACAAGATCCTCTATATCGACGGTCGCGACGGTCCCGCCAACAACAATCGGCTGTGCGTGAAGGGCCGCTTCGGCTTCGACTACATCCATCACCCCGACCGGCTGACCAAGCCGCTGATCCGCCGCGACGGCGTCGCCAAGAGACGCCAACATGCAGATCCGGCGCGAGGAGATCGGTCAAGTACTTCCGCGAGGCGACCTGGGAGGAGGCGCTGGCCAAGGCGGCCAGCGGCCTCAAGGCGATCCACACGCGCGAGGGCGGCAAGGCACTGGCCGGCTTCGGCTCGGCCAAGGGCTCCAACGAGGAAGCCTACCTGTTCCAGAAGCTGATCCGGCAGGGCTTCCACACCAACAACGTCGATCACTGCACCAGGCTGTGCCATGCCTCGTCGGTGGCGGCGTTGATGGAAGGCGTGAACTCCGGTGCCGTCACGCGCGCCGTTCACGGCGGCCAAGGATGCGGATTGCATCATCGTCATCGGCGCGCGGCCGGCGGAGAACCATCCGGTGGCGGCCACCTACCTCAAGAATGCGGCAGCGCGTGGCGCCAAGCTGATCGTGATGGATCCGCGTGGACAGAACCAGGGCATCGCCCGCTACGCCCATCCACGTCTGCAATTCAAGCCGGGCCGCGACGTCGCGCTGCTCAACGCCATGCTTTGCACCATCGTCGAAGAGGGCATGGTCGACATCCAGTACGTGCAGGCGCACACCGAGGGCTTTGAGGCGCTCAAAGCGAAGGTGAAGGATTTCACACCGGAGAAGATGGAGCCGGTGTGCGGCATCCCCGCCGCCACTATCCGCGAGGTGGCGCGCCTCTACGCCCGCTCGGAGCGCTCCATCATCTTCTGGGGCATGGGCATCTCCCAGCACACGCACGGCACAGACAACGCCCGCTGCCTGATCGCGCTGGCGCTGGTGACCGGCCAGGTCGGCCGGCCCGGTACGGGCCTGCATCCGCTGCGCGGACAGAACAACGTGCAGGGCGCCTCCGATGCGGGGCTGATCCCGATGGTATTCCCCGACTACAAGTCGGTGGAGGACCCGGCCATCCGCGGCATGTATGAGAAATTCTGGGGCACGACGCTGCCGCCCAAACGCGGCCTCACAGTGGTCGAAATCATGCACGCTATCCATGACGGCGTGATCAAGGGCATGTACATCATGGGTGAAAACCCGGCGATGTCCGATCCCGACGTGCAGCACGCACGCGAGGCGCTGGCCGAGCTCGAATGTCTCGTGGTGCAGGACATCTTCCTGACTGAGACCGCCTGGCATGCGGACGTGGTGCTGCCGGCCTCCGCGCACGCCGAGAAGTGGGGCACCTTCACCAACACCAATCGGCAGGTGCAGATCGCGCGGCCGGTAATCGATCCGCCTGGCGAGGCGCGCCAGGACTGGAAGTTGATCCAATCGCTGGCACAGGGCATCGGCTTGAAATGGGCCTACAAGGACGTGTCAGAGGTCTACACCGAGATGGCCGAGGTGATGCCTTCGCTCACGAACATCACCTGGGAGCGGCTGGTGCGCGAGGACGCCGTCACCTATCCGTGCGACGCACCCGACAAGCCCGGCAACGAGATCATCTTCGAACAGTCGTTCCCGACCAAATCGGGGCGCGCCAAAATCGTGCCGGCCGACCTGCTGCCGCCCGACGAACTGCCTGATGAGCAGTACCCGATGGTACTGACCACGGGACGTCTGCTGGAGCACTGGCACACCGGCTCCATGACGCGGCGTGCCTCCAACCTTGATGCGCTGGAGCCGGAGGCGATCGCCGGCCTCAACCCGCGGGAGATGGATAAGCTCGGCATCGCGCCCGGCGGCTTGATCAAGGTCTCGACGCGGCGCGGCGAGGTGACCTTGAAGGCGCGCGCCGACCGCGACGTGGCGGAGGGGATGGTATTCATCGCGTTTTGTTTCGCGGAAGCTGCCGCCAATCTGCTTACCAACCCGCAGCTCGACCCCACGGGCAAGATCCCCGAGTTCAAGTTCTGTGCCTGCAAGGTTGAGCGGGCGGAGTTGCTGGTTGCGGCGGAGTGAATGACCGTTCGCGCTGGTCGAAGGGCATAACCGGATAGGTGGCGTGCCATGATCGCTATCTGACGCAGTGTTGCGCGAATACTCTCGACCGAAGGAATCGCAGTGGAGCGCATCCCATTCGACGAGCAAAGGCACTCTTTGCGGCTACTGCAAAGTATGCGCTGCCTTGGGCACAGACCGTTCTACGCTTACGAGCTCGACCGCGTCCTCACGTTCGCCAAGACCCTGAACAGACGTTGCCCCAAGCCTCGAGGCTGGGCTGAAGTTTGCCGCTTGCTTTCACAAGTGTGTGAGCCGCTCCCCTCGCCGCGCTATTCCCGTAACAACATACCGTCCCGCTGCGTATACAGTGCTACAGCGATGTCGGCTTGCCTGACAACGGGAGGATAGCCGGTGACGACGAGACGCCTGTTTCTGGTTGGCGGTGGCGCGGGCTTGGCGAGCCTGCATGACCGCACATCCGATACTCGCCGCCGAGACGTTCGAGATCGCCCGCACCGACGCCGAGTGGCGCAAGCTGCTTACCCCGGACCAATATGCTGTGCTACGCCAGGAGGGCACGGAGCGCCCCTTTGCGAGTCCGCTTCTGCATGAGAAGAGGCGTGGCTCATTTGCCTGCGCGGGATGCGACCTCGACCTCTTTTCCTCGACCACCAAGTTCGAGAGTGGGACTGGGTGGCCGAGCTTCTGGGCGCCGCTCGACAAAGCCGTGGCGACCACCAGCGACAGCCACGTACGGCATGGTGCGCACGGCCGTGCACTGCCGGCGCTGCGGCGGACACCTCGGGCACGTATTCGATGACGGCCCCAAGCCGACCGGGCTGCGCTATTGCATGAACGGCGTCGCCTTGGTTTTCAAACCCGTACAGGCCTGACGCGCGAGGTTTGCTGGTACCCATGCTGATCTTCGTACTTGCCTATCTCGGTGGCGTGCTGACCATCGTCAGCCCGTGCATCCTGCCGGTGCTGCCGTTTGTATTCGCGCGCGGCCGATCGGCCGTTCGTGCAGAGTGGCCTGCCCATGCTGATCGGCATGGCCGTGACCTTTGCCCTCGTCGCAACATTGGCCGCTGTGGCCGGCGGCTGGGCCGTCGAGGCCAACCAGTACGGCCGGCTGGCGGCCATGGCCGCTGCTCGCGTTGTTCGGCGTCGCGCTCCTGTTCCCGAGCCTTGCGACGCGCATGATGGAGCCGGTGGTCGGCTCTCGGTGGCAGGCTGTCTCACGCCAGCCAGGTCAACTCCGGAGCAAGGCTCGCCCGTTGTGTCTTCGTTCTTGCTCGGCGCGGCGACCGGCTTGCTGTGGGCGCCGTGCGCTGGCCCGTTGTTGGGTCTCATTCTGACGGGCGCCGCGCTGCAGGGCGCAAACGTGGGCACCACGCTGCTGCTGCTCGCCTATGCGCTCGGCGCCGCCACCTCGCTCGCCTTGGCCCTCGCCGTCGGCGGCAAGGTCTTCAGCTGCGATGAAGCGCTCCTTCGGGGCCGGGGAGTGGATCCGGCGCAGCCTCGGCGTTGCCGTCCTGGCCGCGGTGGCAGCCATTGCGCTCGGCTGGATACAGGCGTCCTGACCAGATTGTCTCTGGCGAGCACCGCCTCGCTGGAGCAGCGCCTGCTCGATCGGCTGCATCCCGAGGCCGGTGGCTGGCACCGATTCGTCGATCGATGATGACAGGCGGTCCCGCCATGATGTCCGGCTCCCAGGCCATGATGGCAAGCAGACAAGCCGCAGCGCAGAGAGGCGCTGAGCGTCGAGGGACCTGCGCCCGAATTCACCGGCATCACCGAGTGGTTGAACTCCGCGTCCGCTGACGATCGAGGCCCTTAAAGGCAAGGTCGTCCTGATCGACTTCTGGACCTATTCCTGCATCAACTGCCTGCGCGCCATTCCCTATGTTCAGCGCATGGGCCGACAAGTACAAGGACGCAGGGCCTGGTGGTCATCGGCGTGCACAGCCCGGAGTTCGCCTTCGAGAAGGACATCGGCAACGTGCAAGGCAGCAGTCGGCCGAGCTCGGCATCACCTATCCGGTGGCAATCGACAACGACTACGCGGTCTGGCGCGCCTTCAACAACCAGTACTGGCCGGCCCACTACTTCATCGATGCGCAGGGCCGCATCCGGCACCATCACTTCGGCGAGGGCGGCTACGACGAATCGGAGCGTGTGATCCAGGACCTCCTCGCCGAGGCGGGCAGACGCTAAAGCTGCGGGCGAGCTGGTTGCCATCAATGCGTCCGGCGTGCAGGCATCCTCGAACACGCAAGGAACGTGTTGTCGCCGGAGACCTACCTCGGCTACATGCGCGGCGAGAATCTCGTGTCACCGGGCGGCGTGGTAGAGGACAAGACCCACACCTACACGTCCCGGCGAACCGCGCCTCAACGAATGGGGCTGTCGGGCGAGCTGGACGGTCAATGCTGAGCATGCCGTGCTCGACGCAGGCGAGGGCGGCATCGTCGTACCGGTTCCACGCCCGCGACGTGCATCTCGTCCTGGGACCCGGGCCGGACGGCAAGCCGGTGCGCTTTCGCGTCACGATCGATGGCCTGCAGCCTGGCCAGAGCCAGCGGCATGGACGTCAACGCGCGATGGCGAAGGCATCGTGAGCGAACAGCGCCTCTACCAGCTCATCCGCCAGAGCGGCACAATCGGCGACCGCACTTTCGAGATCCGCTTCCTCGATCCGGGCGTCCGCGCCTATGCTTTCACCTTCGGATGAGATCGGAGCTGACCGATGCACATTCTCCGTTACGAGACCTCAGGCCCGAGACATATGCCGGTGCGGCGCTCCGGCCCTCTTTGCTGGTTGCGACACTGCCGCGATCGCCATGCGGCCGGCAGCAGCGGCTGAGCGAGGCGCGCGTGATCCCTGCGCCCACGCAGGATGAAACGGCTAGCAACGGAGGATGCCGCGCACGGTGGTGCTCGCCGGCGGGTGCTTCTGGGGCGTGCAGGGCGTCTTCCAGCACGTCAAGGGCGTCATCAACGCCGTCTCGGGCTATGCGGGCGGCGACATGGTGACGGCCGACTACGACAAGGTGTCGACCGGTGCAACCGGGCATGCGGAGTCGGTGCAGGTCACCTACGATCCCGAAGCAAATCAGCTACGGCAAAATCCTGCAGATCTTCTTTTCTGTCGCGCATGATCCGACACAGCTGAACCGGCAGGGCCCTGACGTGCGGCACTCAGTACCGCTCGGCGATTTTTCCGGCGAACCCCGAGCAGGCCCGACTCGCCAAGGCTTACATCGCCCAGCTCAACCAGGCGCGCGCCTTCGATGCCGCTATCGTCACGAAACTCGAGCCGGACACGCGCGTTCTATTCGGCGGAGGCCTATCACCAGGACTTCATGGTGCGGAACCCGACCTATCCCTACATCGTGTTCCACGACGCACTCAAAGCTGGCTGAGCTGAAAGCGCGCATCTTCCTGACGCTTATCGCTCGGATCCGAAGCTGGTGTCGGCGGCCCGGTCCTCCAACTGGGGCAGTCGCAAGCTTGTCCGGCTGGGAGCGCGCGCATATGTCAGAACCCAGGTCAGACGCCCAGAAGCCGGCTGGATTCGATCGAATTGCACATGCCCGAGGTCGAGGTTTACCGCAGGGCTTCAAGGAGGCGTGTTCGAAGCCTACAGAAAACGCTCCGGCATGGCACTCGCCAGCATCGTCGAGACAGCCAAACCAGACCGACATATTCATGGCGATCATCTTCAGCCTGATGCCGAAAGCGGCGCAGGCTAGGATCATGGCCGACCACGCGTGTTGCAGAGAGCCAAAACGAGTGCTGTCCGCTTCTGCAGACGATCGCGTCACAGAAACCGGGCGACTAGCCGGTTGTCTGCGCCGGGGCGGCGTCATGAACTTACCGCCCTCGGACCGCCCAGCTGTCGCTGTCGGCGGAGCGGGCGCCGTCAGGGCGACCGGTCAGGAAGGCCGCGCGGACATGCAGTCTTCCAGCCAGGTCCGCGATCGGCTATTGAACTATCCTACGACCCGACCGGTTGATTTCGGCATATCATCGAGGTTGACGGTCTTCACCTCCAGGAAAGGCGGCAATCCTTCCGTGCCGCCTTCGCGGCCGATGCCGGACTGTTTGAACCCGCCAAAGGCAATCGTGAAGTCCGTTCTGGAACCCGATTGTGTCCGAAACGGTTCCGGACCGCGAGCTGACGGGCCGTCGCATAGGCACGCTCGACGTCATTGGTGAACACAGACGCGTTCAGCCCATGAGATCGTGTCGTTGGCGATCTCGACCGCTGTTGGCTTCATTCTCGGCAGGGATCACCGATAGGACAGGACCGAAAATCTCCTCTCGCGCGATCGTCGAGTTGTTGTCGACATTGGCGAACACCGTGGGCTCGATGAAGTAGCCACGATTGAGGTGAGCCGGGCGTTTCGCCGCCTGGTCGCGAGCTTTGCGCTCCTCTCGGCTTTGCCCTTCTCGATGTAGCCTTCCACGCGATCGCGTTGGCGCGCCATGGCAGCGGGCCCATCTCGCAGGACGGATCGAACGGGTCGCCGACTTTCACCTTTCCAGAAGGATTCGCTGAGCGCCTCGACAAGGGCATCGTGGCGGTTCCGTGTGACGATCGATGCGCGTCAGCGGGGAACACACTTGTCCTGTAAGAAGTGGTCGCACTTGGCTGGAGATTGTCTTTGCAGCCGTGCCGACATCGTAATCATCCAGAATGACAGCGGCGGACTTGCCGCCCAGTTCGAGCGTGCAGCGGGCAATTCGTTCGCCACAGATCGATGCGATGCGGCGACCGGCAGCGGTCGACCCGGTGAAGGTGATCTTGTCCACATCGGGATGCCGGACGAGAAGCTCGGACACGGCTCGGTCGGCGGTCAGAATATTGAGGACGCCGGGAGGAAGGCCGATCTTCTCGCAGACCTCGGCTGCGATATAGAGCGGCACCCGGTGCTTCAGGGGAAGCGCTTCAGCACGATGGTGCAGCCAGCGAGCAGCGCCGGCGCGCACTTGTGCGCAATCAAGCCTGGCGGTCCGTTCCGGGAATGATGGCACCGACTACCCCGACCGGCTCGCGAACCAACAGGGCCGACGCCGCCGCCGCAGCTGGGGTACGTCGCTCTTGGAACGGGTACGTGTCGGCCAAGCCGGCATAGTAGTTGTAAGTGGCGCTGAGACCGGCCGTGCGGGTCTTCGCCGTGCTGTGAATCAGGCCGGACTCGGTCGTCCAGATCACGCAGCCCCTTCTTCGACGCGTTTGTCGAGTCTCGCTGGCTATCGCTCCGGAGGTAGAGTGGCCCGCTCAGCATGAGACATGCGCGGCCAGGGGCCGTGATCGAGATGCCTTGCGCGCCGCGGCGACTGGCGCGATCCACGTCAGCTTCCTGGGCCTCCGCCACTCTTGCGAACAATTCCTCAGTTGCTGAATTGATGACGTCGATCGTGGCTGAAGCTCGACGAGCTTGGTCCATTTGCCGTCGATAAAGAAAAGTTCGGGATTATTGATCGGGGCATTCATGTTCGTTCGTCTCCAAGCATCGTCACGTCGGGGTGGCTCGAAAACCAGCATTTTGCCGAACGTGCCAGCTCGTGCTCTCAGCGCCAAGCTGGATGTTTGCTTAGCGCGTCGCCAGAAATAGCGCAGCACAGGTAACATCGTCATCCAATCTCCTCCAGAGTTTGGCGACCGGTATCGTGCAGGGATACTGCCTCCCGACGAAGGGCCATGACAAACGATGTTAGGCCCGAGCTGCGCAATGGCAAGTATCGCTTGCCGAGGTGCCGTGCGACCCGCTTCACCACGGCAACGGCATTGTGACTGACGCAGTCGACCGGGAAGAACACGATGTCGGCCGTGGAAACGTGCTGACTCAGTAGTCCCGGCGCGATCTCCTATGCCGCCGTCGTGATGAAGAAACACCGCGCTCGAGCGCTCCGCCAGCATACGCAGCTGCGGCACATTGTGCGCACGGCCGCCAACGTAAAGGAGAGTAAGGCCGCCAAGATCAACCGCCTGATCGCCCCTCACGCTCCCTTTCAGCAGGCGGTGTTGCGAACGAAAGCTCAGCGACGTCGATCTCCTCCTGCAGATCGCGCTGGCGTTGCTTCTGCCACGAGCCGCTGCTTCCTTTCCATGTCAAGTTCGGCCACAAGCTGGTGCACACGCTTCGAGCCGTTCGCGACCTGCTGCTTCGAGTGCAAGGCGCCGCCGCAAGTTTCCGACGAGATGCACCGTCGCATCGCGTTCGGCGTCATCTGCCGGGAATGAGGGAGTGCTATCATCCTGTCGCGCGGAGACAATTGCTTTGCCAAGGGCCTCGTTCAGGTTGGCGATGGTGGCGTCGCGAATGACGACGGCATCGCGAAGCTGCTTCTGCTGGCGGGCCAGTTTTTCCTGCAAGGCTGCGTTTTCACCCTCCAGATCGCGCAGGCGGCGAATGTCGGCGCGGTTGGCTGCGCCAACCAGGTGGGACAGCATGTGCACTTCGCCGAAAGCGTGGCGAGCCAAATCCTCAGATACCTGGGGATGTGTCAGCACCGCCCAACACGCGCCGGGGATCTCCGCGCGCTGGACCGCTGCGGCCCAGAGCGGTGCGTAGCTCGTCGGTCGTCCGCGCCTTATTGAACTGGTTGACAATGAGCCGATGACGACGATCGAGGGCCTTCTGCAGCTGCTTGGATGCCTGGTCTCTTTTCTGGGCCAAGAGGAACCGCTCGACCATGCAACTCGTGATCGGATTCCTTCTCTGCCCCCGGCAATTGCATTTGATCAGGACATGTCGGAGTTCACTGGTCGTCAGACACGTGCCGATGATTGAGCAATGAAAGTTGCCGCTGAGTTCCCAGATCCGCCGACGTTTGGGCTCTGGCGGGAACAGCAGGCAGGGCGTGACGATCAAACAGCCGGAATTGCTGCGGCGCGCTGGCCGCGACGGCCGACAGCGACATCTGTGCGCGCAAGCCGGGCAATTTCGTTGACATGAAGCGCTATGCTCCACTCGAATATAGCGTTTGTCCAGGAAGAAACCGTGCGGATCCCGGCACTAAGAGGATCGGAGCCGCCCTAAGCGGCTGGCTGTGCCCGCCTTTGAGGGCAAAGCGGAGACATCGCTCTTGCAACATCGATGATGCCTGCTTCTGGCCCGAAGCGGACGTCGCGTTTGAAACAGACCTGCCGGATGCGTATGCAGATATGTGAATGCCGAGTGAAGGCAAATGTTAGTTTGCCATTCACTTCGATAATCCATGTCCGATCTTTAATTGCGACAAACGCGCATCGCCCAACGGAATTGGATCGCTCAAACGCTTATATGCAATGACGCCGGTAAGATCCGGAAAGGAACATCCCATGCGCACAAAATCCATCATGCTGGCCACCTCGGCGGCCGTTACCTTGCTTGCGCTTATCGCCACGCAGGGGCAGCGCCCAGGCCTACGAGTATCGGCGGTGGCATCACGAGAAACGGGCTGAGCACCGTGGCAATGAGCATCGCTTCTTTTGGTTCTTCCATCGCGACCGCGATCATGATCGCCGTTGACGAACCGTGGCGAGAGGTCGGGACCTCCTGGCCTCCCGCTGCTCGCTTTTGGAGTATGCGCCATGACGACAACTTGGACCGTAAGGGATAGGGCCGGCCATCGCCTGCCAGGCTACGATGGCCACTCAAGAGATGGAGGTTGGAAGGAAGCTGGTGCCTACTCATTACGATGCCTTCCGGCTCGAGGTGTCACCCTCGTATCGCGAGCTGTTCGAGCGGGCGGTCGCCCAAATTCTGCGACGCGAAGCCTGGGAGATCGTGCGTTGCGAACCCATGTCGCACCCAGTCGCCATTTGCTGTGGAGACACGCGAGCATGAGTGTCAGGCTTTGGTTCGGTGAGTACCCGCGAGCATTGCGCCCGTGCGCTGCGCGTCAGCGCGCCGCCTCACCACTTGGTAATAAAGCCGCCCTCAAACGGCATCTGATACTCGATCGCGAGTGTGCCCGACGCTTGACCCCGAACTGATTGCGCTGGACGATACCGTCGTCCAAGCGGTCCTGTGCGACCGCCTCGTAGACTTCGCGTGATACGCGCACGCCGAATATCGCGACGGTTTCGGTCTAATCTGGTTCACCATCTGGTCGAGCATCGTGCACGCCGGCATCATGGCGGCACAGTCCATCTCCGACGGACACGGGATAGGCCACCTCGTCGGCGATGTACCCGCATTGGTGCTGGTTGCCGGCATACTTTGGTTGCTTTCGCGCAGGACAGCGAAAGAGGACCGCTTGCGTCATAACAGCAGGGAGCGGGCTGCTAACCCGAGGTGGTCGGCGGCCGCCGACTTGAGCGCGCCCATACACTGGGATTTAGGATAAGAAAGCCGGAATAAGCCGCGCCGTAACCGTCGAGCTTGCTGTCCAGCACCGCATCGATAATGCCAAGAAATCCCACGCGAACAAACAAGGCCCGCCCCATACGCGCTGGGGCGAGCCCGAGAAATGCCACAAAAAAGAGATGCACCCCTTGATAGTTGATTCGCTATCAGCTGTCAGCTGTCGATGTCTTCGAGGTGCGGATCTGTCCAGCCTCGCGCATTCGATACCGCCGTCATTGCGGGACAAAGGCAACCTGCAGCTCGTGAGGCCGGCCAGGACATAGAAAAGGCATATTGCTCAGATCATATGCTCGTCATCCCGCTGCGTAGGCTTGCGATGCTGAGTGAGCGCAGTTGGGAGTGAGTTTCGAGCGCCCCCAGGTTCCTGCGGGGCGTTTTGCGTTTCAGCACAGCGAGATCATGAGCCTCTCACCGGTAGGAAGCCCGGCCTGGGAAACGATACGCGGCGTGCGGTTCTCGATGCTGCACGGGCCGACGCTGGTCACTGTCCTTGTTCACACAGGCCGCCTTCGCGAAATCGAGCACGTCAGGGTCAGGAGTGGGCGGGGATCTCGCATGCTTCGCCAAGCACCGTGACGCATTCGAGCGCGTTGCAGACATCAAACATCAGCGTGGCCTACAAGACGAGAGCGGCGCCATCATCGTGCAAGCTGGTGACCTCAAGACCTTCATCTAGTCGACGCGCGCGAGGTCGTGACGATGGTGCTTTCCCTGCGACGACGTTGCTGGACGAGGTGATTGCCGATGTTAGGCACTGCCGGAAGGCCAGCAGCATCGGCTGTACCGGCGTTGGATTATAAGACGCGGCAGTTGTGTGATGTCGCACGTCCGGATTGCGCGCTGCTAAAAAGACGGCGAGGTTCGCGGTCAGACGGGTGCTTGGTGACTGGGGCTTCCGTCGGCAATCGCAGTAAGCGCTTGCTCGCTCGCCGCGCGACGCCTCCGGCCATCGAACATGGCACCTTGCTCAATGAGCAGCGACATATGGTGGATATCGCCGTCAACATTCGATGTGGCTTGCAGGGCGACGGTCTTTCCGCAGATGACGCCGGAGACTTTCCCACGGACGACCACTTGCCCGCCGGAGACCATGCCTGTCACCTGGCCCTTTTCTCCGACAATCACCTCCGACGCCTGCACGTCGCCTTCGATCTCGCCGTCGATCTGCGGCACGCCACGGCCGATAATCTTGAGTCCCTGGCCAATGATTTTGAGATCGTTGCCGATCACCGACTTCTCGCCGCTGCCAGAAGTGGTGGAAGTGCTCGCGCGCGACTGGAGCGGTCTTGGCTCGGCCGGGCCACGCCATCACCATGAATTCCCCGATCAAAGCCAGCCAGACCACGCCACAATGCTCTTACGCGGGTGTCGGAATTGTGTCTGGTCGCGTCGGAGACGTCGATCAGGCTTTGTACCGAGCAATCCCGAAGTTGAAATAGTACGCGGGCGCCGCTAGCCACAGGCCGACCAGCTCGTTCATCAAAAGACCGTCGGGATCAGATTGGTAGGCGGTATCAAAGGCGATGCCGACTGCGAGCTCCAAGCACCAGCAGCGGAAACAGCCATCGCCATACTTTGGCGAACTCGGGGAGCTTTTTCGAGAGCGAAAAGAACCACACCGCCGACAACCAGAGTTTGGGCGATCATTGAAAATGCGACGTAGGTGACCGGGTAGCTTTGCCTCAGGTTGTCAGCTTCCATGATTCCCGCGAGCATGAAATAGATCACCGCGTATATCAGGACTGCGATCTGCCAAAGCTTCATGTGATCCATCTTTACTCCGCGGTTTTCCGCTCTCATAGAGCACGGCGACGGGCTGCCGGCTAGCATAAGGCGTGTTTGAGTGTCGTGCTGTCGCACTGCTAGCAGCTCTGTTTCGAGGGCGTCGCCCTGCGACAGGGATGACACGGTTTCCTGGCACGGATCGGTGGCCGACCGGTCTTGCTCTGCCCTAACGTTGGCAGCCGCGCAGTTCTGCTATCGATAGCGAAGTTGGAAGAGAGGCCAAGTCTCGCACGCGCCGCTCCAACTGCAACCTGGCACGAATGGACCAGACATGGCCAGAACTCGTAGGTGTGGCTTGGGCCCCCCTGAGCTTGCCCTTCTTGTTGGCCTGTCGGCCTCGGAAACCGGAGGTTGAGAAGGTGTAGCAGACAAGGCTTCAACAGTCGGCGAGGGAACTCCTGATTTAAGCGCAACGGTTCGGCGCGGACGGATTCGAATGCTACATTCGGCGCCACCTCGAATGCCCGACTGGAGGCGCCCCATGAAGCTGCCTGCCCACAACCGCTACGACTACGTGCCGATCAACCGCCGCAAGGACTACACGTGGCCCGGCGGCAAGCGGCTCGCCATCTACTTCTGCAACAATATCGAGTACTTTGCCTTCGGCACGGGCCTCGGCTCCGACTCGACCGGCGGCACGGCGCCACAGACGCAGCGCAACTACGCGTGGCGCGACTACGGCAACCGCGTCGGCATCTGGCGCATGTTCGACCTCTTCGACGAGCTCGCCTGCCCGCTCGCCCACAACCTGAACTCGATGATCCTCGACCACCATCCCGAGATCGGCGAGCGCATGGTGCAGCGCGGCGACGAGTTCGTGGCGCACGGGCGGTCGAACTCCGAGCGCCAGGGCGACATGTGGGAGGAGGACGAGGCGCGCCTCATCGCCGAGACGACGGAAACGATCAGGAAGTTCACGGGAAAGAAGCCCGCGGGCTGGATGAGCCCGTGGCTATCGCAGAGCCGCCGAGACGCTCGATCTGTTGCAGGAGGCCGGCTACCTCTATCAATGCGACTGGCCGCTCGACGACCAGCCGATCTGGATGCGCACGCGGGGCGGCAAGATCCTGAATATGCCCTATCCGGTCGAGACCAACGACTCCCCGATGATGCTGATGCGACTGCACACGGCGGCGGAGCTGTCGACGACCTGGATCGACCAGTTCGACGAGATGCTCGACCAGTCGCGCAAGGGCCAATCGCTGGTCTGCCCGTTCGTGCTGCACACCTTCATCCTGGGCCAGCCATTCCGCCTGCGGCAGCTCAGGCGTGCCATGCAGCATATCCTGCGGCATCGCGACGAGATCTGGCTGACCCAGCCCGGCGAGATCGCGGCGCACGTCGCGAAGCTGCCAGCCGGCACGGTGCCGGGCTCCTGAACCAGTCTCCCGCTGCGGGGTGAACCTGCCCTTCGGCTTTCTGCCGAACTGAGAGTAGGTCCTCCGGGCTGTCGCGGCCACACAAGGCCAATCTGATCCGACTGCGTGTAGCACCGTGAGGGGCGGATCTCGCAACCGCTCACGGCAGGATCTGGCACAGAGCGGGCGAACCTGGCGAACGATGATCATGCCCGCTTTCGCGGCTCAAGCAGACGACGATCAAGCGCGGATGCTATGTCCGCCATTGGCCCTGAACGGACCTCGGCGACGTGAAGTAGTTGGCCGTTGACTCGGTCGGTCGACCGAAACAGAGTGTGCATACTCAATTCGGTCGGTCGGCCGATTTAGCAAGCGACCGGCTGCAGCCGCCCGCGAGAGGACATCCATGGGCGGTATTGCTTCAGTTCTATACGGCGGCCTGGTCTATCTCGTCTTCCTGCCCACGTTCCTCTATGCCATCGCCTTCGTCGGCAATCTGCCGGTGCCGAAGACCATCGACAGCGGCGACGCCGGGCCCGCTCGCCGTGGCGCTCGATCATCGACACGCTGCTGCTCGGCCTGTTCGCCGATCCAGCACAGCGTCATGGCGCGGCCGGGCTTCAAGCGCTGGTGGACGCGGTTCGTGCCGCCAGCCGGTCGAGCGCAGCACCTACGTGCTGCTCGGCGAGCCTGGCGCTGCTGCTGCTCTACTGGCAGTGGCGGCCGATCCCGGCGATCGTCTGGACGGTGCGCGATCCGTCCGGCGTCGCGGCCGCTGCAGGTCGTCTTCTGGTTCGGCTGGCGGATCGCTGCTCGCTCAGCACGTTCCTCATCAACCACTTCGAGCTGTTCGGCCTGCGCCAGGTCGTTGCCCGCCTGCGCGGCCGCGAGATGCCGGCAGCCGGTGTTCCGGACGCCGTTGCTCTACCAGCACGGTGCGCCACCCGATCTACCTCGGCTTCCTGCTTGGCCTTCTGGGCCGCGCCGGTGATGACGACCGGCCACCTGCTGTTCGCGGTCGCGACGCACCGGCTACATCCTGATCGGCATCTGAGCTCGAGGAGCGCGATCTGGTGGACCTGTTCGGCGACGCAGTACCGCCGCTACCGCGGAGCAGGTTTCGGCATGCTGAAATCCCGCTGCCCGGGCGGCGCGCACCCGAGCGAGATCGCACGCCGGCAGCGACAGCGAAGCGGCTCACGAGGGATCGATTCGAGACTGGGGAAGCGATGGCACGCGCATTGGCAAAGAAGCAAGAGACCAGCACCACGCTACTCGAAGCGGCAAAGAAAGTGCTGCGCCAAAACGGCTATGCCGGACTGTCGACCCGCGACGTCGCCGCCGCCAGCGTGCCGCTCAGCCACATCCACTACCATTTCGGCTCA